>Ga0265297_10004416_pt1 | contig 23079 bp, 32 predicted proteins | sample Munlanlwell13791_FD_192502 | JGI IMG/M metagenome (GOLD analysis project Ga0265297, IMG submission 192502) | Leachate microbial communities from a municipal landfill in Southern Ontario, Canada - Leachate well 137-91 | ecosystem: Engineered > Solid waste > Landfill > Unclassified | place... | reverse complement strand
TCAATGCCATGCAGCCTGATGGTCGTCCAGGCAGCATCTTTGTTCACCGGATCCTTAAGCCCCTTACTGAGAAAATTATAACTGCCGAAACCCGACTCTTCCGCGGCAATTCTTCTGCAGAGCGCGACATAAGAAGGGAATGGCTTATACATCGGATCTTCAAAGACATTCCTCCCGATTTCCTCTTCATCCGGGTCATAAAGAGTTAAGCCGTCTTTCTGGATAATCCAGACATCCAGCGGCCCGGCAGCAATAACCGGCATAATAATCGGAGCGAATATTTTCTTGTAATCAATCAATACGTTCGCCGAACCGATGAATTTATCGTCACCGGAAAATACCGGATAACAGAAATCAATGGATTGCACGCCTTCTTCAGAAAGGAAAACATTGCTTACTGACGGCTCTAGAGTCTTATGCGTACGGATAATATGTTCCTGAGCGGAAATATCCTTACCTTCAAATGCTTTATATTTCTCCGGCTCAATGCTCACCATAATCCCCGCGGAATTTACCGCCACGCAATCAATAGCATATGCCCTGCTCTGGCAAAGGTTATTCAGTATTTTTTTCGCTTCAGCACCGGTTAAACCGCTGAGAGCAAGCCCTTTGGCAGCTAAAGCAAGGCCGTCTTCCATGTTTTTAAAAACTTTATTTACCTTCACCCTTAATTCTTCCAACACAATGCGCGGGTCATTAATACTGCCGGCACTAATTTCGGTTATCTCTGCTGCCAAGGCAGTAAAACTGAAAAATAAAACAATACAGCCAATCCCTAAACCAGCTGATTTTTTCATTTTTTTCTCCTTATTGTACCTCAGGCGAAAATTGTTTAAGGTAAACCGCAGCCCGATTTATATTATTTACTTCACTTAGTTCCTCTACCTGGTTCTCATGGTCAATAATCGCGGAAATTATATAATTCCCTTTTACCCATGTCATTGGCTTGTAGGGCGCGCAACGCAGTTCCACTTCTCCATCTTTTTTTATCGGGGGGACAACTACCGTGCCTTTTAAGGCCTCGCTGATCCTTAAACAATCCAGGTCTTCGTCGCAATCAGTTGCCAGGCATTCAAATTTAAGCTTATTCTCCGGAGCATCAGCTGTGCCGTGATTATGAACAAGAATTTTTACTATACCGATAGGCTCCCCGTTTTTAGGAGAAGGATCAAAAACAACCGAATGCACTGACAGGTCCGGCAGGTTAAGATTTGTTTTATTTTCTGCCGAAGCCGTTACAGAAAATAGAACTATAAAAACCGGCATTAAGAAATAAACTTTAAAACCGCCCATTTATTCTCCTCTTTTTAAATAATTACTCAACATACAAAGCCAATACCGCGCCGCTAAGCCTGTCTACAAACACCCATGTATTTTTGCCTTTCAAGCCCGGCTTCGGCTTCACCGCTAAACAGACTGCCTGATAGTCTTTCCCTGCCAACACATCAAACTTGGCTGCCATTTCCCTGTCGAGTTGCTCAAACTTAGCTCCCCATTTGCCGTTGGCAACATCATAGATAATCATCCGTTCCTTAATATTGCCGTTTAATTGCTCAAAGGCTTTTAGCGCAATCTGCACAATTTTTTCTTTTGACAGTTGTCCCTGTGTTTGTGAAAATATTCCGCCCCTTGGCAGGATTAACAGCCAAAATAACAATAAAATTATGAGCGCGGCATGTTTCATCTTGCTAAATAAATAACCCGGGCATATCCTTCCGGCAATAAGAACATTGGCCCTGTTTAATATTATACTCTAAAATATTAAAACCTTCCCTTTTTATTAAGCACTTGCCGCAGGCCGGGCAATCCGTATTGCTGCCAAATCCATAGACATTACCCGCATAAACAAACTTTAACCCTGCCTCAAACCCTATTGCCGAGGCTTTTTCCAGCGTCGCCTCAGGAGTAACATGGTGATGATTAAGCTTATAGTCCGGGTGAAAGCGGGAAACATGCCAGGGCATGCTTTTATCAATACCGGCAATAAAATCAGCAATCGCTTTTAATTCTTCGGCAGAATCATTTTGCCCGGGAATAATCAAGGTTGTAATCTCAACCCAAATCCCCATTTTTTTCATTAATTTGATGGAATTCAAAACCGGCTGCAGGCTTCCGGCACAAATAATTTTGTAGGACTCATCTTTAAAAAATTTTAAATCCACATTCGCGGCATCCAGGTAAGGCTTGATTAATTCCAGGCTTTCTGCGCTCATGTAACCGTTTGTGACAAATATGTTTTTCAGGCCATGCTCTTTAGCGAGTTTCGCCGTCTCAAAAGCATACTCAAAAAATATTGTCGGTTCGCTGTAGGTATAAGAAATGCTGCGGCATTTATTCTTCAGGGCTTCTTTAACGATATCCGCAGGCAGGAATTCTGCCCCTTTACAAGGGCTGTCTCTGAACGAACACTGGGAAATTTCCCAATTCTGGCAAAATTCACAGCGGAAATTACACCCGATAGTAGCAACCGAAAAACTGTTTGTGCCGGGAAGAAAATGGTAGAGCGGCTTTTTTTCAACCGGGTCAACATGTGCTGCAATTACCTCGCCATAGGCATAAGTAAAAAGTGTACCGCCTAAATTCTGCCTTACTCCGCAGAAACCAAATTTCTGGTCAGCAATTTTACAATGGTGGGAACATAAAAAACAATCTACCGATTGATTATCCAGTTTCTCATAAAGCAATGCTTCTTTTTTCATATTCTCAAATTTGCTAATTCCGCCTCAGAAAGCGGCGGAACTTCTAAAAGGCGGGGACTGTCCCCGCTGTCCCCGCGGGAGACTGTCCCCGCCTTAGCAAGATACATTATCCCTGCGCTAGGTGCCCCGTTTAAATCGCAATAACGACAGGTAATTCCAGCGGATAATTTAATTAATTCTTCATTCAAATTACCCCTGGCCAATGATATCGGCCCTGCCAGATATTCGTTAGGATAAAACAAATAATCCCCCGGCCTAACTAATTTCTCCAGTTCCAAATCCTCTTTCTCATCGCGGCCAACGATTAATTTTGTGTTTTCCGAAAGCCTGAAATGCCTGCCGAACTTTAATAATGCCGTATTATCAGTATTTAATTCTTTATGGCTGATCAAATCCTTAAGCCGTTTGGAAAATTCCGGGTCAGTTAACAAGCAGCCTCCTCCTGGCCAGGCAAAATCTTTAATCCCATAACTATTTGCCAGGTCCAGCTGCGGCCTGCGGCCCCTACCGGCAAAACTAAGCAAAGCACTGCGCTTGATCCAGCCTGCGCTTTCAGGAATAGTCTCAGGAAGCAGCTGAGCAGAAAGCGGCCTTAATACCAGATTCTCCAGCCCTGATCTTTTGGCGATTATCTGCAGCGCATCTCTATGCTGTGACATCGGCCGTTGGCCCAGCACTTCCCCGGTAATCACAAATCCCGCGTTTTTCTCCGGCATTAATTCCTTAGCCTTTGTAAGCATGAGTATTTTACAGTCAATGCAGGGATTCATATTTGATCCGAAACCATGGCGGGGGCTACCCAGTAATTTTAAAAACTCTTCGCTGATATCAATAACTTCAAGTTTATGGCTGAGGCTGCCTTCCACCAAACAGGCAGTAGAATTATCCGCAGAAGATATGCTTTTATCACGATGGCAAAAAGGAATTCTGAAATTTAGCGGGATAACATCAATACCCTGCTCTTTTACCAGACGGGCAGCAAGAATACTATCCAGCCCGCCTGAAATCAAAGCAATTGCTTTCATTTTTATTAACGCAATATCCCGAAATTCAGGATCGTGCCGACAACAAGAGTAACGCTGACCATGATTATTACTGCCTTAATCAGATATTTAAGGCCCAGTTCTTTTAACATAATCACGAAAGTAGCAACGCAAGGAAAGGAAATTGCCAGGAGTGTCGTTGAAATGAATAATTGTTTTGCTGTAAGCCCCAGCGGCATTAATAAACCCACGGCCACATCTTTACGCAAGAATCCTATTATCAAGGCGACAATTGCTTCTTTAGGCAGGCCAAATAGATTTTTAATTACCGGCGCAAAAAATCCCGTTACTAAATCAAAAATCTTGGCATACATCAGGATATTTATCACAAGAACTCCCAGCAAAACAATCGGCACTGCCTCAAAAATAAAACCCTTAATCCGGAAATATAATTTTGCCGCGAGAATTTGCAGCGGAGGAAAACGGTAAGGCGGAATTTCCAACAGGAATTCCGGGCTGTACCCTTTCAGGGTACGGTTCATAATAATACCTAAAATTAAAACTAGGGAAAATAATACCAGGTAAACTCCGCCGACATACCAGCCTCCGAACCCGCCCAATAAACCTAAAATCATTGCCTGCAGCGGCACACAAGGCACACCTATAGAAATCAGTGTTGAAGCGATGAACCGCTCGCGCTTGGATTCTAAGACGCGGGTGGCAAGAATACCCGGAACATTACAGCCAAAACCTAATAATATCGGGATAATCGCGAAACCATGCAGCCCCAGGCGGTGCAATAAATTATCCAGCAATATTGCCAAACGCGGCAAATATCCGATATCTTCCAGAAGGCTTAAAATAAAATAAAATGAAGCAATATAAGGCAAAACCATGGCAAATTCAATGTAAGGCGCGGTAGTTAAAACCCCGAATGACTGTTTAAAATCAATCTTGCCGTTGATTAAATCCCCAATCAGCAGATGATGCCAGAAACCATCACCTCCCAGCGCATTACTCAGATGCATTACTAAAGGCTGATAAAGGTTAAAAAATACCGGGTCGCAGATTTTGTTAATCATAAACTCGCCTAAGAAACGCACAATTTTAAACGAGGCATACAATACTGCCGCTGATATCAGAAGCCCGCTCAGCGGCCTGATGGAAGCATCCTCTAATAATTCCCTGAAGGTATGGTGCCTGTGGCTGAGCTGCTGCACTGATTCAATAATCCTGCCGATTTCTTTCCAGCGCTCCTCATGGCTAAGCGTATTTCTTACGGCAGGATGCGCTTCTTTAAGCCTTTCAATCAAAAATTTTATTCCTACGCCGGTAACCGCGCAGGTAGAAATAACCGGAATCTGCAGGATTTCTTCCAGTTTTTTAGTATCGATAGTAATACCTCTGTGAGTTGTGTCATCGCACATATTCAAGCAGGCGATCACAGCATAGCCTTTTTCAATTAACTGCAAAGTAAGAAAGAGATTGCGTTCCAGATTAGTAGCGTCGATAATATTGATAATTACCATCTCCTCTTTGGGAGATTCACTCAGGATGGAAACTGCTACTTCTTCTGCTTTTGAGGAAGGCTCCAGCGAATATGTGCCGGGCAGATCCACTACTTCAATTGACTGATCGCGGATTTTTAACTGGCCCTTAAGGATTTCTACGGTAGTACCGGGATAATTTGAAGAAATGACTTGAACTCCGGTAAGGCGGGAAAATATTACACTTTTTCCGACATTAGGATTGCCTAAGAGAAAAATTTTTTTAATCATTCGATTTCCACAATTACTTTAACGGCCATGCCATGTCCTAGAGCAACTAATGAACGGCCGGTTTTAATCGTTACCGGGCCCTTAAGGACAAAGTGGCTTTGCTTTATGATTTCTTTCCCCGGATAAATTCCCATACCCATCATCCGGTTCTGCAAAGCGCTGCCCCCTAAAATTTCCACAACCTTGGCTTTTTTGCCTCTAGGCAGTTGTATTAGAGATATTCTCTTCATCAAAATATTAATGCCCGTGCTGCATCTCCATCAACAAAATAAAGATGATACCGCTTAAGAAAGCGCAAAATGACAAAACGCTTTTTTTCAAATCCGCCTGTTTGTGCAATTCCGGCACAAGGTCACAAGCAGCAATATAGACAAACCCTCCGGCAGTAAAAGGAAGCAGAAAAATTGAAAAATCATGCATATACTCAGAAATGAAATATCCGGCAATTGTTCCGGCAATACAAGTAAGCGCAGTAAGAAAATTAAAGTAAAGCGCCTTCACTTTGGAAAAACCTCCATAAATTAAAACCCCGAAATCGCCGATTTCCTGCGGTATTTCATGAAATATAATTATCAAGGAAGTGATTATGCCGAAATTCACGCTAACCATAAAACTGGAGCCGATTACCAAACCGTCAATAAAATTATGTACGCCGTCGCCGATTAAATTAAGATAAGTAAAAGTATGGATCGGGCAGACACCCTCATGGCAGTGCCGCCAGTGCAGGTATTTTTCTAAAATAAAAAAAGCGCAAAAACCAATGATAAAATATGAAAAAGTGATTTTTACCCCCGCGTGCTCAAGGCTTTCGGGAAGAAGATGGAAAAAAGCGCCGCCAATCAGGCCGCCGGCGGAAAAACCAATCAACAGAAGAAGTATTTTTTTTAATAGGCCCTCCTTAATCAGGAGGCTGAAAATCCCAATTAAAGATACCAGGCTGACAATAATACTTGCACCGATTGCCCAAATTAAATTAATCATACTTATCCTCCTTAACTAGCTTATTAATCTTATCATAAGCAAACCCTTGGCACAATTGTTCTTTTAAAAGAAGCTATCTCAGGGCGGAAGTAATATAAACGTATTTTAAGGTATTTTTACCGGTATTTTTTAAATCATGGAGGGTATCAGGCGGGACATAGATAAATGATTGCTCGAGGGCAATAAAAGATTTTTTTCCGGCATAAAAAAAACGCGCCTTGCCTTCAAGGATTATAATCGCTTCTTCTTTATTCTCGGTAATATGCTTGCCTACGGATTCTCCCGGCTTTAAAACAACAACCCCCGAACGTAAGTTTATCCCCGGGAGATTTTTTCCCAAAAGCCGGAAGAATTTTTTTCTATTGGCGAGCTTAACCGCAGAAATTTTTATCATAATTAACGGCTTTTCCCCCTGACCGGAATGCCCTGGCTGCGTAATTCATCAGTCTTTTCCTTAGAACATTTCATGCATAAGAAAACCGGCTTTTCATTGCTTTTATCATAACCCGCTGTTTTAATCAACCGCCAGAGATGCGATACTGTGCCGCACTGATCGCATTTGCCTTCTTTAACATGCCAAACCTCAACTGCCTTAGAAGTAAAAATAAATTTATCAACCCAGAAAAAAATCGCTCCGCCGATTAAATTGGCAATTACTGTAGACCAAAGGCTTGGCCCCATTTTACGGACAACAATCCAGAGAATAGGCGTACTTAATTGCCAACGAATCAAATAAAGAACAAACCGTCTCATTTCTTCTTCCCTTTCATCGCTAATAGTTTATGTTTTTAATTGGATGCTCAGCGGCTTTTCAAGGCTGCTCGCGCGCAGTAGTTCCTCATTATAAAGGATCTCTTCTGTCCGGCCGTCCGCAGTAATCCTGCCCTGATGAAGGATAATCGTCCGTTCACATAAATCCAGTGCCATATCCAAATCATGTGTAGCAATTATTTTTGTATGCCGGAAGGTTTTTAATAACTCAATTAAGCGCCTGCGCGAACGAGGGTCCAAACTGGAGGTAGGCTCATCCATTACCAGGATATCCGGGGACATAGCCAACACCGTCGCAATGGAAACAGAACGTTTTTCGCCCTGAGAAAGTTTATAGGGAGGCCGTTTTGCTAAATGCGCTACACCTACAGTCTCAAGCGAGCGGCTAACCACGCGCTCCACTTCATCTTTTGCCAATCCAAGATTTAACGGGCCAAAGGCTACATCGTCAAAAACTGTGGGCATGAATAATTGATCGTCGGGATTTTGAAATACCATACCCACGCTGCGGCGTACGACATCTAAATTTTTCTTAGTCAGCGGGTAATCACCGATGCGCACTGTTCCCTGCCGGGGAGACAGATAGCCGTTAAGATGGAGTAGAAGCGTTGACTTCCCTGCACCGTTTTCTCCGACAAGCGCCACAGATTCGCCATGAGATATACGAAAAGTTATACCCCTTAATCCTACTGTGCCGTCCGGGTAGGTGTAATGCAAATCAGATGCTTCTACAATATGGTGGCTCATTTAAAAAATCCCGTAACAAAAACCCCTAATTTTAAAGGAATATTAAAATACCTTAAAAATATAAACAGCGCCCCCCAGCCAAAGACAAAGATAATTTCCTGATAAGTAATTTTCATTGACCTGATAATACGGATATTGCCATCAAAACCGCGGCAACACATTGCATGATAAATCCGTTCGGCACGGTCAAGCGTGCGCAGCAGCAAATTACCCAGCAGCGCAATAAATGTCCTAAAACCTATTGCCCCTGAATGGAATGCCCTGAACGAACCGGCGCGGACCATTCTTTCTGCCTCATCCGATAAAACAAATATATACCGGTAAAAAAATAAAAGCTGGATTACAAAAGGCTTGGGCACGCCTAATTTTATTAATCCTGCGCAAACTGCGTTAAAACCGGTTAAAGATATCAGGATAAGGGCGGCGGTTACTGTTAATATAAAACGCAAAATGATAGAGAAAAAGGAAACCCATCCTCCGGAAATACCCAGCGAACCGATATGAAACAATATACCCCTATCCATCAGGGGGTTAAAAATACCGACCAGTATAGCAAACGGCGAAACGATTAAAACTTTTTTCAACAGATACCCTGCCGGCAACCCACTCAAAGAAATTAAAACTATCGGAAAGATAAAAAATGGAGTCAATACGGCAAGCGCATACCTATCAAAAGAAACTACTGTTACGATGAATATGAATGTAGCGATTAACTTAGCCCTCGGGTCTAAGCGGTGCAGCGCGCTGTCTCCGGAAGCTAAGGTATCCATATACCCGATATCAAATGAATTTTTACCGATATTATTCATATAAAAATTTAGTGAGCAGCGATAGCTGCTTACGCTGCTCACTAATTGTGATTTTATTATATCCTTATATTACCGGCTGTCAAGCCGCGTTCTTGCGCTGCCTTAAACCCAAACCGATAAGTACTGCAACTATCAGTGTTAACAAGCCTCCGACCAGGCCTGATACAGAAGTACCTGAATCAACAGCCGGCCATTTTGATTCTGCTTCAGCTGTTGGCTCGCCTTTTTTAAAGCCGTAATCAGGCAAAAAAGCTGTTTTTTCCTGAATGCCGGCTAAAGAGGCATGCAGGCCTTCCTGGCTTTCTAATTCCTCTTTGCCGGAGGTTTTAAACATTGCCCATTCCAATCCATCAGGGTTACTGGATGCAAACCAGCTCAATGCCCCTCCTGTAACCGCAGCAACGAACACTAAAACCAAAAGGACTTTTTTGATATTCAATTTACCGATCGGAAGAGAGTTCTTTGCGGCATTTAATATTTCCGGCCGCACTTTCCAGACAAAAGTAACTACTGCTGCGGTAACTAAACCTTCTACTACTCCGATGGCCAGATGGATCGGTTGCATTAAAATCACAAAGGTTGGAAACGGCAATGCTGATATCCCTGAGAACACCGTTTCCAGGACTACGCTGAAAGCCCCTAATTGCAAACTGATGATTGCTGCAATAAGAGAAGCGAGCATAATTTTCCCCTGTGTTGGATAATTTCCCAGAATCTTACGGTAAATCAAAGGATAAACAACAAAACACGGGAAAAACCCGAGGTTAAAAATATTACACCCCAAAGCCAAAAGCCCACCGTCAGCAAAAAATAGCGCCTGCACAATTAATACCGAAGCCATAACGAGAAATGCAGCATAAGGCCCAAGGAGAATTGCTAAAATCATTCCTCCGCCCAAATGCCCGCTGGAACCGGTAGCCGGAATACTAAAATTAATCATCTGTGCAGCAAAAATAAATGCGCCCAGGACGCCCATTAGCGGGACTTTATGATTATCTGCTTCTTCTTTTATTTTCTTGGCACTATAACCGATAAGCCCTACAGTAGCAGCCCACATTACGCCGCCTACAGCAGGAGATATTAAAGCATCAGCCATATGCATAGGTATTGCTCCTTTCCTTTTGGGTTAGAAATCCAACTGCGCCCTCATCCCGCCGACAAAAATACCATTTGTATCCTCGACAATATCTGTGCCAAAAGGATTCCAGATATATTGGAAATCCGGGCTGATTGCCAAATGTTTATTGATATGTATCTTATAATAGGCTTCCAGATGGCCTTCGGCTTTTGCGCTTCTTGGCGCAGAAATAATATTATCGGTAATTTCTGTTTTCTTATACTTATTGGAAGGAAAGACCTGGCCTACAGCAAATGCTAAAACATCATTTTCCCTGCCCCAAGGCTTGCCCTCTACCTGAAAACCACTGCTCCATGAATGTGCCAACGAATAATTCAGGTCTCCTGTTGCCATAAAAGCAGAATCAGGATTATATACACTGGGATCCTGCCAGCCATAGCGGCAGAAAGCTGTAACCGTGTCAGTGACTTTCTGGTCAAAGCTCAAACCAAAACCATAGCTATTCTCTTTATCTTTAGAGGCATCCATCCATTTTCTGTGATAAGCGTTATTATTCCATCCGTAGAAACGATAATTACCTGCGAGGTTAAGGAAATTGGTTTTAAAATGCACCTGCCCGATATTAAAGGTATTATCAAACATTTTACTCCAATTATCGCTATTGCTATTAAACATACCATAGCCCAATTCTACCCATTCTCTTGGCATATAGGCAACGCGAATGCCTGCGGTATTATCCGGGAATTCAAGGGCCGGAGAATTACGGAATATCCTGCCCAAAAATTGGGTAGTTTCGTCATTGGCAACATCATTTTGGTCAAAATAAGCAGTGGGATCAAGTTTTCCAAATGTAAGCGCAACTTTATCTTTAAATAAATCCTGTTCATACCACAATTCAGTTACCCTGACATTCTCATGATCGTCGGCATCACGGTTCACATTGCTGTAAACTGTCAAATCATCCTCCATGCCGCTGCCTTGCCCGCCTTCAAGATGCAAAAATGCCCTGCCATCAACTTCTTTGAATTCTCTGGCTAAAGTTATATCCGCGGAATAAGACCCGTCAGTGCGATTTTTCTTCTTATCTACGCCTGATGTAGCATTATTGACATTATTCGCCCCTTGCACAATCATCGTCATGCCTGCGCCCAACTCAAGGCCTTCCATAATCTGCATGGTTTCACCCGGTACACGGTGCAGCTTAACTTCAAATTCCGATAATTTTGATTCGTATTCTGTGATTTTTTTCTCCTGCAGCTGATCTTCTGTATTTTTAGCAGCAATAACCTGGCTCTGCTCAGAAACTTTCTTTTCCAAGGCTTCAATACGTTTCTGCAATTGGCGCACTGTCTCCTCTAATGATGCCTGATCAGCAAACACTGAAGTACTGCAGAAAAAAAAGAAAACCAATAATAAAAATACTGCTTTTTTAGCTACTAGCATGCCTTCCCTCCTTTTTTAATTAAAATAATCATACTACGTTTTTAATAATCGTGCTACGATTAAGCAAAAAAATAATACTACAATTCTTTACCGGTTGAGGACATGCTTAAGGCCCCATGCTTGACTCCTTTGATCGCCTTCAAAGTATCAGCCAATTCCTGCGCTTCTTTGGAAGAACCTTTCAGGGCAATAATCTCTAAACAATTATCATGGTCTAAGTGGATATGCTGCGCGGAAATAATCATTTTTTGAAAATCATGCTGGATATCGGTTATTTTATTCAGAAGCTCTCTTTTATGGTGATCATAGATTAGGATAATTGCCCCGGAAATCTCTTTATTCCCTGACCATTCGGCTTTTACTAAATCTTCACGGATTAAATCGCGGATAGCTTCTGAACGATTCGCGTAATTCTTGATTTTTCGATGGACATCAAACTTCCGCAGTAAATCTTTTTCTAGAGAAACTCCGAATCTTACCAGAGATGGCATAGAATTCCTTTTTAAATTGTATTACGAATGTTAAAATTGTAGCACTAATAGGTTAGCTGTCAAGCAGAATTTTAAAAACTAACGGCCATATTGATTTCAATGAATGATTCACCAAATATTTTCATCGCTTTATGCCTGATATTACTACAAAGCCGCCTTTGCCAAAGCCTTTTCTGGGTTTCTCAACTGAATTCATTTCATCCGGGAATTTATATATCGTTTGATAATACGAAATTCTGCCAAAGCCTGACATCTTGAGCAAATCAGCAACTTCTTTTACGCCGAGAAAATGAGCCTGCCTATAAAATAGGCCCTTTCCCCTCTGATAAAACCTGCCTAAAAAACTATCCTTATCGACAATGCCGATAATAACCGTGCCGCGCTTTTTCAAAACTCTCCTAGCTTCTATCAATACTTTGACAGGGTCTTTGACAAAACACAAAGTAATAATAATGGCAATATGATCAAAAGTGGAATTATCAAACGGTAATCTTTCTCCTTGAGCGCGGTGTACATCTATTCCTCTTTTTTTGGCAATTTTAAGCATATTTTCAGAAGGATCAACCCCATACTTTATTCCTAACCTAGAAGCAAATCTGCCCGTGCCAACGCCGATTTCCAAACTTTTTTCATCCCGGGGCAAGACTTTTTTTATTACCGCCAGTTCTGACAAAAATGCAAATTTATGCTTATCGTACCATGCGTCGTATTTCTTATAATGTTTATCGAAGGCATCGCTCATAAATCCAGGTCTCCAAACCAACCGTCGTAAAACCTCTTAAGATATTCATATTGCTCTTTTGACATAGTATTTCTCTTGACCTCTTTCTCCCTAAAAGAATACCTGTAACTTGCGCAATAACCTCCAATAACATCTTTCGCGTGGTTTATTTTTTTAAATATTTCTTCGCAGCGCTTTTTATCTTTCTCCTTACATCTATCAGGATGGTATTTAAGAGCTAAATCTCTAAAGGCATCCTTAATTTCTTCCATACTTGCCTCTTCATCTAATCCCAGGATTTTTCTTGCTTCGTCAATCTGTTTAAAATTCATTGCAGTGAACTCCCGTATTATTAGATATTCTTATTAATTGTGGCCTCAAGTTCCGCTTTGGGAAGAGCGCCGACAAATTTATTTACAACTTCCCCATTCTTAAAAATTGCCAATGTCGGTATACTCATAATTCCATAGTTTACGGCTGTCTTAGGAGCCTCATTCACGTTTAATTTACAAACTTTCAATTTCCCTTTATACTCCCTGGCAATCTGTTCAATTACCGGCGCAAGCCTAAGACAAGGCCCGCACCATACTGCCCAGAAATCTACCAAAACAGGCAAACTTTCTTCCAGTACCTCTCGTTTAAAATTATCATCGTTAACGTCAATACCCATTACTTGCCTTCCCTTCTTTGCGTTCAATTTCTATAGATTCAACAAAAAACTCTTTATCCATTTGAATACTGACATCCGCGCTGTTACACAAAGGGCAACCCAATACTCTTTTAGTGATACGAGTGCTGCGCTTACAATTTTTACATTCTAATAGGATCTCAAGAGGCAGGACTTTAAGCCGTACATCTTTAAAACTTCCCCCCTTGCTTAATTCTTTAAAAGAACCCTGCAAGCCTTCAGCAGTAACATGGCTAAAAGGGCTTAAGCGGACGTAAACTATAATTTTTTCCGAATCCGTTTCTTTATTCAATTTTGCTTTCAAAACAGTAAATATTTCATTGATAAACCTGGTTTCGTGCATATCTCTATCCTTTCATTTTATTCTATTTTTTCTTACAAATAATAACGGAAAAACTATATCGCTTACACAGCAAGGAAGCCAAACTGCCAAAAATAGAAATATAAAAATAGCAGCATACGAAAACCAGCTTGCAATTTCTATCTTTGCCATAATCATATGGAATAAAGACGCCCAGGTACTCAATAATACGTGGCCGGCATGAGGGAATTTTGTTTTTGGCTTAAAATAAGCAATAGCTATGCCTAATATAGCCAAAGGATTAACTAACCACCATTTCTCAATAAAACCGAGGTGTATCCCTCTGTTAGGCATGCCAAGCAGGGTTTCAGCAACATAAGGAATAAGAGAATCGCTAATAGTAGCGATACCTACTGAGCCAATATAGCCTATTATAGTTAGAGCCCAGAAATTACATTTTCCCCTAATGCAATTAACCCCTATACTGGGGCATGTATGAAGCTTATACATTGCCGCAGTAACTAGCGCGCTTAAAAAAACATGCAGAGGATGAAGCACGTAAAAAATATTATATGAAATCTTATAAGGCAATTTCAACGAGAATCCCATAATAGCTATTCCCGTGATTGTTCCAAATATCGTAAAAGGCGCGTGCGCCTTTAATTCTTTTAAGATTTGCCCTGCCATATCATTACACTTCTATCTCCTGCCCTGCTTTTATAGATACAAAATTCTCCGCGTAGTATTCTTTAAAAATATTTTCCGCTGCCTCACCGCTGCAATGCGTAGGCCCGGCTTTTAATATATTCATTTTTTTAAAATTCTCGGCTATTATTTCTATTGCCCGTTTATCTGATTCCATCAGGTGAAACCCGCCTAATGCAAAATAAATAGCTTCACCAATAAACTTGGCTTTTACCTTCTCAATCATTTTTAAAATTCCCGGATGGGCGCATCCTGTAATTACAGTGAGCCCGTTCTTAGTTTTCAACACGATTGCCTGCTCAGGCATGTACTTTCCGCGGAAAGCTCCGGGTATTTCTCCTGTAACATAAATACCCGGCGCAATTTCTGTAATTTTTTGAACTTCGACAAACTCTCCTCCCAATTCATTTACCTTATTTTTAAATTCTTTACCAGAACCATGGCAGGAATACACTTTCAGCCCTTTTCTTTCCTTCAGTATATCCCACAGCCCTCCCCAGTGATCCCAATGATCATGAGAAATCACCACCGCTTCAATTTTTTTTATATCAACTCCCAAAGAACGCATATTTTGCAACAGCCATTCCCCTTTTTCACCGGTATCAAATAATATTTTATCATCAACCAGAAACGAAACGCCCCAACCAACGAGGATATTTTTATCTAAAGCAACTTTGTCAAAAAGAACTTTTATTCGCATTTATCTTTTCCTTTTTTTCTTTAAATTGTAAAATAATACTATATTCCCCATCTTACAACCGGTTTCCTTCGCGACAACCGGGCATTTCACCATAAATAAGAAAAAAATTGGCCTTTTTTCGTTTGATAAAGATTCAAAATTACCCTGGCCTTTGCTAATTATCATATCCGCGCTTCTATAAATTCGTTTAAATTCTTTTGAACATAAAACAAGGATTGTCCCTGGCGCGTCTGTACCGTTAGAAATCAACCGTGCCGTCTTATCAATCCCGCAGGCCTTGGCATCTTCAAATAGCGCGTCATTGATAACAGGTTTTTCCTTCACCGCATAGTAAATATTCTTATCCGGATACTCTTTCTTTATTTCTTCAATTAAAACCCTGTCAAATACCACCTCTCCTGCGTTATCAGCCAGGTATAAAATATCTCCTGCCTTCCTTAAAGCCTGCCTGAACTCTGCATAATGGAATATAGATTGCTTATGGATAACTTTATTTTCCTCTGCGAGTATCTTCTTCAATTCTGCTTGCACGTTTAAATTATTCTTTACGCCAAAATCTATAATATTTCCGGCAATGGCTAACTCAACCGCCGTTAAAAGCCTGTCCTTTGAACGGCTTACCTTATTCTTTAATTTTCCTAAAAGCCTTAGAGCGATACGGTTACTTTTTTGCTTTATTGCCTGATATGGATCGCCATTGAAACTTACAATTCTCAAAAGTTTATACCCGATCCGGGCTATTTCGGGAGGAGTGGCTTTAAGTGATATCTGCGGTATTTTTCTGGCAAATTCATCTATAATTTTTTTCTGCTGCTTTGCAGTCGCTTGGACAATCCGGCTGCCTTCAAGCGCTTGCCTAAAAAAACAAGGAACACAATCCAAATAAGTCTTCACTTAACCTTACCCCTTCTTCTCAATGTATCCTCATCGCTGATTGAGGCAATAACTTTTGCCGCTCTTTTATCATACACTGAAACGATATTTATACCCTTGCAAGCTGAGACAAAACAAACCTTTAATTTAATAATTTCACCATTTGATAACGGCTTAATATTACTATGCCTCAAAGGAGTATTCACCTGAATTTCATCAGGCTTAATATAGTTTGCTAAATAAACGTACTTGCTAATATGCGCTTTATTGTTTTCCATAAACATTATCTGTAAGGCCAATTTTCCTTCATAATTTTTCCTGAATTTTTTTATACCATCTAAAATGCCGCTGAATTCTATCCCCTCAGCGGGATTATTAATTTCCTGCAAAGATTCCGGAGAGTAGGCATCTAACTTAACAACCACAAAATCCGCTAAAGCTAATTCTTCTCTTACTTGATCTACCCCCATTAAAGAACCATTAGTCAAGACCGCGATCGGCTCTTTGCGTATTGACTTTACCGCCTTTATCGCCGAGCCTAAATTATCCGCTAAAGTAGGCTCCCCCCTGCCGGAAAAAGTAATATAATCTATACTTGTATCCGGTAATACGTTTATTTCCCCAATAACTTTTTCAACCGGGACATAAACTTTGCGCGCAATTGTATATTCTTTATTTGACCCAAGCTGGCAATAAAGGCAATCAAAATTGCAAATTTTATCTACCTGCGAAAGTAGATCTATGCCTAATGAACTCCCCAGCCTCCAGGAAGGAACAGGGCCATAAATATATTTGAACCCGGCTTTCATTTTTCGCTCCTGATGAATTTCTCTATGAATTTTGAGTGAACTATGCTCATTTCTTAAGTAAATAATCCGCTATTGCCCGGTAAAGAGTGCTTACTGAAAGTATTGAACAATGCAAATGATTTTCCGGTAATCCTTTTAATCGTTTAATAACATCCCCGGCTGAAATATTCAATGCTTCATCGATAGTTTTGCCATAAGCCAAATACGCAACCATTGCAGCGCATGCCCTTGTGGCGCCACAGCCGTCTGTATAATATTTGATATCGGTGATTTTTCTATTTTCTATTACCAGATAGAACTCCATAGAATCACCACAAGGACCTCTTAAATATGACGAAGCTATAGGATCATTCATCCTGCCAAAAAACTGAGGATCATTTAAAAGATTAATAACCTCTTCAGGATAGCCGATAATCCCTTCCTTATTATTTATTTTTTCCATATAATCATTCCTCTAAATAATTCTCTAACTATATAGATGCGTATTCATTCTTATCTTCAAAACGGGGCACCTTACGGGCACTAACCGGCAGTTTAGCCTCGCTAATATACGTCTTAAAACTTCCCACGTGCACGCATTGTCCGTTCGGTTCATTTGAAAAAAGGTATTGCTTCTTTATGTCTAAATTTTTTACAAGTTCCTCTTCTCGGGAATACGCTGAAATAAAATCTATCCCTTTTTTCGTTAAAACAAAAACCGGTATTTGCCGGGATAGCTGTAATATAGCCAAAGGCCCGATTATCCGGCGCACATCTAAAGAAGCGCAGCCCCACACCAGATCAGCGTAATCGCGTATTAGAGTAATTTTATCTTCAGTTATACCGGTCGTGCATACCGCCAATGAAATTATTTTCACTCCTTTTGCTTTTTCTAACAAACGCAGCGCTTTTAAATCCTTTGCTGAATTGCCGCTTACAGTAACGGCTATGATTTTATATCCTGCCTTTATCGCTTCCTTAACTCCATGGGTTTGATTAATAAGCGCGTTTTTAAATATTACCTTACAACCGGCAATTTCAAGCTTTTCAATAATTCCTTTAATGGGCGAGGTTAATAACAAACTATTCATCCGCGCACCTATGCCTTGGACAATATCCGGTGCGCCCGTAATAACTGTTCCTGCCCCTTCGCAGACTACAACTGTCGCGTCTATCACGCCTTTTTTTAACGCAAAACTGAGCATCTCTGATGCGCCATATGGTATTGAAATATCACCGCATGAAATTTTTCTTTCGTCAGTAAAAAAACCGTAATCCTTTATTTTTGATTCAATCGCACTTTTTATAACACTTTTAATTGCTTTCTTATCATTACCTTGTATTCCGCTAAAATCCTTATATAAATGCTCTGCCAGCGGGCAAAAAGCAAGTGTCGGCTCGGTAATATTAATAACCTTTCCATAAGACACACTTACAAAAGATGAAAAATATTTTAATACGTGTATATCCCGGTTATTCATAAAATCCTTACTTTAAGCCTGCAGTTTCTCCCAAATCTTGATAATCTCATCCTTAACTGCTGTATCTTTATATTCCATTATCGTCTTACCCTCTACCATAGCTTCTACTACCGTCTTATCGAACCTGACTTTTCCGATTAGCGCAATCCCGTTTTTCGCGCAATATTCTTCTATCTTTTCGGACATTTCCGGATTCAAATCATATTTATTGATCACCATCTTAGAAGGCACATTAAAATGGCTAGTTACTTCTATCACCCTTAAAGCATCATGCAAACCAGATAGGGTCGGCTCGGTTACCACGACCGCGCAATCAATACCAGAAAGCGAAGCAATAACCGGGCAGCCGATCCCCGGAGCACCGTCAATAATTACCCAATCGCAATTATTCTGCTCTGCCAGTTCTTTTGCCTGCTTTCTCACTAAAGATACAAGCTTTCCAGAATTCTCTTCGGCAATCCCGAGCTTAGCATGCACCATAGGGCCAAAACGCGTCTCGGAAATAAACCACTCTCCGGCAAGATTCTCCTTCATCTTGATAGCGCCTGCCGGGCAAATATGGCTGCAAAAACCGCAGCCCTCGCAGGAAACATGATCAATCACAAAACTATCACTTATAGCATTAAACCTGCAAGCTCCTATACACTTCCCGCATTGCTGACAAATTTTTTTATCAATTGACGCGCTTAAACCGCTCCTGAAATCATGGCGTTCTTTAATTTTTGGCTGTAATAATAAATGCAGATCAGCAGCATCCACGTCACAATCAGCCATAACCTTATTTTGCGCTAAAGAGGCAAACGCCCCTGTAATTACGGTTTTACCCGTTCCGCCTTTTCCGCTAATAACAACAATCTGTTTCATATACTCTTATCCTTGGTTATATTTTTCCGTACACGTCTTGCGCGGCCAATACAATCGGATACATGGTAGGAGCGCTGGTTAAATAGGGATGCGTAGCTACCTGTAATGTTTCCAATTCCGTTGCCGACATGCGTTTCTGAATAGCAATACCTATGACATTTATCATTTGGGCGCATGACATCCCGCAGCTTACCTGGCCCCCCAGGATAATGCCCGATTGTTTTGAAAATATTAATTTTATCCTGCCCTTACAGGCGCCCGGCAACGTCGCAGGGTGCTTATCAACCCCGTCAATACTTCCCACAACAATCTCGAAGCCTTCTTCCCGGGCTGTTTTCTCAGTAAGCCCGGCTGACCCTAAAACCAATCCGTCGATATAAGTAGAATAAATAGCAATCGTGCCTTTATTCTCACGAATGACTTTTATCTGATAAAGATTCGCGCCCGCGATTCTTGCTTCTGCCGTCGCGGTAGAAGCCAACATTACTGGAATTGCTTTGCGCGTATAAAAATCCCTTTTACAGGAACAATCGCCAATAGCGAAAATATCCGAATCTATTGAAGTACGCATATACTCATCAGTTAAAATACCTTTGCAGGCCCCTATCTCCAATCCGGCTTCAAGGGCCATTTTCACATTAGGCTTTGATCCCACACCGAGGATGACTCCTTCAACAGGAATTTCCTGGCCACCGCTAAATCGAACCTTTTCCACCTTATCCTGCCCGATTATTTCTTCAACCCGCGTATTGGTTAATACCGTAACGCCTTTCTCCTTTAAACGCGCTTCGGCCATTTCTGAAAACTCAACATCAAACGAATTAGCCAATAAATGCGGCAGCATTTCGACTAAAGTAACACGTACTCCTTTTAATTTGGAAAGCTCGTCGGCAAATTCAACCCCGATAAATCCTCCGCCGATTACTAAAACACTTTTACAGCCCTTGATCTGCTCTATAACGCTCTTCAAATATCCCATTTCTTTATTTATAGGATAAACCCCTGGCTTATCTACTCCTTTTATAGGCAAAATCAACGGAGTTGAGCCGATCGCTAAAACAAGTTTTTCATAAGCGTAGATATTTTTGCCCTCTGTTTCTACCACCCTTTCTTTTCTGTCCAAACGCAAAGCTCTATCAACCACTATTTCAACATTATTCTTCTCTAACGAAAGCATGCCTAATTTATTTTCATCAGGATTATTAAGACTAGCAAACATATAAGGGATACCACATGGAATTACGCCATTTGCTATATCCTTAATCACCGTAATACGTTTGCCCGGGTAATATTTTCTCGCGGTCACAGCACAAACCACCCCTGCAGGCCCCGCACCAAGAATTAAAATATCTGTTTCTTTATTCATGCGCTCTCCTGTTCTTTAAGCGGCTCCATCATCACGCACATGCTATGGATTACTCTTATACCGTTATCATGGCAAAACTGTATACCGGCAGGGCTTTCCGCTCCCGGCTGAAGCCATGCTCTTGTTATCCTTTTTTGCAAGCATTCTTTTAAAATATTTTCCGTAACTGATGGAGGCGTAACAATATTTACCACATCGACACCTCCCGGGATATCGCTTATGGTTTTATAACAAACCCTTCCTTCCACTTCGCCCATACGCGGATTAACCGGAAAAACTTCATATCCTTTTTTCATCAGATCAATCAAAATCCTATAAGCAAATTTTTCTTTACTCCTGAAAGAGCCTATCACCGCAAACCTTTTTTGTCTCAAAAAATCTATAACCAAATCTTTCACTTTATTTACCCGATTCTTTATCCGTGTTTATACTATGAATATTAGCAATAACCTGTTTATATAACTGCGCGAAATCTTTTTTATATTCCGGGAACGCCTTAACTATAGGCTCTCCCTCGGAATACGCCATGGCAATTTCTTTCTTAAAAGGAATTCTCATCAATACGGCAATATCTTCTTTTTTGCAATATTCCTCTGTTTTTGTATTCCCTAAATCAGAGCGGTTAATCACCACGCCAAATGGGATCTTAATTTTCCTAAGCACTTCAACCGCTAAAATCAGGTCATTTAAACCAAAAGGCGTGGGCTCGGTTACTAACAGGCAAAAATCACTCCCCTTAACCGAAGCAACTACCGGACAGGATGTCCCCGGAGGAGCGTCTATGATAACGGTTTTATCAAAGTTTATCTCAGCTTTGACCTGTCGGATAAGCGGCGGGGACATTGCTTCGCCGATATTAAGCTTACCGTGCACAAAATCTATCTTTCCGCAATCGCCAAGCTCTACTACACCAATCTCTCTATTTACTTCTTTTATCGCTTTCTCCGGGCATAACGCGCTGCAAGCGCCACAACCATGGCAGAGATGCGCGAAAACCAAAGTAGTCCCTTTTTTCCCCTCTTGCCCCGGCAATACCGCTATGGCGTTATAAACACAAACCTTGGCGCATTTACCGCAATAAACGCATTTAGACTCATCGATCTCTGGAACAGGAATATACGCCTTTTTCTGCTCCCTAATCTGGGGTTTAAGAAAAATATGCGCGTTAGGTTCTTCCACATCGCAATCCAAAAACTGAACATTATCTATGGATAACGCCAGATTAACCGCAACTGTAGTTTTTCCTGTCCCGCCTTTTCCGCTTGCCACTGAAATAATCATATCTTCTATCTTTGAGCCATCGCGGCTATAATTACTTTCTGAACTTCACTTTGGAATTCCCTAATATTAAACCCCTTATTAACAAAATAATCCTTCGCTTCGTCTAAACGATTCTTAAAATAATCGTGTTTTCTTCCTTCGCATGTATGGCACATATTAATAACCTCAAGCCCCTTTTCGCTAAAGTCGCTTAAGACCAGCTTCCCGGCCGGCCGCAGCAAACGGCTTATTTCATTTAAAACCGCCAATGGATTTTTGAGATGATGAAAGACATTAATAGAAAATATGGTATTAAAACTTTGGCTGGGAAAGCTTAAATGTTCGGCATCTTCAATCCTGAAAATAACCTGTTTTTCCAGGCCAAAATACCGCAAGTTCAGCTCGGCTATTTCCAGCTCTTGCCCGGAAATATCTATACTCGTGAAACTAAATCCGCGCTTAGCCAAAGCCAAAGCAAAATGGCCTTTTCCAGTCCCAATTTCCAGGATTTTTCCGGAGATCGGCATGGATTTATCAAGGATAAAATCTCTTTCCTTTTCTAAATCGTAGCCAAAACTCCGGTAAAAGCTGACTCTTTCTAAATATTTTTTATGATTCTCTAAAACTTGTCCGTCCAATATTAAATCCTTACTCTCTAACCATTCTTATCCCGCATTTAGGGCAATTCATTAAAGCACAGGGTGTACCCGCCTGATGAATAACCTTTTCTCCGCAAGCAGGACATACACAACTTCCTCCGGGGCCCGCCCCCAAACGATTCCCCATTCCTCTACCCATTCCTCTACCCATTCCTCTACCCATTCCTGAGCCTTGCCCCATAGGGCCAGTTCCATCTCCTCTCGGCATAACAATCACCTCCTAAATTGAAATTGCCCCATTCGGGCACTGATTTACGCAAGCGCCGCATTCCACACAATCGTCGCTGATAACCGCCTTTTCTTTTTCTATTTTTATGGCATTAACAGGGCAAATATCTTTACATGTGCCGCAGCCATTACACTTTTTCTTATCTACTTTTGCCGCCATAAACCGCTCCTTCTTATTTATTCTTATTAGGCATCCCGGAATGCGAACCTACGCTTGGCCCGGAAACTGCCTTAAATTCTCCTCTTTTGTATTTTTCAATCGCTTCCTTTACTGTACCTGATACATTGGTAAAAATCTCTACCCCCGCTGCTTGTAATGTCTGAAAGGCATTCGGGCCCATGTTCCCCGTAACTACAGCTTTGACTTTCTTAGAAGCAACGAGCTGCGCCGATTGAATTCCCGCGCCCCCCATAGACTCAATATTGGGATTTGCAATAACTTCGAATTCTAAAGTATCAGTATCAACAATAATAAAATGCTGGCACCTGCCAAAGCGTGGATCTACCTTAGAATCTAAACTGCCGCCTTCTGAAGTAACACAAATTTTCATATATTCTCCCCTTCCGAATGGTCACAATTATCTTCGCGCGGATGGTCGCATACCGACTTATCTAAACCATAGCCTTTCCCCGCTCCGGGCTTACAAAAGCTTTCTCCGCCTTCC
>Ga0265297_10004415_pt1 | contig 23082 bp, 32 predicted proteins | sample Munlanlwell13791_FD_192502 | JGI IMG/M metagenome (GOLD analysis project Ga0265297, IMG submission 192502) | Leachate microbial communities from a municipal landfill in Southern Ontario, Canada - Leachate well 137-91 | ecosystem: Engineered > Solid waste > Landfill > Unclassified | place... | reverse complement strand
CCGAAAAATAACCGTAGGAGGGAAAGGTGAAAAAATTTATAATAGTAAAAACAAGTTTTGAAGGTTTCCATTATTGGAAAGATGCACCTATTGAAGTAGGATTTTTAAAGAATCTACATAGACACATTTTCTATGTTGAAGCAAAAATATCTGTCTCTCATAGTAATAGGGCTTTGGAATTTTTTACAGTCCAACATTTTATAGAAGATCACCTTATTAATAAATTCAGAAAACTAGGTTGTAATTTAAAAGAAATGTCCTGTGAAATGATCGCTGAAGAAATCCTTAATGCTATTTGTATTCAGTATAGGATTAAAAAAGGTGTGTCTGTTACTGTGTCTGAAGACGGAGAGAATGCAGGCGGAGTAGAAATATAATAATAATAAGAAAAGGAATACATAAAATGATATTATATTTAGCAGGAAGTTTTCCTCATCTTTACTCTTTGAATAAAGAAAAAGACTTGATGAAAAAAATAGAAAAGAAACATGAGTACCACAGATTAACAAGTTTCTTTTATCCAAAAACATGCAATACAATATTGCAGATAAAAGGGGAGAGAATAGGTATGAAACCAAATTTAATGGAAACAAAAAAAGGAAAAACTAATCAAGATTTTGAAATGACCAAAGAGAAATCCTTGAAGATAGCAGAGATATTAAAAGCTAAACATAAATGGATTCTTGATTTACGTTTTACTGGGGACATCAGTTTTAAATCCGGGAGACGTAAGACAGAAATAAAAGCTGCTGCTGATAGAGGAGAAGAAGTGTCTTTTGGATTGAATATGACAATGACTTACCTTGATGAAAAGAATAAAAAGAGAGAAACACAAATTATAATTCGTCATAAAGATAAACCTTTCTATAATGTATATCTTAAATCTTACATTCCAAACCCAACTAAAGAAGATTTAATAAAACAGATGGTGGGGATTTGGATTTATTTATTAGCAGGGGGAACAGTAGAAAAACCAAAAGCTATAGCTCTGACTAAGTTAGGAGAATACCCACCTGAATGCATAGCGGATGCTTCTGCAAAAGGACAGAGGGGAAGATTTGTTCTGCATTTTAATAAATGGATTAAATATACACTGTTAGGTAATACTATATTTGGTGAGGATGCTGAAATAGAGCTTTTTAATAAGTTAAGAAAGGGGTAAACATGGAAAAGAATAAAAATTTATTTATAGGTCTTTTGTCTCTTATTGTTTTACTTCTATGTACCATTTTATATAATTATAATTATGTGGAATATAATAAATTTAAGGTAGTTTCTTCAATTCATTTTCCATATGAAGATGAAAAAGGAAAATTTTCTACTTTATATTCCTATGCTGTTAAAAGTGACAAAAGAAATTATATTATTTATTCGGAGGAATTTCGCTTGGAAGAAGGAGATGAACTAATTCTTATAAGGAGGAAGTAAATGTATTCACTGATTATTAATAGGAAAAGAAAAGACATACTGGATGAGCGTGAAATGATTGGTACATTATTTAGTATTCCTTTAAGACACTGTTTTTATTCTTCTATGGAATATTTAAAAAAGAATGTAACTTATTCCGTAGAACTCAGTTGTATTTTTCTTGAATCAGTAAAAAAAGAAAAGGTAAAAGAAGGTAGAAAAGGCAGCGAACTAGGTCAGATCACTAGAATGATTACTAAGCTAACTCATTATAAAAAGTTCATTTCAGAGCTTAACAATAAGGACACATTAATTAACTCTCTTTACAATATGGTTCTTAACTATGAAGGGCTTGGGTTGCTTAATGGATTTGGTATGAGTAATAGACATGGAGATAGACTTTTTGGAAATCCTGAAACTAAATCTCTTAGCGAAAAGATTAGGTAAGTGTGATAGAATAAAAAGAAAGGAGATTGTAATGGAAATTGAAGAAGTTATAAAAAAGAGAAGGGAACTGGAAAAGCTTTAGGACTTCCTAATCCTTCTTCTCTTCCAGAAGTCCGTGCAAAGATTTCGCAAACATTAAAAAATAAAAATGCAAAAATAAGAAAGTTTCTTAAAAAAATGAACTTTGGAAAGGATTGATTATGAAAATAAATAGAATTGAGTTATTGGATGCACTTAAAAGCACACAACCAGGATTAGCTAAACGTGAAATAATCCAACAAGCAGCACATGTTATGTTTATGGGAAAGTGTATAGCAACATTTAATGATGCTATTTCAGTATTGTATCCATTTGAAACAAATTTCAAATGTTCAGTAAACGGAGAAGAGTTTTACAAAGTACTAGACGGAATTAAAGAAGACAAAATTGAATTGTTTCTTGATGGAGATCACATAAAAATAAATAGTGAAAAGACTAAAGCAGGTTTTTCTACTATAGTTGGTGAGAATGAAAAAGTTGAAAAAATGGTAGAGAAGATTCTTGCTACAGTGAACAAACCAAAATTCTTTAGAACTCTCCCAAAAGATTTTATTAAAGGAGTTTTTCTTTGTATGTTTGGTGCAAGTAAAGACATGACATCTGGAGTTAAATGCTGTGTAGCTGTTAAAGACAATCAAATTTTTTCTACTGATAATTTGAGACTTTCTAGGTATGAATTGGATAGTAAAGTAAAGGATGCAATTCTTATACCTGCTCGTGATGCTTATGAACTTGTGAAATATGAAGTAGTAAGATATGGATTGTCTGAAGGATGGGTTCATTTTCAGACCGAAGACGGTGTTATTTTTAATTGTCGAACTATGACAGGTGAATATCCTTTTGATCGCATGATTACATTTTTTGGTAAACAAAAGAATGAAATAACAGTCCCTTCGGAACTAAAAGACATTATGAAAAATGCAGTTGTTTTAGCTGATGGAGAAGTTGACATAGCTAAAATGGTAGAAGTTACTATTAATAAAGGAAAGATTGTGTGTAAAAGTGAAAAAGAACGTGGGTGGATGATAAAAGAAGTTGATTGTAAGTATAAAGGAGAAAAGCTCTCTTTCTTTGTTAACCCAATATTCATGGCTCAAGTTCTTGAGTCTGTAACAACATTGGCACTTGTTCAAGGAAAAGAACACCCAAATAAATGTTACTTCACTCAGGATAATTATCAACATATAATTGCATTACCTACTATGGAAAAATAAATGTGCCTCTGTGTAGCTCAGTTTGGTAGAGCACCTGACCTGGGATCAGGGGGCCGGAAGTTCAAATCTTCCCACGGAGACCAAAAAATATTCTCAAGAGTCGTCTAATTGGTAGGACAAGCGGCTTTGGACCGCTGAATAAAGGTTCGATTCCTTTCTCTTGAACCAAAAAACAACAAAGGAGAAATAATCATGGAACCTATTTTTTATTACATTAAAGGACACAGATTTAAATATGATAAGAGAAAGGGACGTATGTTACATATAATACATCCAGTTATTACTGTCTGTTTAGTTAAAGTAAAAGAGGATGTGTATGTAAGAGGTGTTGCAATCTGTTCTGCAAAGGATAATCCTTGTAAGAAAGAAGGAAGAAATCAAGCTCTCAAAGTTGCTCTTGAAATGAAAGATTTACCTCATACGGAATTCTATCCAACTACAATCGGATTCTTTTTAAATCCAATAATGAAGGATTCAGGTTATGTAAAAGAAGCATTTCATAAATATGGAATAAGTAGTAAATCATTCAAATTTGCATTTAAACAAGGCATCTTAAAAAAAGAGAATCTCTTTGATTCAGAATTGAAATTAATTGAAAGAATAGAATCAAAGATGAATAAAGAGAAGGAGGAGAAGGAGATATGAAAAAGATTTTATTTCTTTGCCCACATCTTAGTACAGGAGGAATGCCACAATATGTTTTATACTGTATTAAAAAACACATTAATGAATATGATATTTATGTAATTGAGTATAACAACATATCCGATACTTACGTGGTACAGAAAAACAAAATAAGAAACTTAATATCCAAAGATCATCTAATCACTTTGAATGGAACTCTTGATGAAAAACATGATAAATTGATCAGCATCATTGATGATATTAAACCAGACATAATTAGTAATCAAGATTTTCCAGAGATCTGGCTCAGAGAGAAAAAGATATTAAAGGAAACTATTAATTGGTTATATAGAAGTGACAGACCTTATTTTATTGAGGAGACTTCTCATTCTTCCCAATTTAAAGTTGAAGAAAAGAAATGGCTTCCTGATGGATTTGCTTTCATAAGTGAATATTTTCAAAATTATTATAAAAAACTTGTTGATTTAGTTCAAACATCTAGGATAGAAGAATACATCTTGGAGAAGAAAGAGAAACCAAATAGAAAAGAAGCTTTGAAAAAGTTAGGACTTAATCCTGATTTTCTTCATATCTTAAATGTAGGTTTGTTTACTCCTTGGAAGAATCAAAAAGAAATTATAGAAATAGCAAAAGGACTAACACATTATCCTATCAAATTTCATTTTATCGGGAACACTGCTCCTAATTTTGTAGACTATTGGAAACCTCTGATTGATAATCTACCATCAAATTGTGTAATATGGGGAGAACAGTCCGACGTTGATGTTTTTTATTCAGCAATGGACTTACTTTTGTTTACTTCTAAAATGGAAGCGAATCCTTTAGTTCCTAAAGAAGCTCTTTCTTGGGGGATTCCTTGTCTTATGTATAATCTTCCTACTTATAATGGAGTTTATGATAAAGAGGAATTAGTTACTTATTTAACCGGAGACATTATCTGTGACATTGAAAACATAATAAAGGAATTAAAACAATTAAATGTTGTTCCTATAGAAGAGAAATTTTTACCTTATAAAAAGATAAGCCATCATTTTGTTTTAAAACCACGTGTTTCTTTTGACGCTATCGGTAAAGGAAATTATTCGATCTTATTCATTGATAATGACACTGGAGAAATCCTTTATGAAGGAAAACACAAAGTGGATAGTAAAAATTGGTTGAATTATTATTCAGTAGCTAATTTCCAATATTTTATTAATTGGAAAGTTGTTATTATAAAAGATGATGAAGTTATTTATTCCAAAGTTATGGATTTAAGAGATAAAAAAGTTTATATAGAAATAGGTTCCAAAGCCTTAGGTGATTTGATAGCTTGGATTCCTTATGTTGAAGAGTTTAGAAAAAAACATAATTGTTTTGTTTACCTTGGCGGACCTGATAGATATTTTAACCTCTTTGAAAAAGAATATCCAGAAATTTGTTTCTTAAAAGAAAAACAAGAGTATCATAATGTCATTGCAGGTTATCATATAGGAATAGCTGAAGACGATCCTAGACGGAGAACTAAAAAGAGTTGGAGGTTGATGTCTTTACAGGAATTAGCAGCTACTGTATTAGGACTGGAATATAAAGAAATTAAACCAAAGATTCATATAGAAAGTGAAGGGTTCAAGTCAGAAAAAAAGTATGTTTGTCTATCAGAGTTTAGTACTCTCAATTGCAAACTTTGGAATCATCCAAACGGTTGGCAAGAAGTTGTTGATTATATAAATTCCAAAGGGTATGAAGTCAGATCAATATCTTTTGAAGAAACAAATTTAATGAATGTAAAAAAACATAATGGAAGAAGTCTAAAAGATACTATTTCAGTTCTTTTAAATGCTGAGTTCTTTATTGGAGTAGGTTCAGGTTTATCTTGGCTAGCTTGGGCATTAGGTATACCTGTTATTATGATTTCTGGTTTTTCAAAACCTTTTGCTGAATTTCATTCTGGATTAATTAGAATTCATAATGATAAGGTGTGTAATGGCTGTTATAATGATCCAACAATACCTTTTATTAAAAATAATAAAATGTGGTGTCCTAGAGGGAAAAATTTTGAATGTACAAGAGAAATAACTCCGAAAGAAGTTATAGAGGCAATTGATCAACTATAGGATGAATAATGAATAATAAACCAAAAGCAAAACCTTTCTTTGAAAATGATGAGACCCAAGCTGTGTCTATGCAAATGTCGCAAGACACAGCTTGTTTCACTTGTGGCTTATTTAAAACATGTTTGAAACCAAAAATGAAACACACTGGAGAAGGAAGAAAGAAAATTCTTATCATTGCAGAAGCTCCAGGTGAGACAGAAGATGAAACAGGAATACAACTTGTAGGAAAAGCTGGTCAGTTCTTCAGAAACCTTCTTAAAGAATATGGATTAGACTTAGATAGAGATTTTTGGAAAACTAATTCTATCATTTGCAGACCTCCAAATAATAGAAAACCAAAACGTGTAGAATTAAAGCTCTGTAAATCAAATTACATGAAATTAATTGAAGAGCTGAAACCTAAATTTATTTGGTTAGTCGGAGCTGCTGCTATAGAATCCTTTTATATGGATAAATATTCTGATGATGAAGGTACAGATTTAACACCTACTCGTTGGAGAGGTTTGTGCATTCCTGATAAAGAAACAAAAGCTTGGATTCTACCAATGTTTCATCCAAGTTATGCTATGAGAAATGAAAAAGATGATCTTACCATGTCTCAATATAAGCGTGATTTGATTTTTGCTATTAATTGTCTAAAAAGAGAAGCACCAACTTTTTTCAATCTCAAAGATCATGTTAAGATTTTAAAAGATTTTGATGAGGTTTGTGACTTATTGGAAGATTTAATTGAGAATCCTCCTGAATACCTAGTATTTGATTATGAAGCAACTGGGTTGAAACCTTTTAATAAAGGACACAAAATCGCTTCAATAAGTTTATGCTTTGATAATGAAATGGCATATTCTTTTCCTGTTGATTATCCTCATTTTACTACCCTTCAAGTTAAACAAATAAAAGAAAAGTGGAAAGAAGTTTTGGAAGGTCCTTCTTTTAAGATAGCTCACAATGTAAAATTTGAGGATGTGTGGTCAATTGTCATTTTAGACATTCTTGTCAACAATTGGTTTCACTGTACAATGAATGGAGCTCACATTCTTGATAATAGAAGACGCTTTACTGGATTAAAATTTCAAGCTTTTATTCGTTGGGGGGTGGAAGCATACAATAAAGCCATTGCTCCATTCCTAAAAGACAAACAAGGAAACGGCTTTAATACAATAATGAAAGCTAACCTTAATGAATTGCTTACTTATGGAGCTTGTGATTCATTCCTTGAGTCTCGGTTATTAATGGAACAGCTTAAAGAGATGACTCCAAAAATGCGTGAATCTATGAATTTCTTTTTGGATGGATTGCTTGCTCTTTCTGATATGCAAATTAATGGAATCCCCACTGATAGAAATTATTATGAAAAAACAGGAAAACAACTGGAAGAAGAAATTGTTAACAGCTTTAAAAAACTCCTTGCTTCCAAAGAAGCTGAAAAATTTAGAAAAGCAGTTGGAAGAGACATAAGCTTTACCTCTGATGCTGATTTAAGAAAACTGTTTTATGAAATACTTAAACATAAACCACCAAAAACTACAGATAGCGGCCTACTTCCTTCTGTTGATGCTGAAGCAATTAGAGCTTTAAATTCTCCAATAGGAAATCAACTTATTCACATAAATAAGCTTGATAAAATTAAAGGGACTTACATATCTCAATTTTTGAGGGAAATAAATGATGATGGAAAAATGCACCCATTTTTCAATTTGCATAATGTTCAAACCTTTAGAAGCTCAAGTGAAGGGCCTAACTTTCAGAACATTCCAGTTAGAGATGCGGATGCTAAAAAATATACTCGTTCAGGTATTTATCCAAGCCCAGGAAATCTAATTCTTGACTTTGATTATGGAGCTTTGGAAGTGAGAATCATTTGTGCAGTGACAGGTGATAAAGTTTTAAGATCAAGATTAGAAGATCCACATACTGAATGGGCTATGCATTTATTTAAATTGAAAAAAGAACAAGTAACAAAAGACATAAGATTTTATGCTAAGAACATGTGGGTATTCGCTATGTTCTATGGTAGTTGGTATCGTAATTGCGGGGAATCTCTTTGGGATACCATACATAAATTATCTTTAAAAACTAAAGAAGGCGTTTACTTATTAGATCATCTAATGGGTGTTGGAATAATCAATACAAAAGATAAAGTTGCTGGTCTTGGTAGATCAATGATGTCCCCTAGTCAGGACAGACAGTTTCTGGCTCATTTACGCGGAGTAGAAAAAAAGTTTTGGTCAGACTTTTCAGGAGTAAAGAAGTGGCAGGAAGAAAATTGGGCTTTTTATAAGAAACATGGCTATATTGATTTAGTAACTGGATTTAGATGTTCTGGTTATATGTCAAGAAACGATCTAGCAAATTATCCAATTCAAGGGCCTGCTTTTCACTGTTTACTTTGGAGTGTTACTAATATCAATGAAGAGTTAAAAAAGAGAAATCTCAAAACAAAAATAATTGGGCAAATTCATGATTGTTGTTTGTTCGATTGTTATCCTCCTGAAAAAGAAATAATAAAAAACATTTCTATGGAAATAGCTACAAAAAGAATAAGGAGGGAATGGAATTGGTTAGATGTTCCTTTAATTCTTGAATTTGAAGAAACAGGTATTGATCAATCTTGGTATAGTAAAAAAGAAATTAGAGAGGAATAAAATGATAAAAAAGAAACTTAAAGAATTTGTTGTTGAAATCAAAAAGAACAAAAGATGGCAATATAAATCTGATCATAAATGGAAAGAATATGCTGAAGCTGTTGCTAGTTCTGTTCCAAAAAACATTTCCGTAAGAATAAAACAAAATGGAAAAGTTATTTTTACTGAGGAGGCTTTGCATGACTGATAATAAATCAAATAAAGTTAAGGTAAACATAAAACATGTTGAACGTTTGAAAAATGGAAACTTCAAAGTAAAAATAAAAGAGAACAATATAAAACTAACATCCATCAATCTTAATGATGCTACACTTTTAACAGTAAAAAGTTTAGGCAGAGGAAGATTTATTATGAAGAAAAAGGAGGAATAAATGCCATTACATTTGGATTACAGACCAAAAAAATTAAATGAAGTAGTAGGTAATGATTCTATAAAAGAAAGTCTTGAAACAATCTTTGCAAGAAAGGATAAGCCTCATTCCTATCTGTTTACAGGCCCATCAGGGTGTGGCAAAACTACTTTTGGCAGAATCATTAGAAACATGTTAGGGTGTTCTGATTCTGATTTTATGGAATTGAATACAGCTAATTCTAGAGGAATTGATACAGTTCGAGAACTATCACAGAATTGTCATTATTCACCAATAGATGGAGATGTAAAAGTATACTTGCTTGATGAGTGTCACCAATTTACAGGACCTGCTGCCCAAGCTCTTTTAAAAGTCCTTGAAGATACACCAAAGCATGTATATATAATTCTCTGTACAACTGAACCAGATAAGTTGTTAAGAACAATACATACTAGATGCACTACTTACCAAGTAAAGACTCTCTCCAACAGAGAAATAAAATCCTTATTGGAAGATGTTTTAAAAAGTGAAAAGATCAATGATTTTTCCAGTAAGGTGCTTAACGCTATAATTAATTCCGCTGAAGGTTGTCCTAGACAAGCTCTAGTCATTCTTGATCAAGTAATTGATATTATGGATGAAGAAACAGCTTTGAAAACTGTTTATACAGTAAGTTTCGGTGAAGCTGAGATTATAGACATATGCAGAGCTTTATATAAAAATGAAGAAAGATGGGACACTATTAAAAGTAAAGTAAAAGCTGTCATTGAAAATAATGAACCAGAAAGTATCAGAATGGCAATATTAGGATACATGACTTCTATTCTTCTTTCCAAAAATATTGATGATCGAGCTTCAATGATTATTGATATGTTTTCGGAAAATACATTCTCAAGTGGGAAAGCTGGCATTGTAAACACTTTGTACCTTCTTACAAAAAGATAAGAATGGTTTTGTGGTACATGTGATATACTAAAATAAAAAGGACCTGTAGTTATGGCTAAGGCAAACTTCGTTAAAAAAGCTAGAAAAGATTATCCTGAACATGGAGTAAAAAAAGGAGAAAGCTATTGGTGGTGGAAGTTTAATTTCAGTCGAATAAAATATATAAGTAAAGAAAAACCAAATAGATCACAATTAACACAATCCTCTTTCTTTTCTACTCTTTGGGCTATTGAAGACGGAATAGAAAAAAGATTTGCTGGTCATATTTGTTCTGATGATATTCAAAATGAACTTGAAAATTTAATTAGTGAGATAGAGGAATTAAAAGATGAAGTTCAAGGAAATTTGGATAATATGCCTTATCAATTACAAGAATCTAATACAGGACAATTATTGCAAGAAAGAATTGATGAATTAGAAAATTGGGTTAGTGACCTTAATGGGATTGATACTTCTATAGAGGAAGGATTGTCTGAGGAAGAGTTAGAAAATAAGATAGAAGAAATAATAGAAGAAATAACATCAACAAGTTCAGGATTATAATTATGAATAAACTTTCTATTTTTACATTGGATGCAAATGCTATTGAACATGTAGACCTTTATGAAGATTGTACTACAGCATGGGCTAAAGCTGTTCAAGAAAGAGACAAAGTTAAAGAACAGTTGGCAAGAAAGAAAGCAGAAATTGATGAAGACATTCGTAAGCACCCTAAAAAGTATGGTTGGAATAGTGAAGCAAAAGCACCTACTGAAGCGTGGTTTGCTTTAAAGAATATTCTTCACCCTGAAATAAAAAAACTTTCTGATGAATTAATTTCACGCCAATTTGAAGTAAATTCCTATTTAGGGAAAAAAGAAACTTTGGAACAAAGAGGAAAAAGATTGGATAATTTAGTTGATTTATACAAAGGCAATTATTTTGTAGCAAAGTCAAGGAGTGGTTCAAATTATCAAGAAAAAGTAACGGAAGGGAGTGAAGAAACACAAATAGAAGGATTGAATAAAAGTAGTAGATTTCAAAAACCAATAAAAAGAACTAAATAAAAAGGAGGAACTAAATGAGTTTAGCACAAAGAAGAAAAGAGTATAGTGAAGCTTTAAAAAAGAGAACCCAAGAAAGTTATGATACCAGAGATGATTCTGGGAGATTCAAAAGTATTTTTGAAGCTAACAAAATGCAAGGGGTGTTAAAATGGAAACCATCAGAAGATGATCACAGTATTAATGTCATTCCTTACATTGCAGGGGAAAACAATCCAAAATTTAAGAAAGGGACAGTTGCTTATTATCTTGATGTTTGGATTCACAGAGCTATCGGAGTTAATGAAGACTCTTTCATTTGTATGAATCGTACTTATGGTAAAAGGTGCCCTATTTGCGATTACATTGCAGAAATGAAAAAGTCAGAAGATTATGATGAGGAATATTTAAAATCGTTAAATCCTACTCGTAGAGCAATTTACAATATTCAAGTTTTGGATAATACAAAAGAAAGAGAAAAAGGCGTTCAGATTTGGGATGTGTCTCATTTTCTCTTTGAAAAGGAAATTGCTGAGCTTGCTAAAAAGAAACAAGGGGGAGGATTTGTTTATTTCTCTGATCCTGATAATGGTAAGATTGTTTCTTTTAGGAAGAAAGGGGAACGCCAGAATACTAAATATACAGCTTTTTCTTTTGAAGACAGAAATGAAATTATTTCTGATGAGCTTTTAGGTAAAGCTGTTTGTTTGGAAGAGCTTTTACACATACCTACTGAAGATGAAATTTCTGATGCTTTCTTCGGTAAAGAAAATAGTGCTCCTGAAGGTACTGACGGTGGCAATGATGCTGACGGTGGCAATGATGCTGACGGTGGCAATGATGCTGATCAACAAGTTGATGATGTTACTTCTTATGCGGAAGATGAATGTCCGTGTGGTCAGACTTTTGGAGTTGATTTTAATCAATTTGAAAATTGTGATGAGTGTGTTAACAAAACATTCTGTGAAGAAAAGAAAAAAGAGCTTGAGGCGGAAAAGAAAACAAAAGAGACAGCAAAACCTGCTGCCCCAATAGCTAGACGTAGAACGGAACAAATTCCTGATAAGCCATCCAAGCCTGAACCTGTAAAACCCACCCCTCGTAGGAGAGTTCGGTAATGAAAGAGTTACAAAAACCTGTTCGTAAAAGACAAGCACAAGAAATGTCTGATTCCGATAGTAATGATGAAATTGAAATTGTTGGGATAGTAAATCGAGACATGCTTATTCCTACAGGTTCAACTCTTCTTAATCTTGCCCTAAGTGACGACCCCTACGGGGGTTTCGTCCTTGGGACGATGGTTAATATAATTGGTGATTCTCAAGCAGGGAAGACATTTTTACTTTGGAGTTGTTTTGCTGAAATAACTTATTCCGAAAAGTTTAATGATCATGATTTAGATTATAATGAGCCTGAATCCGCTTTCGCTTTTGATGTTACAAAGCTTTTTGGTTCTGCTGTTGGAGAAAGAGTTCATTGGTATGATGGAGATGAGGTTTCAAATTCAATTGAAGAATTCCACGATGACATCTTAGCTAAGCTTAATTCTGATCAACCTTTCATCTATGGTTTGGATTCTCTTGATGCTGTCGCTCCTGAAGATGAAATTAATAGAGACATCAGGAAAGGAACATTCGGAGCAGCTAAGCCTAAATTAATGAGTGAACTTTTTAGAAAGATAACCACTAAACTCAAAAACACCTCATCTTTGTTATTTATTATCTCCCAAACAAGGGATAACATTGGGGTTATGTTTGGTGACAAGAAAACTAGATCAGGAGGCAGAGCTTTAAAATTCTTTGCTACTCATGAACTTTGGTTAGCTGTTAAAGAACATATAAAAGTAAAAGATAGAAATGTTGGAACTTATGTCCGTGTCAAGATCAGTAAAAATAAAATAACTGGGAAAGAAAGAATAGTTGAATTTCCTATTTACTATGACTATGGAATTGATGACATAACCTCCTGCATTGATTTTTTGATACAAGAAAAATTCTGGACAAAAGGTTCCGAAGAGAAAAAGAAAGCTGTTCAAAGAAAAGGGTCAGCAGTTCGTACAGCTATATCCAGAGATGAAGAGAAAGAGAAAGAGAAAAAGAAAAAAGAAAGAGGTTTAATTGATACTAAAGGTACTTTTGGAAAAGAACTTATTCAATTTGAAAACCTTCGATTAATGATAGCAGAGGATCCAGAAAAGAAAAAGAAACTTGTCGAAGTTGTTACAAAAGCTTGGAGAGACATTGAAGCAAGCTTAGCAACAAGTTTACCCCCAAAATATGAAGGATGAAGAATGTACATCATCATTGATTGTAATTATATTTGTCATGTAGCCAAGTATTCTCTCGGGGATTTGACGTGGGAAGATAAGAAGATTGGGGTTATTTTCGGCTTCTTACGCCAAATCCTCTCCCTTGCAAAAATATTTAATACAAACAATTTCATTTTTGCATGGGACAGTAAAGAATCCAAAAGAAAGCAGATTCTTCCTTCCTATAAAGCAAACAGGCATTTTGAGAAAACTGAGGAAGAGAAGGAACTTGATGCAATTGCTTATGCTCAATTTGATATTATCAGGACAGAAGTGCTTCCTAGCATAGGTTTCAAAAACAATCTCTATGTTAAAGGATTTGAAGCAGATGATATTATAGCCTCCATCACTAAAAAATTTTTGGCTGATGAAATAATTATTATCTCATCCGACAGTGATCTTTTACAATTACTTGATCGCAACCGTGTTAAAATGTACAATATCCAAACGAAAAGAACTTATTCAGAATCAGACATGGCTACAGAGTATGGAATAGGACATGAATTATGGGCGAAAGTAAAAGCTATTGCAGGATGCACTTCAGACAATGTAGACGGAGTTAAAAGGGTCGGAGAAAAAACAGCTATAAAGTATCTGAATGGAGAACTCGGTAAGACAACAAAAGCTTTTAAAGACATCTTGGATTTTAAAGATTACCAAAAGAATCTACGACTTGTTACTTTACCATTTGAAGGAATGCCTACTCCTAAAGTAATCCCCCAAAATGAAACGTCTTATCATGGCATGTATTCTATATGTGAAAAATATGGATTTCAATCACTTTTACAAAAGGAGACAATTAAACAATGGGTGAAAAACCTGCAAGCAAAATAAGAGAAGAAATTGAAAAAGTCAGTGAACAAGCAATGGAGGTTTTAGAGAAAAGTAATGCAGTGGATTTTGGATTCGTTTGTGCTATGCGTAATGATTCTTTTTATATCAGTCATAATATGGATGATTCTGAATTAATAGAAATAGTATTAAGCATTTTTGATCATAGTTTAGAAATAAGAAACACTGCTTTGGCTTATTTAGTTACTAGTAAACAAACCGTTGATAAAAAGAAGATAAATTAATGTATCTAAAAGAATTGGAAATAAGAGGATTTCAAATCCATAAATATATTTCTTGTACATTCACTAAAGGTTTGAATGTGATAGTTGGAAGTACAGACAAAGGAAAGAGTTCAATTCTTCGAGCATTGTTATGGGTAATAAAAAATAGACCTACAGGAGACAGCATACGAAATTGGTATATAAAAGAAGAAGAACCTGTCATGGTCACAGTTTGTGATGATAACAATAATAAAGTTGTCAAAGTAAGACAGAATAAGAAAAGCTGGTATAAATTAAACAATGAAAAATTTGAAGCTCTTAAAACAGAAGTACCAACAGAAGTAGAAGACTTTTTCAATGTATCAGATTTTAATATTCAAACTCAGCATGACCCTTATTGCTTGATTAATGACTCACCAGGTGCAAGAGCAGAAAAATTAAACAAGCTAGTTGGATTAAATATAATAGATGTAGTTTTTAAAAATTTAAATAGCAGAATTTCTAATGTAAAAATTTTAATTACAGAAAAGGAGAGAAAAATTGACGAACACCAAAAAGAAATCGAATCTTTTGATTATTTGGTTGACGTTGAATCTTTACTTACTGAATTGGCAAAGGAGGTTTCTTCATTTTCTGGCAAAGAAACTGAATGTGAAACCGTCAAAGAATTACTCCTTGCTCTCTCTGAAATTGAGACTGAGTGTTCTTCTCTCAATCTCACAATTAATTGGGATAAATATGTATGCGACCTATTATCTGAAATTACTAATTTCCAGAGAAAGGAAAAGAATCTTATCACTTTAAAAAATTTAATTGGTGTGATTAATGATTATGATAAAAACATTGAATCCGAAATTGACTGGTTAACTGTTGAAGAAAAAAAGGATGAATTACTTCAACTTATTAAGAAATATGAAACAGAAGAATCAATAGTTTCAAATATCAAAATTTTGGTAAAAACAATTTTAATGTCTGAAAAGGATGAGATGAAAGAAAAAGAAGGACTTATTTTCAAACAAACAGAATTCAGGTCTTTATTAAAGAAAAATAAAGTATGCCCTTTTTGTACTCAAATTTTAAGTGACAAAATCATTGAAAAGGTATCCGGGTAATGACTAAAACAATTGTTGTGAATAAGTATAAAGAAAAGTTTGATATATACATAGGAAGAGGTTCTGCTTTTGGCAATCCGTTTGTCATAGGACAAGATGGAACAAGAGAAGAGGTTATTGAAAAGTATCGTGATTGGTTTTATAAACGAATAAAAAATGAACGCTTTCTAAAATTAGTATTAAAATTAAAAGGAAAAAGATTAGGCTGTTTCTGTAAACCACTTTCTTGTCACGGGGATATTATTGTTGAATTTTTAGAAAAAGAGGGATCTACTATTAAGTAAAACTAGGGCTTGGGGGAAAAGTAAGACCATATGAATTTGGCCAGTTCATGAGAGGAACTTAAGTACTTTGGCAATCCGCGAGATAGTAGGTCTCTCCTAAATAAAAGGAGGAATTTATGATTTACCAATTAGAAATTAAAATAAAAGGAAACGATGAAAATACAGAATTTGTGAGTAAGACACCAATTACAATGAAAACACAATCAGAACAAAAGGAGGAAATATCAGAAGCAGAAATTTTGACAGCCACAAAAGCTTTTCAAAGTCAAATTGAAAGATATGTTAGATCAATGGTTGAATAATATGATTACCCTTAATACTGGAGATTGGCATGCTCCTGAAAGAAGGCCAGAAAATAGAATAGACGATTACTGGAATACTTTTTTAAGAAAAGTAGATTTTATTATGGAAACAGCAGAGAAATATAAAGCTGAATTTATCATCCAACCAGCTGATCTTACAGACACACCTGCTTTATCTTATGAAAATTACATTGAACTTGGTAAAAAGATAAAGAAGAAAATTTATACGACATGGGGTCAGCATGATTTACGTTTTCGTAATAAAAAGAATACAGTATTAAAAGCACTGGACGCATTTTCCGAAGTAGAAATATTAACCAATGAATATGACATTATTTATAATGGAGTATGTATTAAAGGATGTCCTTATAACGATGAAATTCCTTCTCCTACTGAAGGAGAATTTAATATATTAATAATACATAAAATGTTGGTTGAAGATAAACTTTGGGCTGAACAAAAAGAATTTGAATGGGGTTCTTCTTTTTTAAGAAGGAACAAATTTGACTTGATTATTAGTGGTGACAATCACCAATTTTTTATGGAACAAATCGGAAATAGATTTTTATTTAATTGTGGAAGTCTTATGCGTTCCTCAATAGCCCAAATTGATCATGAACCAAAAATAGTAATTTTTGATACAGATTCCCGTAACTATGAAATAATTAAAGTTCCTATACAACCAGCAGCAAAAGTGTTTATGCTTGATAAAGTTGAAAAAGAAAAAGAAAAAAATGAAAAGATAGAAGCTTTTGTCAGTAGATTATCCGAACAAAAAGAAATGAGTTTGTCCTTCATGGATAATTTGTATGCTTATGCAAAAGAAAATAATATTGAAAAAGAAATTGTTGATGTGATTGTAGAGTGTAGTCACGATTAATATAGGAGAGAAAAGAATGGAAGAGAAGATGGAAATATTATCAAAGCTAAAAGAAGAAATAGAAAAAGCAAAAACAAATCTGGCAATTCTAAAAAGTAAAAAAGAAGATGCCTTACTCTCCTTAAAAGAAAAATTTGGAGTGAAGACAACAAAGGAAGCAGAGAAGCTCCTTTCAGAAAAAGAAAATGAATTATCAAAACTGAAAATTACAATTGATAAAAAATTTAAAAAGCTTGAGGAAGATTATCAATGGTAAACAAGTTAAAAGAAATGCAAGACAAGCTTAACCAAAAAAAAGGAGAACGAAACCTTTTGGTTAAACAGAAAAGACAGCTTGAGAATGAGAAAAGTGAAGCTGAAAAGACCTATGAAACACACTTAAAAGCTCGTATAATAGCTCAAACCGTGGCGGAAAACACTCAAAAGCAGCTAGAGTATCATTTTTCCAGTCTGGTAACGCTTGCATTAGCTGTTTTTCCAGACCCTTACGATTTTCAACTCCGTTTTGTAAGAAGAAGAAATAAGATGGAAGCTGATTTGATCTTTTCAAAAAACGGAAATGAAACTGACGATCTTAAAAACACTGCTGGTGGTGGTGTTGTAGACATAGCAAGTTTAGCTCTGATGTTTGCTTGTCAAGGGTTGGATAAAACATCTCCAATTATATTATTAGATGAACCAGCAAAATTTCTTTCTGTAGATTTACAGGAAAAAGCGTCTGAATTTTTAAAACTTCTTTCCAATAAATTAGAAACACAAATAATAATGGTGTCACATTTACCAAATATGATAGCTGCTGCGGATAATATTATTCAACTTGAGGAATAAAAATTAAGGAGGAGTAAATGAAAAAGGATAGATTAATAGTCGGAGTTGATCCAGGGAACACTGGAGCTTTGTCTTTTGTCTACATAGATAAAGGTAACATAACAACTAATTGTTATGTATGGGACATGCCTACTTTAGTTACTGTAGGCAAAGGGAAAACTAAAAGTGGTAACACAAAAAAGCACACAGTTATTGATGAATCAGAATTAAAAAGAATGTTATCAGTCCCAATCACTCATGCTTTTATTGAAAAAGCACAATCAATGCCGAAACAAGGTGCTCCAGCTACTTTTAATTATGCAGCAAGTTATGGAATTGTACGCGGTATTTGTGTTGGCTTAGGAATACCTTATACATTAGTTCATCCTGCTACTTGGAAAAAAGTAATAATGAAAGACATGGATAGAGGAAAAGATGCTGCAATAGTAAGAGCAAAACAATTATTTCCTTATGCTGAAATTGGAAAGAAAGATGGAAGAGCTGAAGCTTTATTAATTGCTTTCTATGGAATAAAAGAATTACTGTAAAGGAGGTTATATGAAAAAGAAAACAATCCTTTTAATTTTAACGGTTATTACAGGATTCATAGGAATGTTCTTAGTATGGACATATGCCTCTTGGCAAGTATGTGTAGGAGTAATTTTTCTAGCCATTTCTCACAACATTGAAAAGCATGGGGGAAAGTAAATGATAGGCAATATCAAAATAGATGTTAATGATGAAGGAAAAGTCATTCTTACAGTAATAGGAGAAAGAGCTGAGCTTGCAAGCACTGGAGTTGATGCATTAATTGGAGAATTGAAAAAGGCTCAAGATGATGCAAAAGAATTACTCAAAATCACAAAAAGGAAAGTGGAGATTAAAAAGAGTTACAATGGGGAAGGGAAGGAAATATGAGCGACAGATTTAGGGTATTGCATTCAGGGGATTTTTATCGTATATTTGACTATAAATTATATGACTACTATAAGAATTTGGACGGAAGTTATTATTTTGAATCTGCTTTGGATGAAGTAGGATGGGACAGGGCAAATGCTTTCTGTCAAAAATTAAATAGAGAACACACAACAAATAAGGAGGTACTAAATGGACAAGGTGATTCGTTCATTAACACTAACGATGGTGTTGTTGAGTCTAATGTTTGTATTCCATCTTCAACAGAGGTTGATAATTCCGGTAGTTGTAAAAACAAACAATTCAACAATAGTAAAATTACAGTCAGTAGGAATAAACTCACAGGAAATAGCGAAATCAGTAGAAATGGTGTCAAATCAAACAAAGCTGTCAAAGGAATTTCTGATAGCTTTGATGACAACAGAAAGTAATGGGAATAAATATGCAGTGTCTTGTAAAGGATATAAAGGGCTTATGCAAATCCCCCATTCAGTATATTATACTGATGCAAACATTCTTATTGGGGCTAGGATATTCTTAGAAAAAATGCAGATTACAAATCAAGATTTAGAAAAAGCAATTTGTTTATATAAAGGATACCCAATTAATTCAATAAGAGGTTTGCAGCAAGCAAGAAAAGTTATATCAATTTATAATAAATTATCGAAAATGGAGGTGTGAGATGTCAGAAAGAATGAAAAATTGGTTTAGAGAAAAAATGGGATTCTTCATTTTATTAGTTCTTTTAATAGGCATGAGTATTGGAGCTGGTGTCAATTATTATATAAACTATAGGAGCATGGCTAACGCAATTAGATTAGGAGTTTTTATTTCTAATACTGATGATCAAATTTATATTTTACAGCGTAAACCATGAATCATCCTTTATTTGTATGTAGAGAATCAAATCAGATAATTTTAACAATTTGTGAAAAAACAAATTGTGAATGGTACGTCTATTGTGATAAATTTTGTAATTGTACCTTTGTTGCAGCTCATTATGGTCCTTTTTCAAATGCAGAAATTGGGGCTATGATGAGGCTTTCAGGAGAGAGAATAAGAAAAATAGAGCAAAAAACTTTGGAGAAATTAAAAGTTATGAAAGAACAAGGGATAATTCCTCATATGGAATTTAAAGATGACGAAGATTTTTATCAGGAAGGTGTGGAATGAAAGAAGAAGAAATCAAATCAAAAGAAAATGATGATAATTTTATTAAATTAACCCTTAATGACATAGCTTTTCTTGTTGATGTTAATTCACCAGGCAGAAAAAGCTTTGATAAAATACAAGCACTATCTTCAGTTTCTGGAAAAATTCAATACTGGGTTTATAAGATTTGGAAAAACCTTCTAACTCACATGAAAGACATTGAAACAATAAAATTTGAATTGATAAAAAAGTTCTGTACTAAGGACGAAAACGGTGAACCTATTACTAGAGAATCAAAAGAAAATAAATCAGTACTCCTCTATACATTTACAGATGAAAACAAAATTTTATTTAATAAAGCTTTCTTGGAATTTACAGAAACAGAAGAAACAATACCTATACATAAAATAACAATAAACTCAGACTTATTGGAAAAAATGAATGCTAGAGCAAAAATAGAAGAATCATTGACAGGAACAGACATGGTTAATTTGGAAAAAATATTTGATTTCGTTGAATAAGAGGAAAAGAAATTGTTAAATATATTATTAATAGGCGATCATCCAGATGGGTTTTCAGGTAATGGGCATATGTTGGCAGCACTGCTCAAAAGAATTAATTATGAAAAATTTAATGTTTCTGTTTTTGCAATTACAAGTGCTAGTAGACAAATGGATGTGTTTCAAAAGAAACCTTACCATTTAATAGAAGGCGGGCTGTCATCGGACGATCCGTTAGGCTGCAATCAACTTCTTAATGTTATTTACCAAAGCAATATTGATGTGATCATGTTTGTCGGATTAGACATATGGCGATTTGGTGCTGCTTACAAAGACTTCATACAATTAAAACATGATAAAAAGTTTCTTTGGATTTCTTTATTCCCTTATGACTTTACGTATTATAGAAAAGAATGGGAAGAATGGCTCAGTCCAGTCGATATACCTCTAGTATATTCTAAATATGGTTTGGAAGAATTAAGAAAACATTGTGATCGTGTACAGTATTTCCGACCTCCTTTATATGATTCTGAATTATTTGTCCCTTTTCCAGAAGAGAAAAGACTGGCTTTAAGAGAATCAATTTTCCAATCAATTGGGGGAGAGACTTTTCTTTTTGGCTTCTTTGGAGTGAATCAAATAAGAAAAGACCCTTTACGCTTGTTAAAAGCTTACTTCGAGATCAAAAATGAAATATCACCAGTTAGCTTATATCTTCACACCGAAGTTCAAGGCATATATAACATGGAAGATTATTTAGCTCAGCTTGGAAACAAGATGGGAGATGTTTTTATAAAAAGAAGACAAACAATGTGTGTAACAAAAGCTTTGGTTGATTTATATAATATATGCAATTGTCTGATAAATGTCTCTTTACAAGAGGGATTGAGCTGGACATTACTTGAAGCAATGCTTTGTGGTGTTCCAATAATTGCAGCGAATAACACTTCGCAAACAGAATTAATTGAAGGTGGGGCAGCATATCCTGTTGAGTGTACAGATATTGCTTATATCCCGATGGGATTGCCAAGTGGTGTGGTTCAAATTGAAGCAAAGGCTTGTAACTTTGAATCATTAAAATCCGCCATGAAAGAAATTGCAACAAATAAACCATTGAGAGATTCATTAATTAAAAATGGTTTCAAAAAAGCTGATGAATGGTTAAATGGTATATCTGATATTAATCCAATTCTTGAAGCAGGTTCAACACCTAAAAATATAGTTTTAACAAAGAAAAAGAGAGAGATTTTATTTATACAGCATTCCTCAGCAGGTGATGTTCTGATGTCTACTCAATGTTTTAAGGGATTAAAAGAAAGACATAAGTACCCATTGGTTTACATGACTCAACCTCAATATCAAGACATAGTAAAAAATAATCCTTATATAGACGAAATCATAGATTATGATTTAAATAAAACGAAAGATTATTTGTTGGTTTACAACCCGCATGGAGAAAAAATATTACCAGGAGGATGGAATAATTTAGATGTGACACTGCATTCTATGTATCCTTACTTTTGTAAAGTAGTTCCTGATGATATTTTCATAGACCTCCAAAAACCGAATGTTGAACTTCCAGAGAAATATATAGTAATTCATACCACTGGTGGGAGTATTGAATACCGTTGTTATGCACACATGGATGCAGTAGCAGCTAAATTACCATACCCTATAGTTCAAATAGGTGGCGCTTTTGATCGTAAAGTAAAAAATGCTTTGGATTTGCGTGATAAACTTACATTTAGGGAAACTGCTTATGTAATGAAACATGCACAAGCAGCAATTGTTATAGACAGCTTCCCATCACACTTAGCAGGTGCATTAGGAACTCCTGTAGTAGTTTTGTTTGGTCCTGCTCCTGCAAGGGTGACTCAGCCTAAAGGGGATAAAAATAAAATGATTTTTCTTGAACCTAATATGTTAGAGGTTTGTGGGATTACTTCTTACTGTTGGAGTACTCCCCCTGAAGGAAAAAATAAATGCAAAACCCCGTGTATAAATACAATTTCACCTACCACTGTATTAAAAGCAGTAGAGAAACTTTTAAAAGACAAGGAAGCTAGAATTAATGAATGAATTTTATGTCTATGTATATTTAGATCCGAGGAAACCTGGTCCTTTTAAATATGGTAAGTACAAATTTATGCATGAACCTATTTATGTGGGAAAAGGAAAAAACAAAAGAGCTTATGAATTATGTATGCACAATGGAAGATTTATCAAACAAAAAATAATAGGGCTGAAAAAGAAAGGGGTTTCAATAATCATCAATATTTTCATGATGAAGTTAAAAGAAAAAGAGGCACTAAAATTAGAGCAAAGGTTAATTAGTAAAATAGGACGATTTGATTTAGGTAAAGGACCATTAGTAAATTGTACTGATGGAGGAGAAAAAGGATTAAATAAAATAATTGATGAAGAATACCGTAGGAAAATTTCAGAAGGTAGATTAGGTAAAAAATGGACTAAAGAACAAAAAGAGAAAGTATCTGGTGTTAACTCTCCTCATTTCAAAAAATCCAGAACTGAGGAAGAAAGAAAGAAAATATCAGAAGGAATGAAAGGAAGGATTGTTTCTAAAGAAACAAAAAAGAAGATTTCAGAAAGCTTGAAAAGAAACAAATACAAATATGGAGGAAAACCTACCTCTCCAGAAGTAAAAGAAAAAATATCAAGAGCATTGAAAGGACGAATTAGTCCTACAAAAGGAATGCATTTTCCAAATAGAAAAAGGAGGAACATATGATAATAGGTATGAAATGCGTAAATGAAGAAAAATATGTTAAAAGATGCATATCAGATTTCCATGATGAGCCGTTTTGTGAACGTATTATAGTCATAGATGGTTGGTCAAATGATCATACAGTACAGGAATTGAAACACTTCTCAAAAGTAGAAGTGTTCTCTCATTATTGGGATAATAATTATCACAATATGGAAGTGTTACAAAGTAA
>Ga0265297_10004414_pt1 | contig 23083 bp, 22 predicted proteins | sample Munlanlwell13791_FD_192502 | JGI IMG/M metagenome (GOLD analysis project Ga0265297, IMG submission 192502) | Leachate microbial communities from a municipal landfill in Southern Ontario, Canada - Leachate well 137-91 | ecosystem: Engineered > Solid waste > Landfill > Unclassified | place... | reverse complement strand
TAAGCCATATCATAAGGGGATAATAAGTTGTATTTCTGGTATAGATAACTTCCTTTATGATATGGGAGTTAAGTATGGATATAAGTATTACGGAAAGACAATTCCAAAAGGATTGCCAAAGGAAGCACGAGTCACGGCAGAGTATGAGCTACGCATCCCTGGTGACCTGACACAAAGAGCTACAATCGCCCGTATGCTAGACCCAGACTTCAGACTTAGCTATTCTCGTGTGATGGAAGAGCTATTCCCCGAAGTACGAAATCCGCTGGCTGAGAAAGCTCTTGTGCGAGCAGACATTGCAGGCAACCATCCTGTGAATGCTATGCTTGATTTGGTTCTAGCGTTGAGAGAGCAAGCCGAGATAATGAGAAAGGCAAAAGATTATCAGGGTTATCAGTTGTATATGGCTGCGGCTGAGAATGTACAAGCTTCCCTAGGAATGAATCAAGGTCAAGGTGGGGTACAGGGACAGTCGCCTCGCCCGATAGGAACAAGGACAGAGGCAGTTCCTCCCGAAGGAACTTCCACACCACCTACCCCACAGGTATAGGAGAAGATGATGGCAGATAATGTTAATGATTTAGCTTTTCCAGGAGCTAGTGAGATAGAGTCAGAGATTGAATCTCCGTTCTCTCACATAGCAGAGAACTTTCCTGGCTATACTAACATACTGAATATTGCATACCAGGATATGCGTAGGCAGGAGCAAAATCTGAGTACGGCAACTGAAACACATAATAGGTATTTGGGTCTGCAAGCCCAATTAGGTTCTGGCAATCTCTGGGGTCAGATGAGATATGGTCTTATGGGATTTGGGAGTCTCTTTGCTGGTGACTTTAAGGAAAGGTGGGAGTTTGAACAAGCAGGCAGGCAGATTCCAGAGGCAGAAAAGCGGAATTATGAGTTGGCTATCTCAACATCAGAGCGGGCTGCTTGGAACTATAATTTGGTTTTGACTGCGCCAATAACACTTGCTGATGAGGATAGTGGGATAGCTTCATTTGAGGATTTCCTTTCAAAATTTCCGAGCAAATATGTAACTGATTTGGACAAGAAATTTGCGCAGACAGTTTATGATAATCTGTCCTTCCTCATACCACCCATAACGGAGTCAGAAGAAATTCCTACCACCCCAGAAGAGCTGATTTCCTTCCTTAACAAGGGAGCAACACTTCCGCTTGCTGGCGTGCATAATCTTTCAATGGAAGAGATAATGAAGTCATTTAGAGCACCCGCTGTTGAGCTTCCTGAAGGAATGGACACTGCAGATGTCAGGTCTCTTATGTCAGAGTATGCCTTCTCTGAAGATGAGATTGCTGAGCTAGATGGGCTGCATATGGCGGCTGAAGAGCTGTCGCAAGCGTGGATTGAGCGAACAGCACAAACAGAGATTCTCAGAGCCACGATGCTATCAGGTGATGTTCCTGACTTGTCTAATGCAGAGTGGTTGAAAATGCTTGTAACCCAGCCCGCAATGGTAGCTTTTGACTCTATGGAGAACTACTTTGACGTAGCTGTACGCCCGATAGCCGCACAATTTATTATGAACTTTCCAGGAATAAAGGAGTCATCTTGGGCTACAGAGATGCGCCAAATTACTGATGACTATAAGTCTTTTGGGGATAGCAGTTGGGTTGCATATTCTAAGGCTTTTAACGAGTCAGACGCTAACTGGTTCTTGAAGATGGCAGTAGAGACTGTATTTGACCCCACTACCTATATAGGATGGGGGATAGCTACTAAGATAACCAAACCGCTCCCTTATGTAGGAAAGTTTGTTGGTGCGATAGAAAGGGGCTGGAATGACCTTTGGGATGTGCCGTTCAAACTTTTAGGTAAAGGGATTAGCACGATACCGAAGACGCCAGTACAAGCGAGCTTCAATAAGGCAAAGAATTTTTATATGGATTTTAGGGCTTTGATTACTCGTACTAGTGGAGGCAGTAAGATTCTGTTCAGGGAAGTTACGCCTGATGATGTGTTGCGGGTAGGAAGTGACGCTATTGACTTTGCGGTAGCAAATCCTCATATAGCAGCTAATACCTATAACGGGAGAGTTGGTATACAGCTTCTTGAGCACGACTTTATTGGGAAGCCGAAGATAGTCTCCTGGCTGAAAAGACTTGGCGTTGCTGGGGGAGATATTTCTCAGCAGACAGTACATAATGTAAATGATTCTTGGCTCAGATATATGAAGAAGGTAAACTTACCCGATGAAATATCTGCCGAGCTATTAGGAGTGCTTGGTGTAAATCAAATAGATTTGAAGCTAATCTCCCGTATGAATAAGATTCTTGCTTCCGAACTGGATGATATAGTGAAGGCAGCAAAGGGTAGATTGGTAGCTGACACTGCTGGTGATGCTCTAAGGAATGTGATGAATGAGTTAAAGGATGTGACAATCAGACAGCTGGAATCACCGCAATATAAGTTTGCTCGGAATGTAGGCAGGGTTACATCTTGGAGCAAGCTTATTGATAAGGTGACCAGAAGTTCTTGGATGACCTTTGTGGATAGAAGAGTTGTCGCCCCAATGGCTAATCAGTATTTGCTCTTTCTAAACTACGGTCCTATGAATATTGTTGAGTCAGCAATGAGAAGTTTTATTGGCGGAGGAGAAGTATTCTATAGTAAGAATATAAACCAGTTAGATGAACTCGCCAGAATGTGCGGGGGGCTGACTACTGTTCCTTACGAGCTTGTTATGGAGCAGGCGAGGTTGGAGACAGCTATTATCCTAGACTCAGCTGCTAATACATTTTATAAAGAAGGAAGTATTCCTCTGCTCACAAAGCCTGTAGGGAAAGGACTTAATATACGGATAGGGGCGAAGAATGTAAGAATCCGCTCTGCCCAAAATCTATTCGTAGACCTCCCAGCAGAAATTGGCACAAGACAGCGGGCAGCATACGTGATTGGGAAGTATAAGCAATTACTTGCCGAGGCTGCTCCCGATGAGATAAGGGCTATTTCTTCCATTGTAGATGATGCAGCCGCAAGAATTTCCAACCTGTCAAGCTTCTCACGTAAGGAATCTCGTGACCTAATACAGCAAGTATATAACGCTTCGCTTGCAGGACCAGATGCAGTAAGAAGTCTTCGGTCCACTATGAAGCAACTTGATGCTAATAAGGCAGTATATGAATTGAATAAGACACTTGACCCGATGACTGAGATACAATCTATATTTAAGGAATCTCTCAGGCAGGATGCTAGAACTGGTGTTATCTGGAAGGATATAGATGGGTATATGAACAGAGCCGTAGCATCTGCTAAGGAATTTAATCTCGCAGAATTGGAAGCCCAGGTAGATATGCTGAGAGGTATTGCTGATGACTTTGCCAAGAATGCTCCCGTAGATGTCGGAGAATATATGACTTGTTTGCAGAATATATCTGACCTATCTTCTGGTATTGGTGATAGAATTTCAGATGTGAGAGTAACGGCACGGAAGCGGGCAGCGCAACTCACTCCAGTAGAAAGAGAATCTTTCCATACAGCAAATTGGAATAGCGTGCAAAAATTTATGGATGAAGCAGAAGTCAGTCTGAATAGGGTGCTTGACCAGATGAATGATATGGTGCAACCAGGAGGAGCTATTAAGCTTTCAGACAGTCAGCGTCTTCACGCAACAACACTTATAGCTAATAAAAAGGTGCAAGTGAATAATTTGGTGCAGACGAGGTCAGCGGAAAGAAGAATTACTGAGGACTGGATTAGTAGGAAGCCGAAGTTCAAGACGAATGAAGATTCTATTGCTTGGTGGAATTCGCTAGAGTCAGCAAGAAACGAGCCTTGGGATAGGTATTGGAGAACGCAGGAGTCTTTGCTTGAGCTTGAGCAGGAAGTTCTCACTACTCCTCCTGTAGAAATCATAGGTGACGTTACACCAGCTCACGTAGCTGTCTTGTGGGGTGGTACGGGAGATGACCTGTCCAAAAGTTTGATAAAGCCAGAAAGTATGACTCTTATGGGAAAGAAAGAATTTGTGGCTAAGAACAGAGCAAGAGCTGCTAAGATGGCTAAGAGAATGGGGAAGGCTGATGCTGATGCGGTAGGGTTCACTAGGGAAGGACTGGAAAGAGTATATGACCAGTTGCTTACCACAGCTGGACTTGACCCTAGGCTTGCTGAGCCACTTGCCCCGATGATGATTCAATTTGAGGAGGTCAGGCAAGAGCTGCATAGAGTATATGCGACTAAGAAAATGCCGCAGGGAGATTATGATGCAATATCTGGGTTTGTAGATAAAGTAGCTGACGACCTTAGCGGGCTTGAGATATATGGCGGTATGAAGCAGCCACAAGTATACCACGCTACTAATATTGGTGAAGTCAGTTCAAAGACTTGGGATTTGAAGCATAGTGGATATACTAGACTCGGCAGATATGGTACAACGGATGATGCTATCGCTGCGGCTGGAAAGATAGGGAAAGCTGCTGATGACATTTATCTTGTAGAGTCCAGGGGTGCATATGATATGTTCTACACAGGGAAAGCAGGGAAAGAGATAGCAGAGCCGCCAGTATCCAAGTCTCAGCAGTGGTTTGAGACTAAAGATGCCGCTATGCTCAAAACTCGTGAGCAGTATGTACTAGACTTTACTGACTACTCTGACCAGAATGCTGTAGACGCCGCTATGCGAATGATATACCCATTCTGGACTTATGAATCCAGCAGATACAAGTGGCTTCCTAGGGCGATACTCAAGCGTCCTGCGATAGCCACAGGCATTGGTCGCTATATGAATTATTCTGATAACGGGTATGTCCCTATTCCTGGGACTGATATGCAGTTTAATCCCCTTCGTGGTACTGTATTTATGGGTGGATTCCGCAGATTATATATGAGAGATTTTCCTGAGTACTATGATTCCTTTCCTGGAATGGAAGTTATTGATTACTTCAGCAGACTTGGGTTCTACCCTGGCTTTCACGTTATGCTTCCTATTGTTGGTCTCGGTGCGCTTACTGGAAAGCCTGAGTGGGGCGAGCTTGCTCCTGCTTGGGTAAAGACTGGATTTGATGCGGTGCTTGCGGTCTCGCCCGATTCAATAGCAAAGACCTTATCTGAACAGCTATTTCCTGACAGATTCAGAAGCTACCTTACTATTATGTCCTTGGCTGCAGATGGGTATGAAGGGGTAGACCTGTGGGATAGGATAGAGAAGGGAACAGCTACCGAAGAGGAGAATAAGCTATGGGGTAAATATGTGAAGAAGGCATCTGGACTGAAGGGTGTATTGTTTGAGCAGACAGGATTGTTCAGACTCCGCCCAGAAGAATATACTGAGTTTATTGAGAACAGTAAGAAACTCATAGAAGAATTGACTGGGGTTTCTACCGAAGTGCAAGACGAAATACAGAGACGCTATCCTGTTACTGGATTAAGATTCTCAGACATTTATCCGCTTGACCCACTTACCCAGAAGGTAGTACACGAAATAGAGCAATATGAGATGTGGTCAGGTATAACCAGCCCGCTATATCCATCTGGCTGGCAAGAGACTGACAGGAGAATACGGGAATATTGGGAAGCAGTAGAGAACATTAGTAACAAAGCAAGGACAGATGGCTTCCTAGACGCCGAAGGTAATATGACTGTGCCTCCTATAGAAGCACTCAATGAAATGCTAGTGCTTGGGCAGATTTCACCAGAGCAATGGCTCAGTATGAGAGGTGACGCCTTGTCAAGGTCTAATGCTGCAATTACCGAATTAAAGAACGAAGCCTACCCTGATGTTCCTGTTACGCTGGATGAGAGGGAAGCATACTTTGCGGAAAGGGGAGTAACCGTTCCTACTTACCATCCTGGGCAAGAGATGCTATGGTTGTATTATGAGCAGAGTCCTGAGTGGAAGTGGGATTTGGAGACAGAGACCTATGGGTGGGATTATAGCAGCTACTATGCCTCTATAGATATGCTACTAGACTCACTTCCAGACCCGTACAAGCAGCGATTTGTAGAGACAATAATGTTCAACTGGAGTCCAATGGAGAAACTGTATTGGGAAGTAAACAGGGAGTACATCAGACCATATAAGGCAGCGAAGGATGTGATATTGAGGACATTGACGGAAGAGGAAAGGAATGTGATACGAAGATATAGTGTGGCAAAGGGAGCGGAGAGGGAAGCATTGAAAGACGTTATTCACGCAGAGACAGGAGATAAGCTTATATCTTGGTATTCAAGCCAGCTAAGTGACACACACAAAGCAATGCGTAAACTAGACCCTGAGATGGAAGCTTGGTTGATGTTCTGGGGTGTTGTGGATACAAACCTGACCGATGAGTCTGCTGCACTATATGACCAGTTCAGGGCAAAATATCTAGTGGAAGGGATGGTGAGATAAATATATTTTGATTCAATTATATTATATGTAATATATATACATTGCTTGATATGAGTTGACAAACACCGTACCGATGTGGTATAATATAAGATAGTGGAGGAACACAATGACAGAGGAATCTTCTAAGACTCCTGGTGGGAATAACCAAGAGAATAAGAAACAGGCAGAAACTAACATACCTAAGATGGTCCCTGAATCTGATTTGCTTGCGGTGAAATCTTCCAAGGAGAGTCTGGAGCAGAGACTTAAAGAGACTGAGAGTTCTTGGAAACAAAAGCACTCTGAAATGGCTGATAAGTTTACTGCTGCAGAGGCTAGGGCAAGAGACCTAGAGGAGAAGTACAATCAGTCAATCGCAACAGCCGAAGAGCTAAAGTCTGCTAGGGAACAACTGGAGGCTGCCCAGACAGCAGCAAAGGATTCTGGAAACAGAGCCCTTGGGTATCGTAGGAAATTACTATCACAAACCTTTGGTATTTCCGAAGATGCCATTGCAGAGAAAGATATGGTTCAGCTAGACAGCTTTGAAGAAGCACTGGTGGCTGTAAAGGGTTCTCAGGGGGCTGGGAACTTTGCGGTAGGTTCAGATGGCGCAGGTGGTAGTGCCAGAGACGAGACTCCGCTGGAACGGGCGGGTAGAATAGTTCGTGAAGCGGAAGAGAAACGTGGATACCTGCAGCCAAAAACAAAAGACACAACTAAAGTATAAGGAGGAAAGGTAATATGGCTGATAGTGGCGGACACTGGAAGACATTAGCGGAAGCACAAAAGCTTACTCAGTCTACTAAGATTCCTGGCGTAATTGAAGAGGATATAAAAAGAAATCCTCCGTTGGAAAGGATGCCTGTGGTTCAGGCTGCTGGAACTGGTAAGAAGATTGAGTGGCTTAGAGAAAAGACCACTACCGAAGATGCTGTTGCGGAAGTTAGCGTAGGCGACCTGCTATCTTGGAGTGATGATGTAGAGTACGATGAGGTTGAATCCGAGCTACATAGAGTATATATCCAACGGAAGCTTGACCACTTCGTTGAGAATGTATATGGGACTTATAATAACTATAAGGCTCAGATGCTTTTGGAATGTGAGAAGGGGTTAAAGCGCAGAATCAACGATAGGATTATCTATGGAGATACTACTTACGGCGGGACTCCTACACAGTGGGATGGCTGGCACGCTTTGGCGGCGGTGAACGGAACACCTAATTCTGATACCGTAAGAACAGGCTCGGACTTGAACTTTGACCAGGAAGATGAAGCTCTCAGTTTGTGGAGCTTGCGGCTCGTTCTGGATGCAATGAAACTGGGGACAGATGAGATATTTATGCCCCCCGTGTTGGGTCTTAGATTTGACGCCGCCTATGAAGAAAAGGGCTTCGCTGGGCTTGCATATAACTCAGCTTCATCCTTGTCATTACTCACAAGAGGATATAGCGATATAGGAAAGCCAATTCTGTTCTTTGCTGGCGTTCCTCTAGTAAGGACAGACTATCTTGTGGCAGAGGAAAGCAATACAGGAACAGGTGCTACCAGCAATGCTAGGGCTAAATACTCCAGCGATAAGACATATAGTATATTCTGCGTGAAGTACGGTAACCTGATGATGCAAGACCCAGGAGTAAGTTTTGCCTTTGGTAATACAGAAGGACAGGGCGACCTTTACAAGTTTATCCCCTTCCCTGAGCTGGAAAACTACGATGCTTCTGGTATGAGGCTAGTAACCTATGGTACTGTATTGCAGGGTTCTTCGCTGAGCTTGGCTAGAATCCACGATGTAGACGACCTCGCATTGCTGGTATAAGACCACAATAACCTGAAGAAAGGAGAAACGAATATGAAACCTAATAGAACTAGTTCTGTAGTGTTGCAAAATGGTGGGACAGTATGGCTACCGCCAAATCCCACCTATCCCAATAGCTCAATACCAGACCTGAGCGTACCAGACAGTACCCAGAAATACGACATAGGTACAGCCTTTACCCTCAATGGAAAGGCATACTACTATGGCTATGCAAGTGGTGCGTGCAGTGGGTCAATGCTTGCCTGTAAGACCTATAAGCAAGAAGTATCCTATCAGACAGTCGGTGCTGCTGCTGACATCTATGCCACACAGCTAACAATAACGGTGGCTGCTACTGATGGTATTGCTGCTGACGGAGCATTAGCCAAAGACTATCTGAAGGGAGGGACAGTAGTTGTATTCCCAGCGGTGGGTGGTAGCTACTATTTCACAAGAGGTATTGTAGGCAATACCGTTGTAGCAAGTGGTGGTGGGACAACTGTTATTGACCTTGATGCACCTATACCAGTTGCTGTTGATGCCGCTGCCTCTGCAGAAGCAACCGCAAGTCCCTGGGCAGCTTTCGTTGACTCAACTTCTGCGTGGATGACAAAGGTCGGGCTACCAACTTGCTATTCTGCTGGGTCTCAGTATATATGGTTACAGACCTGGGGGATGGCTTGGGTGTCTCCTCAGTCCACTGTTGGCACTGCTGGCTACCACGATGTCATAGCCAGACACGATGGTTCTATTGACTATGATAACCAAACTGTTGACTTGAATATTTCTGACCAGAGAGTCGGCTACTCGGTAAGTTATGGTGCTGGTGGAGCACAAGCTGCGCCGTTTATTTTCTTGCAGATTGCACATCCGTAAAGTAAAAGAGCTGTAACGGGGGGGTTAGCAATAGCCTCCCCGAAGCAGATTGGAGGGGAAATGCCATTACCAGTAGAATCATTAACGCCAGAAGCAAATGACAGAGTCATAAATGAGGCTATCTCACAGTCAGTAGAGAAGTGTATGAGAGAGGGCGGAAAGTCGCAGGAACAGTGTGCTGCTATGGCATACGAGATGGCTAGGAAATCAACTGGTAAACCACTAGGAGTCGGTAAACAAAGATAAAAAATTTTAATCCATAAGGAGGAGGTTAATACAGCCTTATGAAACTATCCATTCTAGAAAGACTAACACTTTTCCACACACTCCCACGAGAGGGAGACTTCACCACACTTAAAGCTCTCCGTGTTCTTAGGGAAGCCCTTACACTTTCCGAGGAAGAGAAAACGGCATTTCACTTTGTGGTTGATAAATCAGGGATAGCTAATTGGGATGACAACGCTCCCGAAGCTGACATTCACATCAACGAAGTGCTGACAGAAGCCATTAAGAAAGTATTGGTAGAGCTTAATACGCAGAAGAAATTGACGGACAATCAGGTTTCCATTTACGAGAAATTTGTAGTGGGAAAAAGGTCAATAGCGGCAACGAAGAAGAAGGCAGCAAGTAAGAAACGGGGGGTAAAGAAGAATGGCGATTCTAAAGCATCTGGGAAGACAGCAGCTGACGGTAAGTAACGCAGTAGTATCATTTACTGCACTGTCAGCGGCACTGAGGCGAAGGTTCATAATGGCGAACATCCAGTTCCAGGATTACCAGGTACGGATGACTAATGACGGAAGTACAGACCCCGCAGCTTCTACCACTGGAAGATTACAGAATCCTGGAGACGATATAGAAATCTGGGGACTGGATAACTATGAGAATATAAAGCTAATCAGAGAAGGAAGTTCTGATGGGTTAGCTGTAGCCACACTTTGGGGACAGGGTGCGTAGGAGGTGAATGATGTCAGGTAAAGGATTAGCTGTAAAGTATTCTGCACCAACATTTTCGGGCGGTGATTTTAGCCCACCAGCCACTAATACTTATGACTTGGGTGATGATGACCATTACTGGAATAATCTTAAAGTACAGACAATAGTAGTTGGTACAGCGGTAATGGGTAACTGGGAGCCTAGTGCGGATGATACCTACTGGGTAGGTGGTGCTGCAAAAGGTTGGAAGGGATTCCATATGCCCGATACCCTTGTTACAGACGATGCGGGATATGTGTTGCTTAGGAATAATGCTAATACTGACTATGTGGGCTTGAAGGTAGGGTCGGTACAGATACAGACAGTAGCTACTGGTATTGACTTTGTCGGTACATACACTGGTAATGCTATTGACTTTTCCAACGCCACGATAGCTCCCGCAGGTTCTAATGGACCTTGCTTTATCAGGCTTGGAACCTATGCTTCTCCGTACGACTATGGTGCTGATGAAGACCAGTCTGGTGTAATAAGAATCTACACGACTACTGAAGCAGGTGGCACTTCCTACGACAGAGGAGTATTTGTCTGCACCAAGACTACTAATACCAAAGGTGTCTTTCCCATATCAGGACTTGCGGAAGTAAACGATATTGCTTCAGGAAATGGTCCAACCAAGGTTCAGGCTGGACAGTTCATAGCACATCTTAATTCGGCTACAGCTAAACTAGCTGCTCTTGGCGGCGATTCCACTGCTGGTATGTACGGCTTGTGGGCTAAGATTACTGCCAATTCAGGGGCTACTACAGCTTCAGGTTCAAGGGCTGCTCCTATATGGCTAGACAATCAGCTATACGGAGCAAACATCAATGCTGGTATGGAAGAGTATGCAATCTTCTCTACTACGGGTGGAAGCGTACCACACGCCTGGGCTGGCTTTGAAACTACTTCAAGCGGCTGGGCGCAGCTACTCTACTTTGATGAAACTGCCTACGACCAAGAACCTGTTTCGGGAACTTCACTTAAAGTCCTGGTAAATGCAACACAATACTATCTGCCGTTCTCGCTTACTAATACAGGATTTGGTGCTGGTGATAACGTATCTATCTCAGTGGGCGCAGACCAAGATGGGGTGGTATATCTTCGTTCTGCTGCCTTAAATGCTGATACTGCTCTAACAGGAGTTTTAATAGGGACACCCGATACCCCTGCGCTAGCAGCCAATTCCCTCATCATCTCTAACATTACTGCTGATGGGGATATTCTCATAGCCACAAATGATGGGGGAACATCTAAGTCGGGCATCCATATAGATGGTAGTGAGAATACGGTAGATTTAGGTAAACCTTTCTCCGTAAGGATATTGGATGGACAACTGAGATTTGGTACTGGGACAGCCTGGGCTTGTAGCTTGAAGTATGGAGAAGCAAATACAGTATATGTCTGGAATGATGCGGATAATTACTACGGTAGGATTGTGGGCTACTTTAAGGTGATTGATTTAGACTTTATTTCCGATGCCCAACGAATAGCTGCACCAGGTTCTGACGATGAATATACTATGATTAAAGCCCAAGACAATGGAGTAGGGTTAGTTGAGGTAGCTAGATTCGCTGGTGCTGCCGACCCTTACTTCTCAATGGGCGGTTCTCAAGAGTTTAAGTTCTATAATTCAGGTGATGCCCTTGTGACACTTGACAAGAAGCTAATGTTTGGTGATACCGCAGTCTATATCTTTTCAGATGATGATGGTTATCTAGACCTTACAGCCGATGCTGGAATCAGGGCTAATGCCAACCTCGTCATAGGCACAGGTAAGACATTGACTGGTCACAATTGGGCGGTAGAGAATCATACCGCAGACGATATACTTACCCTTGCCGAGTCTAGCTCTATTCATACCAATTATGGTGAAGATGGAACTGTGACACTTACACTCCCTGCCTCGGCTACAGCGGGTACTAACTTCAAGTTTGTTGTAGGTTTTGCTGGTGGGTTAAGGATAAAGGTTTCTGCCGCTTCAGAAGTATTTATAGTTGGTGGTGCAACAAGCACTGATGATGGTGGCGGAGATATGTATCTTGAAGCAGACGATGAAGGCGAAATGGCAGACTTCATATGTATCGCCTCTGGAGTCTGGCTGGTATATACAGTAGGCACTTGGGCTATAACGCAACCATAGGGAGGTTTAATATGACTACAAAAGTCGCAACCTTTGGTCACCCACCTTACACAGAAGGTGTTGAGAATAAATATGTCAGGGTCAAGACGAATGGCACTGAACTTGAGTATGCTTCCATCCCTGATATTAAGTCTGGTTCTGTAATGACAGACGCAAGTGGCGAAGCTACTGTTACCTTCAATACAGCTTTCGCTGACGCTAACTATGCTATACATCTTACTGCCGTGTCTGGAACTGATACAGTAATCTGTATGTATAACACCAAAGCAGCAGGTAGCTTTAATATCAAGACAGAAGATGATGGCGGAAAAGACGAGGGGGATATAACAGTTGACTGGATAGCTGTTGAATACTCAGATGTATAGAAGGAGTAGGCTATGAGTATAAGCATAGACCCTACAAAGAGAGGGGCTGAATGGATAAGTTAGAAAAAGAGCTTGAAATACTTGAGGCGAAACACGGCAAAGGTGAGTTTGTGATAGATGAGGAGCATCAAGTAATTAAGCGAAAAGGATATAAGTGCCTCGCTGGTTTTGACATACCTAAGCTTGCGTTTGACACGGTAGCCGAACATATAGCTGAAGCTGAGGGTAAGGACTACACTAAGAGTACGGTGAAGAACGCAATGGCTAAAAGAATGAAGGTGAAAGATGTGTCTTAAGGGCAAATATGAGGAGCATTGGCTGGAATACAATGAAGCCCTTACTCACCAGCTGAACAGAATGAGACAGGGAAGTCCTCACGTGTTCTGGTCTATTGTAAGTGCCGTTGCCGTACCCTTGATAGCAGCAATAGTATTTATAGTATGGCTGGTGATACATTTACTCGCTACTCCGTTTAAGGAAAGAGAATGAGAGAAATATCCGAGACATTGCAGGCTGCTCAGAACGCAGTATCTAATACTCCTTACATCAGGATAGTACCCACTAGTCCTGATGGGGTAACCACCTATGACTATTCGTCTGACCAGAATAGACTCAGGCAATTAGAGCACGTAGAGGAAGCGTACAATGACTATGCCACTATAATATTGAATAACAGTGATGGTGGTGTACAGCCTGACATAACAGGCTACTGGATGGAGATAGGTTATGGTTATGATACTGGTTCTAATGAGTATAGCTCCACCTCCAGGCTTTGGATAAAGTCTCAGATGGATTTCTCTGCCGAAGGACAAGTGTATACTATGCTGGAGCTAGGCGGTATGTGGGATGTGCTAAGGGAAACGCTTATTAGAACTGGTGACCCGCCATTCTACATTAGATACGATGACCCTGAAACTGGAAATACCTCATACCACGCTGGTGCAACAGTATACGAACTCATTGCTTACATCCTTGCGGAAGCGAGTGACGATAACTATACATTCACGCTGGCTGAGCTAGAAAGTAGTGATGGTATAGTAGATTCCTATGTTCCTACTTTTGAGGTAAACACTATAAACCTGTTTGAGGATGCCTTGTCCTTGATAAAGCGATTAGTAGATATGACCTACTGCACACTGAGGGTCAAATCTGGGCTAGAGTTTGAACTATTTTATCCTCCAGCAACGAAGGAAGATTTGGAGGCTGATGAGACTTACTACTCCTACCAAGTACCGTTCTTCATAGAGTATTTGTACAAGCTTAATCTAGCAGTACCCAACCATATTCTGCTTTTTGCTAATGCTGGCGACGATGGGATGTGGACAAATATAATTACAGCCGAAGCAAGTGATGAAGACCAGATAGCCAAGTACCGAGACGTATATGAGATACACACAGCAGAGAATATTGATAACCTGGCTGATGCCCAGAACAGAGTTAATGCGATACTAGCAAAAAAAGAACTGGAGACGATGTCTGGAAGGTTGACTGCTCGGCACAATTGTAAGCTGGAATTGTATGACCTTATAGGAGTGGAGTCTACGAGATGAGTAGTTCTTTCTACCCAGATGGAATAGGACCAGAATACTATTATCACCAAGGAGCTTGGGGTACTAACGACCCAGCACTTGCAAACATAACTGACGGTAGTACGGATACTTATATGGAGTGCTACGACTTGCCATATAATGGCTGGTCAGATTGGCTGGAGTTGACAACAAGCACTCCTCAAAACTGTAACCAGACTCAGTTCTATTGCAGACTTGGGAGTTGGAGGGTAACTGGTTGCCAGATAAGAGTTAAGTCTGGCGGTTCTTTTGACATAGTATATTCTGGTAACCCGAATGACTATTGCATTGGATACAACCAAACGGGACTGATAGATATTGCCTTCTCGGCTAGGGTAGCAAGCGAAGTTGGAATACGTTTCTACAATTCTGACTTAGGCAATCACTGGCACGTATGGCTTTATTACGTCGTGTTTGTCAATCCTTATGGTGTGTCTCATAAAGATTGGCTGACAGGTATAAAGCATAGATACATTCCTGGAAGCTTTACTGAGGAACTATACTTCGGTGGTGTTAGCACGGAGTTTAATTTGGCTCTTACTCCTCTGCCCAAAACAGCACCTGAGACTCCTTACCAGCCACCTCCTGAAGAGCCGATAATCCGCCCGAAGTTTTGGGAAATGACGGATGTACCAGAGCAGCCAGTGATACCAACTTTTGTAGAGCCTATGACCAGTCATCATCACTACACTTGTCCCTTTTGTGGGGCTATGTTTACCACAACGACATTGCTGCTAGAACATATAGAAGCAATTCACGGAGGACTCTAATGGGTAGTGAGAATACTGGTATACCCTGGAGCAAAGGTTACGTTGACCTGGAAAGGGGCAGACCTATGTTTCCAGTGTCAGGTACTGGCAGGGTAAGGATAACAGATTCCTATGGCAATACTATAAATCTAGGGGATGTAAGTAGTCTCCTAGAGGAGCAAAATAGGATACTATCTGCTGTACTATTAGTATTGAATAGTATATCGGGAGTAAATATATCAAAGGAGGATATAGACTAATGGCGATGGAAATAGTAGACGGAACAGGTACTGGGTATAAGGCGGAGGTGAACGAAGCTAAGCAGCTAGAGGTAAGGTCAGTAGACATACTTAGGTCAGAGTGGGAGTGCCATAACAATAGCCTTGCCTTTTGTATGAAGTTTGATGTTGCTGCCGCCAATAGTGCTGCTGACGAGGCACTACTGTACATTAAGAATGCCAGAGACAAGGATATGATAATAGATGAGATTAGGTTTATACTCAGTGCTGCTAATATCGTCTATGCTCAGTTTGTGACTGGCACTGCTGGTGGCACACCTACTACCTTATATCCAGCAAATATGCACGGTGGGCAGTCTAAGGACACAGAGAGCACATTCTATCAGGATGATGCCTTGTCTGGACTTACGGCTGTTACTGATGCTATTGTTATGTGGGAGTATTGTGCCGCCGCTGACGTGAGAAAGTATAAGCCCACCTCTACAGTACTAATACCCAAGAACCAGGCTTTAGCCGTGTATGTGGAGACGCAGCAAGCTCAGACACTGCAGGGTGTAATCCTGTACCATTATGAAAATGCACACTAGGAGTTAGATGATGGCGTTAGAAGTAGAGCTAATAGACAAAGCTACTGGTAAAGCGTTGTGCACAGAGACGCATTGCCTGTGTGGTAAGACTAAGCTAATGCTGGTTACTACACATATACCAGAGCAGTATGGCGTATTCCATACACATAAGATTACTGCCCAAGGAACTACCAAGATAGCAGAACCAGCTGGTGGTGGCTCAGTAAGACTAACAGACCTTATGGTAAATTTTGAGAAGAAGAATTTAGCAACGATAGAGGTTAGGTTTAATGATGACACATATACCAAGACTGTATTCTATGCTGACCTTACAGATGGTAATGTTAATATATCTCATAGCTTCAGGGGTAAGTGCCAGGGATGGTCGGGGGCTTGGCTGGAAGTGGTGGAAGCTAATGCTGATGCTGACGGCTCTGTATATGTAGGGTACGTCAAGTATGCGGAAGAAGAATCCTTGTCCTACAGTGATTGGGATAATGCTAGGTAGGAGGTAACGTATGAAGAATAAAACACAAATGAGAGCCGACCTGCGGCTTGACTTGAAAGATGCTTCTACTACTTGGGCTGATGCCGAGTTGGACAGATGCATTGATAGAGCTGTAGCTGACCTTAGCAGATTTCTCCCAGCAGAGAAGCTATATGAGGAGACTCTATCATTTACCATCACGGATGAAGCGGTTACTATGCCAGCTGATACAGATGCGGATAAGATAGTAGACGGGATGGATATAGGTTCTAGCAGCGCAGGTGATACCTGCACTATTGCTGCCCAACCTGACGTAGCCAGACCAGTTACATTTACTATTACAGACGCCAATGCGAGCATCACTATCCTGTCTTTGATTGTAAAGGGTGTGGATGAGAATGGTCATAGCATTATTGAGTACTTGCACTTTGGAGGAGGTGGTAGCAAGACAGGAACTGGTAAGCAATACTTCAAGTACATTCACGAAATAGAGATTGACCAAATTTCAGGCAACGGAGCTTCCGATGTTCTAGATATAGGCATCGGAGCATATACAGATGTTTGGGTGACTCTAGCAAACAAGCAGATTGAAGATGCCTCTGAAACTTTAGATGACGGAAGCGGTACTGCATATATAAGAGACACAGACTTCAGGATTGACTATGCCAGAGGAAGAATAAAAGCTATTAGTGGGGGGGATATATCCGCTGCGGATTCCCTAGAGATAGACTATACTAAGAGTAAGATTAGTATTGACCTGTCATCCCTGCACAATTTTACAAGACTAGACCGAGTACTTTATCCCGCTGGGGAAGTGCCGCAAGAGTTTGCTTCGGCAGATTTCTTTGGCAATGTGATGACTGTTACCTCCACCTCAGATGGTAGCCAAGCTGAGATGAGTGAGAAGGAACATATTGTAGTGAGGTACTTTGCGAACTATGACCCACCTACAGACAACGCTCCTGGGTCATACCCCAAAGTACTAGAGCAAACTGTTGAGACGGCTGCTGGCGCATATGCCTTGTTTATGATTGCCTTGAAATACGAGCACCAGATGGCAGCAGACCTAGTGTTGGGGGATGCTGAGTTAGCGGGCGGTGATACCAGTCTCACTTCGGCGGGAACGAACTTGGAATCAGCAGGTACAGAACTGGGGTTGACTACTGCTATCCACGCACTTGCTGACGCCGCTTTTGATAAGGCATCTACCTACGGAGCAAATGCAGTGACAGCCCTTAACTCCGCATCATCCGCCGCTGCCTTAGGTACTATTGCGTTGGGTAAGGTAGCTACATACTTGGAGAATAATAGCAATGAGGATAGTAAAGGGTGGCTGACAAAGATTACTACGGATGTGGCGGAGCTTAGAACTAAGATAATAGTAGCCCAGGATGCGATGGCTTCCTACTTAAGCGAAGTAGATACTACAGACCTAGCGGGAGCAGAAGCCATATGGGATACGAGTCAGAAATCTAGCGTTATTGCTGGTACATTGCCTAATATGACTGATTATCTTACCACTGGTGACGATACAATCAATACTATCAATGTAGGAGATAATGTTCCTGAGCTTAGGCGGGATTATTCAGCAGCAGCCGAAAGAATATCTAATGCTTGGGCGAACAGAAGGCAAGACTTTTTGACCGCAGCAGACAGAAGAATCAGTGCTGCTCTTGGGTACGCCACTGAAATATCACAGAGGTTATCTAATCTCCGCAGCTACATAGAACAGGCTGATGGATGGGGTAAGATAGCCTCTGGCTTTGTGGATGAGGCGGCTCAGAGAGTGGCTGTTGCTCAGGCATATGTGGCAGATGCTGCTAGCCAAGTGAGCATCTCTGATATGTACATAGCTGAAGGACAGGCTAGGGTAAATGAGATTCACACTCATATACTAGAGGCGGGCACGTTCAAAGATATAGCGGGCATATATAGGTCTATGGCGGAAATGCAGTACAATAATTCAGCTTCGTATCAGAACGCAGCTTCTCAGTATGGGCAGCTTGCTGATAGATTCAGGTCAGAAGCTATTGAGCGCAGAAATGAAGTGTGGGCTATATGGAGAGACCCGAAGGGATATGTGGGAGAGCTATCAGCCGTGATGAATAGGCAACCTACACAATATAGCAGGAGCTGGTAGTGTCGGGGGAGTAGAGTGGGAGTATAGTTGCCGTGCTCTCATTCTGCTCCCACCCTACTACATTCGTTACTCCCACCTTATAGTTTTCTTCACTGCAAACGGAAGTGCGAACGGTGTGATGTTCTCTAATTCTTCCAGTGGAAATTCTATATCCCCATCACAAGTGATACTATCGTGTACTGTCACAGTTAGAGGAAGCTCATAGCATTCACATATGATAAGTGCTCGCTTCATCACTTCCCCATCGCTTCCAAGTATCGGGTAGTTAACACACTTCCTTCCCATAGCGAGCTCATCTACTTTCCCCCATCTGTTTACTTCTTCTGGTACTCGTATTCTTCTTCCAAACAAGGTGGGCAAAGACCAGCCATCCCTAAGTCCTTCTTCCCTTGCTCCCCTAATCCATTCTGCGGCATCGGGGTAGGACTCAAACCAGTTGTCCAGAAAGCGTTGGCACTTCTTTTCATCCTTTACCCTTGCTTGTGTACTGATAGTATGAGCATCAGCCCCGTATGGTATAGCATAGTTTATGACCTTTGCTAGTTTCCTCGGTATGCCCATCTCATTTGCTGTCTTGATGTGTATGTCTCCATCAAACTCGCCCTCCTCATATACCTGCAGCATCTTCCTGTCTTGCGATAAATAGGCTAGTATGCGCAAATGCTCTTGGCTGTAATCTCCTGTCGTGAAGCATCCAGAGTCAGGCTCAAAGATATACCTTGTTCCTTCAGGAAGCAATTTGCGGTTAATATCAGGAGGAGGGATATTCTGTAGGTTCATACTGGAACTGCTTACTCTCCCTACCCTAGCATCCAGATTATAGTTGGTATATATTCTGTCCTGCTCCGCCAAAGGTTTTATGTATCTAGTAAGCAGGGTGTTTACTTGCCTAAAATTAAGAACGATAGCTGCTATGGGGTCATCCACAAAGCTGAGCGTCTCGTTGTCTGTTCTGTACTGTTTCTTAGATTTTGTGAGCGGGAGAAAGTTTTTTCTTTTAGCCAGTATAAATCCCACTTGCATTGGGCTTGCAGGATTGAAGTCTTGCTCCTCGCATAGGCTTCTATAGTAAGCAACTTCCCCCTCTAGCTTTTGCTCCAGTCTGGCTCTATCTCTTTGATTGACCTTCATTCCCCTGAGACTCATACGGATTAGAATGGGGATAGCTTTCATCTCCACACTCATATAGTCCTTGTCCACCTTCGTATTGAACAGTTCATATAGCCTAAGTGTGTATGCAGAGTGAGAGTTACACATCTTTCCCACATCTTCAAACGGGAGATTTAGCATAGTTTTCTTCCCATACTCAGCCATTAAGTCAGTAGCTGTTACTATTTCCCTACTAAATAGCTCAAGTGCAAGTACCGATAACTTTGTCTCCTGATACCCAAGCAATCTTGCTGCTACATTAGTACAGAAAATATTAGTATCATCTATCTCGTATATGAGAGGGAATACTCTTAGGTCAAATATAGCATTATGAAACACCTTGCAGATGTTAGGGTTATTGAGTAGTGGTCTTACCAATTCTATCTCTGGGTCAGGGTCGGGATATGTTCGGAAGTACCAGGATTCTTCTGGGCTAGTAGCTATTGAGAATCCAATGGGTATCTTCTCCTTCAGTGAGATTGTCTCTACGTCAATGGCTATTGCTGGCGGCGGATTATTTATTAGCCTGTCATTGAACAGCTCTTTCGTAAGCTCGCCATACCCTGAGTATATTACAGTCACTGTCCCTTCCTCCATTCTACTATACCCCAAATAGCCAACAGTACGTAGGCAAAGAACAGTGCCGACTGTGCATATGCACCAATGGTAAAGTCATAGATACACCACAGGCTGTTGGTAAAAAACCAGACAACAAAACATAGCCTTCTTTTCTTAATATTGAGCACAACACCCACTAGTGCAGCTGCGGACACCAACCACATCAGATTATGAATCATACTGGTTTCCTTAAAGTTATCAGGTCTTCCTCATCCACTGTCTTAATCCCCACACTCCTATTGTATTTAGCGAATCCCCCGCCCTTCACATACCACCTATGCCAGCTTACAGGTTCATACCCGATACGCAAGCAATCCTTTCTCGCTCTTGCTCCGTATTTTATTCTCTCCCCTCCAGAACTCCTATCCTTGATGATGATGGTAAGTGTGCCACCAGGAGTAAGTGTGTCAAATAGTTTTCTATACACTTTCTCCATCTTTTGGTGATATAGAAAGTCAGACAGATTCCCTATATTGTATGGGTCATTTGTGTAGCTAGTAGCACTCCCATACCCCATATCTTTGCCGAAGCTATCAACCGATTTTTTCCTCAGTATTTGTGCCCAAGGTGGTGAGAATATAGCGTGGTTTGCCACCCCAGGAACAGGAAGTATTTTGCTGCAGTCACCACGCACAAGGTTAGCGGAGTCTTTTATTCCCATAGCAGCAATGTTGCTTTCCACTATATCCTGGAAGAGAGGTTCTATCTCAATACATATTACTTTCCTTCCCATCGTAGCAGCTATAAGAATTGTGCCCGTTCCTGCAAACGGGTCAAGAATAGTCTCCCCAGGCTCAGATACATACTCTACTAGTTCTTTAATCATATACATATTACATTTTGCTACGTGCTCGTTAGAATCCGTATACGTAAAGTGAAGATAGCGGAGGATTGTATCTTTTTCTGGGAACAGGATTCTTCCCTTCTCATCCCTCTCATAGTTGGGTGCAAACTCTTTATTCATCAGTAACCAACCTCTCTAGTGCCATCCATTCCCTGATAGCTTCACATCTTGCTTCCATTAGTTGCGTATTATATTGTGGGTGTTGCTGAAATTGGAAATTTGGTATCCGCAGAACTTTCCCCCTTGGAGAAACTATTTCAATAAGCATACCATCACCATCCACTATAGCTCCCTTCCTAAAGCTTCAAGTAGCTTTATAGCTATTTTCCTACCAATTCCTTCACACTCGCACAACTCATTTATTTCTGCCATATTTATGTCAAAGATTGTTTTATACCTAGCAGCTATGGACTTTGCTTTTTCCTCCCCGATACCCAGCTTGTAGGCGGCACTGAGATACATCAATGCCTTCACAAACGGATTATGCTCCTGTATATATATTTTCGGGCGTGTATATCGGTTTAGTGTGGTATGGGCATCGGGCGGTTTGTGTTCGTTACGATAGATTGCCGAAAGCAATCTTGCTGTATCAACATAGTTTATAGTATAGTAGGTGGCAATTCCTGCTCTGCTCAATCCTCTTATCCAAGCGAAGTATTCAGAACTGCTGGTTTCAAAGCAATGTGCGCTATGTATATAGCCATTTGGCTCTACCTTGTATGTATAGAGTTGACCCGTTGTTTCTCGCCTGACACTCACCCTGTTGTATCCCCTTGGTTGTTCCTTGGTAAGACGGAAGGGCGAGATGATACCTTCTATTATCTGGTTATTCTCATCTGCATTATTGTAGTATCTTCGGAGTTCATCTTCCATAGAATCTATGTCAGACAATAGCTCCCCAGCTTGCACCCTGCCAAACTGCCTCGTCCTTCCGTCTGAGCCGCCAAAGTAATAGTCACTCCTCCGTGTCTGGTTCAGGTTCAACACTGCTGTCTGGACTGATTGGTTCAATAGCTTTACTATCTCCTTTGGCTCGCTGTGGTCTATTAGCAATGTCATCGCTATTGGCTACCTCCTCATATACAATAGGTATAGTCTCAAACTTTGGTGGTATTCTTTCCAGTTGTATCTCAATAAGGGGGGTTTTTACTATCACAATCTTTCTGGGTAACTTGCCCTTATTGTGGAAGAGATAGCTATTCAAATAGGGTTTCAGTAGTCTAGTAATGTCATCCTTATCCAGCACCAAGTTGTCTTTGTCTGAGGGGGCAGAAAATTTAGCCATTATACCTTTGCTCCTCCCATTACTTCTATTAGTTTTAGTATTCCATTGTAGGTAGGCTCTGGAAGTTCAAGTCCGACAGCTCCCATCCCTAGCCCAGGTACACCACACTTTAAAGTTATCTTTGCTCTTCCAGCTACTCCCCCGCTTCCAGATTCTGCATATACCCAGATTACTAAGTCAACTAGTTTGGCGGTATCTTTGAACCCATCAGGTTCTAGTTCGTCAGACTTGTAGTCAACAAGCTCACCTTTGCTGTCAAATTTCTGCTTGTATACATTCCTGGGATAGTGGGCAAGCACCAAGTTTTTCTTGTAACTTCTGGCGGTATAGATTAGACTTCTCATCCTGTCATTGGGGAACTCAATCGGTGTGAGTCTTTCCCGAAACCTTGGGTCATTTTCCTTCACTCCGTTAGCAAGCTGAATCTCTTGCTTCTCTTGTAGCAAGCTAGTATGGCATATTGTCCACAGCTGAGTAGCGGAGTCAATTACTATGGTACTAAGTTTAGGGTTCTTACAGTCCTTCGCAAACTCAGTAACTATGCTTTGCCACAGTTCTTTATAGCCTACTATTTTGCGGGGGAAGCGCACGGATGCACCTTCCTGCCTTGCTCCCTTAAGTCTCTCTTCCTGAAGTGGAAGTAAAAATGGTTTGCTCTCCACCCCCTCGGAGTTCAACCTCCAGATAGCTCTGTCAAAGCCACCTACATCTATGTCATAGTGCTTCAGCGGCTTGGGGAAAGTAAGAGCCATTGAGGTCTTGCCACTACCTTCTTTTCCCCAAAGAGCTGTTATGATTGGGTTCATCTCTCTCTCCTTCTTCTCTGTGCTGCCATTGCTGCTTCGTGGTTTATCTTTTCAATCTCATCCGAGGATAATGTAGATGGACTTCTATCCCCATACTTCTTCTTGTACAGTTCCTCAGCATTACTTGCTATTTCGTTAGCCAACTCAT
>Ga0265297_10004413_pt1 | contig 23083 bp, 17 predicted proteins | sample Munlanlwell13791_FD_192502 | JGI IMG/M metagenome (GOLD analysis project Ga0265297, IMG submission 192502) | Leachate microbial communities from a municipal landfill in Southern Ontario, Canada - Leachate well 137-91 | ecosystem: Engineered > Solid waste > Landfill > Unclassified | place... | reverse complement strand
TCGAGACCGAAAACCCATTTACCGGCAAGATTTAATTTAGCCGCCCGTTCTGCAGCCGCACTTTTTAAAGACGCAGATATTCCTGCCAAATCACTTTCATTATCTATTACAAGTCTGAAATTATTTGTCTCCGAAATGAGATTTTGTCCGAAAGTTAAATGAAGAGCTGCAATTTCCTCATTAATTATCTTGAGTTCAGCTTTTTTTGATTCGGGAAGATTTGCCCCACCCCGTTCAAAACCTTTATAGATTTCTGCAACCAGCCTTTTTTGTTCAGAATTAAGAGATGATACATCTTTTGCATCATAAACAGCCTTTATCCTGTTGAACAACCCGGCATTCAAACTTATATCATTAAAATGTCTGCTTACCAGAGGGGAGAGTTCCTTTGCAAGAGACATAATTTTCTCATTAGATTTAGTCCCCTGGATATTTGAAAAAACAGCAGATACTTTTTCAAGAAGTTCTCCTGAATTATCGTATGCCAGAATTGTATTTTCAAAGGTCGGCTTCTCCTTATTACTGACAATTGCTTCTATTTCTGCATCATGCCTTTTTATTGCTTCCAAATAAGCTGGCATAAAATGTTCTGTTTTAATCTTACCAAAAGGAGGTATATTATATGGAGTTTTCCATTCTGTCAAAAGTGGATTATCTTCAGGTTTATTCTGAAATGCAGTAATGACAAAAAAGGCTGCTAACATCGGGATTAGTAGTTTTTTCATAAAAATATGTAATTAAAAATTATCCAAGATAAGATTTCAAAAGTTTGCTCCTGGCACTGTGTCTCAATCTGCGGATTGCTTTCTCTTTGATTTGACGTACTCTTTCCCTTGTAAGGCCAAAGTACTCGCCAATCTCTTCCAGTGTCATCTCGCTGGCACCGATTCCAAAGAAATATTTTACAATATCCCTTTCTCTCTCTGTAAGTGTAGAGAGTGCTCTTTCTATCTCTTTGTTTAAGGATTCATTTACAAGTCCTCTGTCTGCATTTGGAGAATCATTATTTACGAGTACATCCAGAAGATTGTTGTCTTCGCCGTCTACAAAAGGTGCATCAACAGAGACGTGTCTCCCGGAAACTCTTAGAGTGTCAGCAATTTTTTCTCTTGGAATATCAAGAATATCTGCCAACTCCTCCGGAGACGGCATCCTCTCGTTCTCTTGTTCAAATTTTGAAAGAGCCTTGTTTATCTTATTTAGAGAACCAACCTGATTTAAAGGGAGTCTTACAATTCTGGACTGCTCTGCAAGAGCCTGAAGAATCGACTGTCTGATCCACCAAACCGCATAGGAGATAAATTTAAATCCCCTTGTCTCATCGAACTTCTCTGCTGCCTTTATAAGACCCAGATTGCCTTCATTGATAAGGTCAGGAAGACTAAGCCCCTGATTCTGATATTGCTTAGCCACGGACACAACAAATCTAAGATTTGCCCTGGTAAGTTTTTCCAGGGCCTCCTGATCTCCTTTCTTTATCCTCTGAGCTAATTCTACCTCGTCTTCAACTGTTATTAATTCTTCTCTTCCTATTTCCTGGAGATACTTGTCCAGAGAGGCACTCTCTCTGTTTGTAATTGATTTGGTTATCTTAAGTTGTCTCATTCCAATATAATATCCTGCAAAAGTAAAACAAAATAGTTGAAGCAACAAAATTTAGGTATCATTCACGAATAATCTATTGTACCACATTGCTCCCCTCTAATACAACTGACAGCTCCTTTTGTTTACCCTCTCTCAGAATTCCTATCTTAATGCGATCTTTCGGCCTGTATCTGCTTATCTGTTCCTGCACCTCAGGTGATGAATTCACCGGTTTGCCATTTACAGTTACAATTACATCTGATGCTCTGATACCCGCCTTATAGGCAGCCCCGCCTCTGACAACTTCACTTATATAAACTCCTTTAATATCCTTAATTCCCGCCTTTTGTGCAAGGTCATTTGACATATCCTGCATGGATATTCCCAACAAGGCTCTTTTAACCTCTCCGAAATCAGCGAAATCGTTGACAATTTTCTTTGCTATCGAAGCCGGAACAGCAAAGGAGTATCCTGTAAAAGATCCGGTTCTGGAAGCAATAGCTGTATTTATACCAACAAGCTCCCCTTTAATATTTACCAACGCACCTCCACTGTTACCCGGATTAACTGCGGCATCAGTCTGTATAAACGACTCTATTTTGAAGCCTTCGTCATATGATGGCATACTTCTGCTCTTTGCGCTTACAATGCCGGCTGTGATTGTATTTGTGAGATTATACGGGTTTCCTATAGCAATAACCCACTCTCCTAATCTCAAGGCATCCGAATCACCGAATTCAAGATATGGAAGTCCAGATGCTTCAATTTTGAGGAGAGCTATGTCAGTAACTTCGTCAGCCCCGATAAGCCTCGCTTTATAGTTTTTATTATTCTCCAGGGTAACTGAAATCTCTTCAGCCCCGGCAACGACATGACTATTTGTCACAATATAACCGTCTGGTCTGATTATGACACCTGAGCCTGCGCTCATCTGCTCTCTCTGAAAAGATTGGGGGTTCCCGTTACCAAAGAAGAAATCGAATAAAGAGTATGTCTGAACGGATCCTTTGGACAAGACTTTAACGTGCACGACTGCTTTAACACAATTTTCGGCAGCGTAAGTGAAATCCGGATAAGACTGATGTTCCAGGCTGACTCTTTTAATCTGGGCTTGAGGAAGTTCCAACGGAATCTTCTCACTGTTTTTTTCGTGATAATTAATTACCAAGACTGATGTAATACCACTTAGAAATACTGATAAAATTATAACAAGCAGGTTCTTTCTCATAACTATATATAATTTTTTGGTATATATATTTTTCAAATTATATGCCATAATTTATTTTTTTTATCTTTGTAAAAAATCTAATCTCATGAAGTTTGTAGTATCCAGCACAGAATTATTAGCACGCCTTCAATCAGTATCAAGGGTGGTTTCGTCTAAGAATACTATTCCTATTCTTGACAATTTTCTTTTTGTATTAAAAGACGGCTCACTAAGCATAACAGCATCGGACCTGGAAACAAGTCTCAAAGCTTCAATGAATATTGATAATATATCTGAAGAGGGAGAGATTACTATTCCTGCAAAATTGCTTGTTGATTCTCTTAAAGAATTTCCGGATCAACCTCTTGAGTTTAAAACCAATGCGACTTCGACTGCAATTGAGATAACATGGGCCAGCGGTAATTCAAACCTTCCATGCACAACTTCTGATGATTACCCTACAATAGCGGAGTTATCCGGAGAATATACAGAGATTACTATTCCCTCAGCTGCATTACTGGAGGGAATAAACAGGACACTGTACGCAACTGCAGAGGAAGAGTTAAGGCCGGTTATGAATGGAATTTTCTTCGACATTGATGTGGAAGAGACAACACTTGTAGCCTCTGATGCACACAAGCTTGTCTGCTACACAAGAAAAGACATAAAATCAGAGCAGAAGTCGTCATTTATTTTACCGAAAAAGCCTGCTTCCATTTTGAAGAATATATTATCCAAAATTGACGAGAGTGTCAGGATTCGTTTTGACTCAAAGAACGCTTATTTTGAATTTGATGCGTTTGTTCTTGTTTGTCGTTTGGTTGAAGGAAACTACCCGGCTTACAAATCTGTCATACCGAAGAATAATGTCAATAAAATGGCAATAAACCGTCAGGATTTCCTGAATTGCACCAGAAGGGTTGCCGTATGTTCCAATCAGGCCAGCAGCCAGGTTAAACTAAAACTATCATATAACCAGCTTGTCATTTCTGCTCAGGATCTTGACTTCTCAGTTTCAGCGAATGAGAGAATTTCTTGTCAGTATGAAGGAGATGCAATGGAAATCGGTTTTAAATCAACATTCCTTATAGAAATATTAAGTAACCTTCCATACACAGACATCTCACTAGAGTTGTCAGACCCGACAAGAGCCGCTTTGATTCTTCCCGCCGGTCAGCAAGATCCTAACGAGGAGATTCTCGCATTGATCATGCCTATGATGGTTAGTGCTTAAGCACATTTATCCAGTTATGAAATTAAACCTAAAGAATCCTATACTATTCTTTGATATTGAAAGTACGGGGTTGAATGTTGCTACGGACAGAATCGTAGAAATAAGCGTACTTAAAGTTATGCCTAACGGAGATCGTGAGGTAAGGACCAGAAGACTAAATCCGACAATTCCCATATCTCCCGAAGCACAGAAAGTTCATGGCATATCCGATGCTGATGTAGCTGACTCACCGACATTTAAGGAAGTTGCAAAAAGTCTTGCCAATTTCATGGCCGGTTGTGATTTTGCCGGTTATAACTCTACAAAATTTGACATACCCATGCTTGCTGAAGAGTTCTTAAGGGCAGGGGTTTCATTTGATTTCAGAAAAAGGAAGATGGTTGACGTACAGACCATTTTTCATAAGATGGAGCAAAGAACACTTAGTGCTGCATACAAATTTTACTGCAACAAAGACCTGGATAATGCCCATTCAGCTGAAGCTGACACAATTGCCACTCTTGAAGTATTGGAGGCACAGCTTGACAAGTACCCTGAAGCATTACAAAACGACATTAAGTTTCTATCGGAATTTTCCACTAAGTCCAAATTGGCAGATTATGCAGGACGAGTTGCTCTTAATGAGAAAGACGAGCCCATTTTTAACTTTGGAAAATATCGGGGAAAAAGCGTAGAATCTGTTTTCAAGGCTGATCCCAGCTACTATTCGTGGATGATGAACGGAGATTTCACTCTTGACACAAAACAGGTTATAACCGAACTTAAAATTAAATTTGACAGCAATAAGCTTTTATGAACATAGTTGTCTTTCCTGAAAAGAGAGAAGATTTCTACTTCAAACCTGACAACACGCTAGTAAAGGATGGTTCCGATTTTTTTATCCCGGATATTGTAGAGACTCTGTCTCTCTCTGCTGCGTTTGTGGTAAGGATACAAAAGGCAGTAAAATACACCTCATCCGGTTTTGCGGGAAGGTATTACAATGATGTCGCATTCGGATGCATTCTGTATCCAAAGAATCTTCTCAAAATAAGCAGTCCGCTATCCTCTGGCTTGGCTCTTGCATTAGATCATACTGCCTATGTAACCGAAAAATTCATTGATAAGACAGAACTTTCAGGTAATGTGTCATTCTGTTTTGGGAAGAAAGAGTTTTGTTTTGCCACTGATAAGGAGTATATTGAAATTGCAGATCAAGCAATAGAGAAAGTTTCCAGACATTGCTCCCTTAAAAGTGGAGACCTCATATTTATTGAACTATCAGAGATGTCTGAAATAAACAAAGGAGAAGAAGTTTCGTTATTCTACTCAGACATACTTTCTTTTAATTTCCTTATCAGATAGGCGGCTTCTCTTCCGGCAGTATAGCCGGTTGAAAATGCAATTTGAAGATTATAACCTCCGGTATCTCCGTCAAGATCAACGACCTCTCCTGCGAAAAACAGGTTTGGGAATTTTCTGGAAACCATCTTTTTTGATATTATTTCATCCATAGAAACGCCTCCTGCTGTTATCACCGCTCTTTCATATGAGGTATAACCTTTTATAGCCATTCTCCACTCCTTCATAAAAGTGGCAATTTCATTGGCTGGTCCGACATCAGCAACAGTAACCGAAGCAAATCTTTTGGGCAATACAGCGATAAAAGTTTCTACAAGCTGCTCCGGCATATAATGCCTCAACAGTTTTCTCATGCTTTTATCTGTTTCCATATCTTTTAGCAACCTGGACGAGAGGGTCTGCTTATCTACAGCCGGCTTAAGATCTATTGCAACCGAGACTTTTTCTCCATTTATCAGTGCTTTTACGGCTCTACGGCTTACCTTGTATCCTATTGACCCCTCTAATCCGTTATCTGTAAATTCAAGTTCTCCCATTTCCTGTTGTACGACATCTTTGCCAACAAACAATGATAAACCGACATTCTTAAGAATAAGCCATTTTAAAGGAATAAAATCAAAATCAGGCGTTAAAGCGGTAAGCGACGGATGACAATCTTTTACAGAAAGGCCTAGGTTTACCGCGAATTTATAACCGTCTCCGTCTGATCCTGTTGACGGATAAGAGAGACCGCCTGTTGCGACAATTACAGCCTCTGCATCTTCTTTATAAATCTTACCTCCGTTTTCATATATAACCCCTTCTATTTGGCCTTTCTCTTGTACAATATCTCTTACAACAGAATTAAACTTTATTTCAATCCCGAGCGATTTAATGTGATCAATAAGCCTGTCAACCACATCTGTGGCAACACCGGACTCCGGATATACCCTGTCTCCCCTTTCTACTGAACATTTCAATCCTATACTTTCAAAAAAATTTATTGTATCCTTATTAGAAAAAGAGAAAAAAGAGTGTTTAAAAAAATTTGCATTCGGGTGAATATGAGTGGAAAATTCATTCCAGTCCTTAGTATTTGTAATATTACAACGTCCTTTACCTGTTATACGTATTTTTCGACCGGACTTCTCCATTTTTTCAAGAAGCAGGACAGATACCCCATTCCTTGCAGCTGCAACTGCTGCCATCATACCAGCAGCACCCGCTCCTATAACTATCAACTCTCTTTTTTTCATAATACAAATAAAACCAATTTAACTAAATAAAACAATCCGCCCTTAAAATAGATTAAAGGCGGATTATTTTGATTTAAAGAGTGTTAATTATATTCCAACGGAGTGTCTTTTCCGGTTATAACGGATAGTGCGTTTTCAGCTAAGGCTGACATTTCGTCCTCTCCCGGAAAAATCTTGACTGGTGCTATAAACTTAACCATTTCTTCTATTTTCTCCATCAGTTTAGTGTTATGCGCCACTCCTCCGGTAATAAGTATTGCATCTACCTTGCCTTTAAGGACTGCAGCACACGAACCGATTGACTTAGCAACATTGAATGCAAAAGCATCTGAAAGGAGAATTGCTTTTTCATCTCCCTCCTCAACCCTTTTTTCAACAATATTGAAAGAGTTTGTTCCCAGATGGGCAACAAGTCCTCCCTCACCGGTGATTATTTTTGAAATCTGAGGGAAGGTATATTGTCCTGAGAAACATAGCTCCGCAAGAGCATACGCAGGTAAAGTACCGGATCTTTCAGGAGAAAAAGGTCCCTCACCATTTAAAGCATTGTTAACATCTATAACCTGTCCTTTTTCATGTGCACCTACAGAAACACCTCCCCCAAGATGTGCAATTATCAGATTAAGATCCACATAGGATTTTCCAATTGAAGCTGCATATCTCTTTGCTATCGCCTTATGATTAAGAGCATGAAAGATGGAAATGCGTTTAAAAAGAGGATGACCGGCTATTCGCGCAACAGGTATCATTTCATCCACGACAATCGGGTCTGCTATATATGCCTTGCAGCCAGGAATTGATTTAGCCATATCTGCGGCAATAATTGCTCCAAGATTGCTTGCGTGTTCTCCTCTCTGTGGATTTCTGAGATCTGAAAGCATTTTTTCATTTACCTCGTATGTCCCTGATTTTATAGGCTTGAGCATTCCGCCTCTTCCAACTACTACCGAAAGAGAATTTACAGACACGGAATGTTTTTCAAGTGCGTCAAGGATGACACTTTTTCTGAATTCAAACTGATCAGCCACATTGGTGAATGGAGCAAGCTCCTCGTTTGTATGTCTTAGTGTTTCAGTAAAGATGTTCCTGGCATCTTCAAAAACAGCGATTTTTGTAGATGTTGAGCCCGGATTTATAACTAGGATTCTGTACGGCATATCAAAAATTAATTGGCAGTTAGAGCAGCAAGTGCGATTGAGTTAAGTTTGGTATCAATACTGTCAGATCTGCTGGACAGGACACATGGAGCTTTTGCTCCGGCAACTATAGCAGCTTGTTGAGCACCTGGACAAAGCTGTGTATTGGTTTTATAGAATACATTAGCTGACTCCAGATTAGGGAAAACCAAACAATCAGAATCTCCGGCAACAGGACTAACAAGCTTTTTAACAGCAGCCGCCTCTTTTGATAGAGCAACATCAAGTGCCAAAGGTCCGTCAACAATGCAACCGGCAATTTGTCCTCTATCTGCCATCTTTGAAATAATTGCAGCATCAACGCAAGCCGGCATGTGTGCCAACATCTGTTCAGTAGCACATATTATTGCAACCTTTGGTTTTGCTATCCCGATGGCTTTTGCTGTCCTTACGACATAATTTGTTATAGCAATCTTCTGGTTCAGATCCGGAGCGGGAATAACTGCGATATCCCCGATAACAAGAAGTTTATGATATTGCGGATTTGCAAGAACCGTAACGTGGCTCAACACAGCTTTAGGAGGAAGTAACCCCTTTTCCTTATTGAGAATAGCTCTCATATATTTATCAGTTGAGCACAATCCTTTCATAAGAATATCTCCCTCTCCTGCATTTATCAAATCCACAGCCATTGATACAGCGCGCAACTCATCATCATTAGGTACTATTCTGAAAAGAGACGGGTCAATCTTTTCGTGTGCACAAACCTGGCGTATCTTCTTCTCGTCCCCTACCAGGGTTGCCTCAACCAATCCGGCTTCTACAGCCAGTTTTACGGCATTGATAGTGTGATCGTCAACGGCCCAGGCTGCTACAAGTCTTTTTTTGGGCCTGCTTCTTAAATTCTCAAAAATTTGTTCAAAAGAATTAATCATATCTTCTTTATTTTATTATTTCAGTTTTATGCGTTTGAGACTATATTCATTGTATCCTGAGCTATAACCAGTTCTTCATTTGTTGTCACGGTTACCATCTTTACTTTTGATTCAGGCTTTGAAAGAATAACGTCTTTGCCCCTTACACCTTTGTTTGCACTAAGGTCGAAGTTTAGTCCCATATATTCCAGATGTGTCCCAACCATCTCTCTGATATGAGGATCGTTCTCTCCGATTCCTCCTGTAAATACAATCAGATCAACTCCGTTCATTGCTGCAGTGTAGGCTCCTATGTATTTAAGTACTCTGTAATACAGGAGATTGAGAGCAAGGATTGCTCTTTCATCACCCTGAGCAGCTGCAGCCTCTACATCTCTCGCATCTGATGATTTACCGAAGATGCCGAGGAAACCGCTTTTTTTGTTGAGAACCTTATTAATGCCGGCAGCATCAAGCCCCTCTTTCTCTTGAATATATGTAACGATACCTGCGTCTATATCTCCGCTTCTTGTACCCATTATAACTCCCTCAAGTGGTGTAAATCCCATCGACGTATCAATAGACTTGCCGTTTTTTATAGCAGTAATTGATCCTCCGTTACCTAAATGACACGTGATAATCTTAGAGCTTTCATACTCTAGACCTGTTAGCTTACAAGCCTTTTTGGCCACAAATTGATGACTTGTGCCATGGAAACCATATCTTCTTATCTTATATGTTGTATAGTATTCGTATGGTATCGCATACATATAGGCATAATTAGGCATTGTCTGATGGAAGGATGTATCAAAAACGGCAACCTGTTTCTTCCCGGGCAAGAGCGTCTCTATAGCATGAATTCCGAGTAAGTTTGCAGGATTATGGAGCGGAGCAAGTTCACAAAGTTTTTCTATTTTTTCTATAACTTCCTTATTAATTAAAGTACTGCTGCTGAAAAACTCACCACCATGCGCCACTCTATGTCCGACAGCCTGTATCTCCTCAAGGGAGTCCATAATTCCCAGTTTCTTATCGATCAATATATCAAGCACTTTCCTAATTCCAACTGTGTGGTTTTCAATAGGCATTTCAATTTCGTATTTTTCCCTTCCGTCAACTTTATGTGTCAAAATTCCACTTTCAAGTCCGATTCTCTCAACAAGACCCTTTGCAAGAAGAGAATACTCAGAATTACCACTCATATCAAGAACCTGATACTTGATTGAGGAGCTACCACAATTCAGCACTAATAAAATCATATATGTAATAAAAATTTAAATTTTCTATGAAAATTGGAAGAAATAAAGTACAAAGTTATTAATAATTGCTCATTTCAGTCTAATTTTTGTGAAAAATATGCTATTTTTACACTAAATGTTGAGGCGATGGAAAGAGGAAAGGTAGGAAATATTTCTAACATTGACATTGTCAAGAGATCTCCGTTATTCATTCCGACAATGTCTTATCTTTTGGGAATCCTTATCGGTAGCAGATATTTAATAGATTTTAAATATCTGTTTAACATTGTTGTACTCATCATTCCCATTACTTTCTTAATAATTAGAAAATTCTATATAAAAAGAGGTATTCTGACTGAAATTCTTTTACCTGTCCTTCTATATTCATCTCTGCTATTTGCAGGCTGGATCAACGTCGGTATGTCAGGTTTTCTCAAAATGATACCCGAAAACTCCAAGATTGCATCTCTAGAATTATTTAAGACAAAATGTAAAATAACAGGAGATATTGTAGAAAAAGTACGAAGTATCCAGGCTGAGGCTACTCTAATTGAATATAATGAAAAAATGCTGTTATATATTGATAAAAAAATTGGGATTGGCTCTATTGGAATAGGCGACACGCTTGAGTGCTGGATAAAACCTCAAAAAATCGAAAATTATCCCGGATCAGGTTTTAATTATGCCCGGTTTATGGCAAAAAAAGGTATTTATTGTACATCATATATAAAATCAAAGGACCTGATTATAAAAAAATTAAGAACACCTACTTTTAGGGAAAGGATAATACTGATCAGAGAGTGGTATATAAAAAGCATTGTTAAGGACAACAAGTCTCAGGAAAGTGCCATTCTTGTATCTCTCACAATCGGAGACAAATCACATTTAAACAGAGAAATAAAAGAAGCCTTCTCAAAGGCAGGAACAATGCATTTAATGGCTGTTTCCGGATTGCATGTCAGTTTTATTTATGCATTCGTATCTGTCTTGTTCTCTTTTTTCGGTAAAGGGAGAAAAGGCCGGATAATGAAATTTATAATATTGTCGTTCTTTATTTGGGGCTATACTGCCTTGGTCGGATTTTCGCCATCAATTACAAGGGCTTCGATAATGGCTACAGTATTTGAGCTTTCTTTAATCACAGAAAGAAGCAGCAACAGCTTAAACGCCCTGTCTTTAAGCGCATTGATAATCGCAACAATAAACCCTCAGGCTCTTTTTGAACTTGGTTTTCAATTGTCCTTTTCTGCTATATTGTCAATTATCTTCATATACCCAAGCCTTAATAAAATGATGGTATCCGGTCATTGGTTATTAAAATACATCTGGAATATATTATCCATGTCTATTGCCTGTCAAATCGGGACTTCATTAATTACAATATATAATTTTAAAGTCCTTCCTTTATACTTTCTGTTTACCAACGTAATAGCTATCCCTCTTTGCGGTATTATTTTGTATATTGCTATTATTCATGCGTTTGCAATGAGTGTTGGTTTTCATGAGGATTTTATCATGAAAATCCTTCAGATTCTGATAAAATTTCTTGGCTGGATAATGAACCGAGTAGAATCATTACCTCATGCTACGATTAAGTGTTCTTTGAATGATTTGGAATCCGGTCTGGTGCTGTTTTTTCTTGTTGTTATTTTCTTTTATATGCCTGGTATTTTACAAAAAAGTGAAGATCAAGTATAAAAATGGAGACTTAAGTACAGGAAATTTACGGTAAAAATAAGCGCGCATTTTACCATCTTCCTATTTATCAAACCATTATGTCTGGAAAAATAATTATGATAAAATTTCCGTAATTCAGTTTTTTATTTAACTTTGTAATGTTAACTAAACATTTACTTATTAATTATTTACTACCGTTTCCATGAACATTTTTGTTTCAAGCTTAAGTTTCCGTGCTAAGAAGGAGGATTTAGCCGAACTATTCACACCTTATGGCGAAGTTACTTCTGCCAGGATTATTTTTAACAGAGAGACCCGTCGTTCTAAAGGATATGGTTTCGTTGAAATGCCTAATGACCAAGAAGGCAATGCTGCCATCTCAGCACTTAACGGAGCTGAGCATATGGGCCGCACTATCAACGTTGCATTGGCAAATGACCGTCCTGTAAGAGCAGAAGCAGAATAAGGTGCTTTTGTATATCGGAACAAAGGTTGTCCAGAAACGGGCAACCTTTTTTATTATATATTATCTGTCAACTTCTGAACAAGTTTGAAATGAGATAAAAATTCACGGGCAAACACTCGGATTACAGTATAGGCAGGAATAGCGACCAGCATTCCTATTATTCCCGCTATACTGCCGGCAATTAATATTACTATAAATATTTCCAAAGGATGTGCTTTAACGCTGTTTGAATAAATAAATGGCTGAAATACGAATACATCAATCAAATGTGTAATAACAAATATAAGTATCACTCCAAGAATGAAAGAACTTGCACCGGGAGTGTTGACACCATATTCCACAAAAGCCATCACTGTGCCAAAAGCGCCACCCGTTAATGGTCCTATATATGGTATGACATTCAGTACGCCGGCAAGAAAAGAGACCGCTATAGCCAAAGAGAGGCTTACACCACCCACAAAGTGTAATGCCAAAGAATTGATTGTCGTGATTAATATAGCCTCGAGACTAATGCCTATGAAATAACGCGCAAGGAGCTTATTAATCGAAGACAACGCTCGGGAAACATTGTTTACATATTTATCCGGGAAAAGCGCCAGAACCATATCATTAAACATATTCTCCTCCTTTATGAAGAAATATGTAATGAATATAATTACAAACACAGCCAATCCAAACTCTATAATAATAGAAGCCAAAGAGTTAAACACTTCAGTTATGACTCCTACATTTACTATATTCTCAAACTGGCTTACAAATACACCTTCAACTCTGAAAGTTGGATCCAGTGCGGGAAACCACTTATGAAGCGTCGCATTGAACTGGTTTAGTGGAAGTGAAAGTTCATCTCCTAATGCAGGAAAATCAATTGCACTTATACTCGACATTAACTGTCCTACCAAAGGTGTTATTAGAAAAAACAGGCTAAAGAATACGGCTACCAGTGCTATCAGTGTAATTCCCGAGGCAAGGTTATCGGGCATTTTGTATTTCCAGAATTTTATTCTTAACAATAGCATCTTTAGGGGCTTACCAATTACTGACAAAACCGCTGATACAAGAATATAAATAAGGATATTACTGAAATACCATGCCAAAAAGCATATAACTAAAGCTATTGAAATTCCGACGATATATTTGGCCAGTTGATTCATCCGTTATGCTATTATTAACAAAAGTAAGAAAAATTTGTAAGTTTGTAATACTTACAAATTAATATGAACATATGAGAAAAGTAATACTGATTTTTACCTTGTCAATTGTATCATTTCAATTGCTCAGTGCCGATGAGGGGATGTGGCTGCCATCATTAATCAAAGAGAGGATTCATGATATAAGGAAGAAAGGATTCAGACTCTCCGCGGATGATATATACAGCATTAACAAAGCCTCGATGAAAGATGCCATTGTTCACTTCGGAAGCGGATGCACAGGAGAATTAATTTCCGACAAAGGTCTTATTATAACAAACCATCACTGCGGGTTTGAGTCTATTCAATCTCATAGCAGTATTGAACACGACTATCTCAGGGATGGTTTCTGGGCAATGAAAATGGAAGAGGAACTGCCTAACGATAATCTTTCGGTAAAATTTCTAATAAGAATGGAGGATGTTACAGATGAGGTATTAAAATCTTACAATTCCGGCATGACAGAAAAAGAGAGAAAAGAGATAGTTTCAAGAAACTCTGCCCGAATTATAAGAGAAGCGACTAATGGCACAACTTTTAATGCAACTGTAGAGTCATTGTATTACGGAAACCAATACTTCTTGTTTGTTTATGAAACATTTTATGATGTAAGACTCGTCGGTGCACCACCATCTTCTATAGGCAAATTCGGTGGTGATACGGACAATTGGATGTGGCCCAGACATACCGGAGATTTTTCCATTTTCAGGGTGTATTCGGACATAAACAACAGACCTGCAAAATATTCCAAATCTAATGTTCCATACAAACCAAAAAAACACTTTTCCATATCTACAAAAGGTGTAAAAGAGGGCGACATTACTATGGTGTACGGATTCCCCGGCAAAACGCAGGAATACCTTATGAGCAAGGCTGTAAGCTACATTTCGGATATCTCTAATCCACATAAGATTAAACTAAGAACATTAAGACTGGAGATTCAGAAATACTATATGGAAAAGGATCAGGCTGTGAGGATAATGTACGCTTCAAAAAATGCCAATATAGCAAACGCATGGAAAAAATGGCAAGGAGAAGCAAAAGGAATCAAGAGACTTGAAATAGTTGAAAAAAAGAGGGAATATGAGAGATTATTCAACATCTGGGCAGAAAACAAGCCGGAATACAGAATGGTCGTTTCAAAACTCGATTCTCTGTACACTCTTCTTGAGCCCTATTCTTTTGCAAATGATTATAACAATGAAGCTATCAACTCAAATGAAATAATAAAATTTGCCGGAACTGTACTATCATTTCTCAAAATGGATAATGGCAAGATTCAGATAAGAGATAAAGATACATTGAGAATCGTAATGGAGGATTTCTATAAAGATTACAGCCCTTCTATAGACCACGCCTGTTTCATCACGCTGCTTGAAGAGTACAGGAAAAATATACCAGACTCTTTTCAACCAGACTATCTTAAAACCAAAATTGCTGAATTCGGAAATATCCGGAGTTTTGCAGATTACATATTCAAGAATTCCTTATTTGTATCAAAATCTGCCGGAATGAGCATATTGGAAAACACACCGGATTTATCATCATTGTTTAATGACCCCGCAGTTAAGATGTTCCTTGCCTTTAATGAGAAATATGCTAACACCATTAAACCTGAATATTTCAGAATCAATAATGAAATTGCTTTGCTTTACAGATTTTACATGAAAGGTCAGATGGAATTCAGCAAAAACAAGGCTTTTTATCCCGACGCAAATTCAACATTAAGAGTTGCTTATGGTAAAATATGCGGATATTCACCCGCTGATGCTGTTTATTATAAGCCATCATCGACATTAGAAGGTATTATTGAAAAAGATAACCCGGAAATTTATGACTATAATATACCAGAAAAGCTGAGAGAGATATACAAGAAGAAAAATTACGGGTTATGGGGCAGTTATGGAAGTGTGCCGGTATGTTTCCTTGCTGACAATCACACATCCGGAGGAAATTCCGGTAGTCCTGTAATTAACAAAAAGGGTGAGTTGATTGGTATAAATTTCGACAGAGTTTGGGAAGGAACGATGAGCGACGTGGCATTTGATCCGGAAATGTGCAGGAACATCTCTCTGGACATACGATATGTGCTTTTTATAATTGACAAGTATGCAAATGCAAATTGGCTTATAAAAGAGATGGACTTAAAATAATATATCTCAGAGAAATAAGCGGTTTCGCCGTAAAAAAAAAGAGGCTGCCGCCTCTTTTTTTTTTCTAATCAAGTATAATGTCTATTTTTTGTTCTCGTTAAGATATGCTGTATACTTGTCAAGACCTGCTTTGTAAGATGCATCTTTGTCCCTGAAACGGAAATAAATGTTTTTCAGGTATTCTGCAACAACAAGTTTAACCTCGTTATCGGATGTGTTTGCAAAACATGACTCAAAAGGCTCAATTGCAGCAATAAGGTTTTCTTCTAGTTGCTTAACCAGTACCTCATATTTAGTATCATCAACCTCTTCTGCTGCTGCAGTCTGAATATCAACAGCCCTGTCATAATAAGCAGCACCTATGGCAAATGAACCGAAATAGTAGGTTTTATCTATTTCCATTGATTTCTTATAGCACTCAATCGCTTTGTCGACATTTTTCATGTTTTTCCATACATTTCCTTCGGCATAGTAAAGGCTTGCATTCATGGGCTCGTTCTTTTGCGCCTGTGTTATCAAAGCTAAAACCTTATTAGGATCATCATTTGACTCTAGATAGCTGTTGATAAGTGTCACAAGAATACTCTGGTTAGTAGGATGTTTTGTAAAACCGGCCTGAAGAACCTCTTTTGTTTTAGCTACGTCGCCTTTTGCTTTGTATGCCTCAGCCAATGAAGAGTATATATCACCTTTCGCATCATAATTATTATCTATTGACAACTGAAGATATTTGGCAGCATTGTCATAATCCTTAGCCATCAAAGCTGTCAGTCCTGTATAGTACATCATTACTGTATCCACCTGATTGATTATTGGATTTGAACTGATTTTAACAGAGCCTTCAAAGTTAGATGATGCTTTTTTGAAGTTACCGAGTGTATATGCAGCCATTCCCTCAGCCTGGTAACGTGTTTTCATGGCAACAAGTTTCTCGTTTATATCCTTGCTTTTGGCTTTTTTGACATCAAGTTCTGCAGCCTTCAAAAGAGCTGCCACACCTTCGTCAATAATGTTGCCCGGAACATACTCCTTTGTCTGTACAAAGCAGGCAAGAGTTCCGTCTTCATTGTAATAGAGCTCCTTGTCTGTGTATACATCTACAGAATACTTAATACCCTGGACAGTTCTGTCCTCGGTAGCGGTTATTCTCTGATCCTTAAGAAGGAGTTTTATCTCATTCCTGGAAGCACCATTCCATATTGACTTCACAGGAGAGTCGTATATCTCTGCATACGCATCAGCCAACTTAATCCAAGTAGCAGGATTCGCTCCTTTCTTTGGATCAGCAGACTCTTTTTTTGCCTTCTCATAATTTTTTACGGCGTCTGCCACCTCCTTAGTCTGGGCAGCCAACTGCACTGAAAAAAGTAATGTCAATGCTAATAATAGATTTTTCATTGTAGTGTGATTATAAATTTTAAGTAGTTTCTAGTCTTCGGATGTTTCTTCCTCTGAATTTGGTTTGTCTTCACTTTTGTTTACACGGCATACAGCTGCTATACTGTCACCATCCTTGATGTTTATCAATCTTACACCCTGTGTTGCTCTACCTGCAACCCTCACAGACGCCACGTCCAATCGTATTGTCAGACCGGACTTATTGATAATCATCAGATCATTTTCGTCGGTTACATTCTTTATGGCAATGAGTTTTCCCGTTTTATCGGTAATATTCAATGTCTTCACGCCCTTTCCGCCCCTGTTAACAACCCTATAATCGTCTAATAATGACCTTTTTCCATATCCATTTTCACTTACCACTAACACATGACTGGCCTCTTGCCCTTCTTTGACTTCAGGATCAACACAAATCATACCAATAACTTCATCATCATCAGTAATGTTAATTCCTCTAACACCGGCTCCTGTCCTACCTATTGCTCTTACGTTACTTTCGTTGAAACGGACACATTTACCCTCTCTGGCAGCTAAAAGTATTTCATTTTTACCATTGGTCAATGTTGCTTCTAGAAGCTCATCATTTTCATGAATTGTAATCGCATTTACACCATTTGTTCTTGGTCTTGAGTAGGCTTCGAGTGATGTTTTCTTTACTATACCACGTTTTGTACAAAGTACTATGTAGTTATTATTTATATAATCCTTATCTGTAAGATTATTTACATTTATAAACGCACAGGCTTTGTCATCCGGTTCAATATTTAGTACATTCTGGATTGCACGGCCTTTTGATGCTTTGGAGCCTTCTGGAAGGTCATAAACCTTAAGCCAGTAACATTTGCCATTTCTAGTAAAGAATAGCATTGTACTGTGCATATTAGCCACATAAATGTTCTCAATGAAATCTTCATCTCTGGTAGTGCTGCCCTTTGCTCCGACCCCACCCCTGTTCTGAGTCCGATATTCATTGAGAGGGGTCCTCTTGATATATCCCATATGTGATATTGTAATAACCACATCATCATCTGCATAGAAGTCTTCCGGATTGAATTCATCGGCTGAAAGCTCAATCTGTGTTCTTCTAGGATCGGCATATTTGTTTTTAAGCTCGAGAAGTTCATCCTTAATGATACTCATCTGTAAACCGATATCAGAAAGTACATGATTGAGGTATGCTATCTGCTTTTGGAGTTCGTCATACTCTGCTTGTAACCTCTCTCTTTCAAGGCCTGTAAGCTGCCTGAGTCTCATCTCAACAATAGCTGTAGCCTGAATCTCAGTGAACCCGAATCTCTCTATCAGGTTATTACGTGCTTCCTCAACTCTCTTTGATGCTCGGATTATTGCTATAACCTCATCAATAAAATCCAGAGCTTTCAACAGGCCCTCAAGTATATGAGCCCTCTTTTCCGCCTGTTCAAGTTCAAACTTCGCACGACGCATTATCACCTCATGTCTGTGGCGTACATAATACTTGATAATTTGCTTAATGTTCAGAATTCTCGGCCTGCCGTCAACCAGTGCAATATTGTTTACAGAGAAGCTTGACTGCATCTGTGAATACTTGAACAGCATATTCAGAACAACATTCGCCACAGCCCCCATCTTCAGTCTGATGACAACACGCATTCCTTTGCGGTCACTCTCGTCATTTATATATGCTATACCTTCAATTCTCTTATTTTCAACAAGTTCGGCGATTTTCTCAATCATCTCTCGTTTGTTGACTACATAAGGAATCTCTGTTACAACGATTGTCTCACGCCCGTTTTCGTTTATCTCAATATCAGTCTTTGAACGGACAACAATTCTTCCTCGTCCAGTCTCAAAATAATCTCTGATTCCCTGCGTACCCTGGATGATACCTCCGGTAGGGAAATCCGGACCTTTGATATGCTGGAGCAATTCATCAGTTGTAATATCGTTATTGTCAATATATGCACATATTGCATCAACTGTCTCTCCAAGATTGTGAGGAGGCATATTTGTTGCCATACCGACAGCTATACCGGATGCGCCGTTTAACAGTAAAAGCGGAGCCTTTGAAGGCATCACAGTTGGCTCCAGAAGAGACTCATCAAAGTTAGGTTTCATATCAACCGTATTCTTGTCAAGATCTGCCATCACCTCTTCCGCTATTTTGCGGAATTTTGCCTCTGTATAACGCATCGCTGCAGCCGAGTCTCCGTCTATGGAACCAAAGTTACCCTGTCCGTCAACCAGCATATATCTCATACTCCAATCCTGGGCCATTCTTACCATAGCCTCATAAACACTGGAATCACCGTGAGGATGGTATTTACCTAACACTTCACCGACTATACGTGCTGATTTTTTATAACCTCCCCCTGAAGTGAGACCTAACTCAGACATTCCATAAAGGACCCTTCTGTGGACTGGCTTAAGGCCGTCCCTAACATCAGGCAGAGCTCTTGATACAATCACCGACATAGAATAATCTATGTACGCGCTCTTCATCTCATCCTCGATGTTTATCTTAATAATTCTCGGATTGTTTTCTGCTTCTTCTATCATTATTTAATATACCTTTTGAACTTAAAAAAAGTTTGCTAAGATACTAATAAAATATCTTCTGAACAAATTGTATTGCTGGTTGTCTTTAATTAGATTTGCAATAAATTTTAGCATTAAATGGACTTACATCTTTCTAACGAATTAAATGAAATTCTTTCATACAGCAAAGAGGAAGCAATGCGGCTCGGGAGTTACACAATCGACAATGATCATATTGTGTTAGGAATTATCAGACACCAGGACAACTCGGCTTTTGAAATCATTATAAAACTTGGTGCTGACTACAAAGAACTGAAAAAGAGAATTGAAAGCCAGTTACAAAATGGCGAGATAGTACCATTCGAACAATCTGACAGACTTAATCTGTCAAAGGGTGCAGACAATTCTTTACGCCTTATGTACCTTGAAGCAAGATCCTTAAACGAAACCCAGCCAGGGCCGATACATCTTTTTCTGGCCATTATGCGTAGTGATGACGGTATATCCGTCCCTCTCCTTAAAGAGTTCAACATAACATATGATGGAGTCAGATCGCTGTTAAAGGGTAAAGAGAATGTCATACCTGAGACAAATCTGGAAACAGCCGGAGAACCGGTTGCCAAGACCTCTGTGGATAGCGGTTCTCAAAATTTAAAAAGTACAAAGTTCACAAGCGACACACCGGTAATTGACAGTTTCGGGTTCGATCTGACTGCGGCTGCTATAGACGGAAGACTTGACCCGGTTGTGGGCAGAGAGAAAGAGATAGAACGTCTGGCCCAGATACTGGGAAGAAGAAAGAAAAACAATCCGGTTATAATCGGAGAACCAGGGGTAGGCAAATCTGCAATAGCGGAGGGTCTTGCTCTCAGAATTGCACACAGGAAGGTTTCAAGAGTTCTGCTTAACAAACGCTTAGTATCTCTTGATATTGGTTCAATTGTTGCCGGGACAAAATACAGAGGACAGTTCGAGGAGCGGATGAAAGCGATTTTAAATGAGTTGTCGAAAAACCCGAATATAATACTCTTTATAGATGAGCTTCATACTTTGGTCGGAGCAGGCGGAGCCTCGGGATCTCTAGATGCAGCAAACATGATGAAGCCGGCACTTGCGAGAGGTGACATTCAATGTATCGGCGCGACTACACTCGACGAGTACAGGGAGTATATTGAGAAAGACGGCGCTCTGGAAAGACGGTTTCAAAAGGTTATGGTTGAACCCACGACTTATGAAGAGACGCTCAATATCTTGAGAAATATCAGGGAGAGGTACGAAAAGCACCACAATGTAACATATACTGACGATGCCCTCATTGCATGTATAAGGCTTTCTCAAAGATACATAACCGACAGATGTCTGCCTGACAAGGCAATAGATGCCATGGATGAGGCAGGATCCAGAGTGCACCTGAAGCATCTCAATATCCCAGAGTCAATCGTAAAGATGGAGAGCGAGATAGATCCTATCAGAAAAGAGAAAAAACTTGCCGCAAGCAATCAACAGTTTGAAAAGGCAGCCGAATTGAGAATCCTGGAGAAACAGATGTCAGATGCCTTGGAGGCAGCCCAGAATCAATGGAACGAAGAACAATCTAAAAATCCGCCTTCGGTTAGCTCCAACGATGTTGCAGAGGTTTTGTCCATGATAACATCTGTTCCTATCCACAGGCTCGCTGAAAAGGAAGGAGACAGACTTGCAAGAATGGGAGAGGCAATCAGAAGAAAAATTATAGGACAGGACGAGGCTGTGGACAAAGTAGTAAGGGCTATTCAGCGAAATAGGGCAGGTTTAAAGGATCCAAACAAACCTATCGGGACATTTCTCTTTTTGGGACCTACCGGTGTAGGAAAGACTCAGCTTGCCAAGATACTTACAGAGTTCATGTTCGATTCCGTCGACAACCTTATCCGCATCGACATGAGCGAGTATATGGAGAAATTCGCTCTCAGCAGGTTAATCGGAGCACCTCCGGGCTATGTCGGCTATGAGGAGGGAGGACAACTTAGCGAGAAAGTCCGCAGGAAACCTTATTCAGTAATCTTACTCGATGAGATTGAGAAAGCTCATCCTGACATTTTCAACCTGCTGCTTCAGGTTCTTGACGAGGGCCGTCTTACCGACAGCAACGGGAGGCATATCGACTTCCGGAACACTCTGCTGATTATGACATCAAACATCGGAAGCCGGGAGGTAAAAGATTTTGGTTCAGGTCTCGGCTTTTCAAATACCACAAAGAGGAATATCAGCGATAACACAAAGCAGATAATTGAGAAAGCCCTGAAAAAGACCTTCACTCCGGAATTCCTTAACAGGCTGGACGAACAGATTCTGTTCAACAACCTTTCCAAGGATGACATTTGTAAGATTATAGACATAGAACTAGATGATCTGTTCCGCAGGATTGACAATGCCGGTTACAAGCTTTCGATTGACGAAAAGGCCAAGATGTTTGTGGCAGACATGGGTTACGACCCGCAACTGGGTGCAAGACCTCTGAAAAGAGCTATTCAGAAGTACATTGAAGATCCGCTTGCAGAAGCCATTGTCGCAGGTAAATACAAACTGGGAGACGAGTTGCATATGGAGTTGGATCCTGATTCGGGAGAAGAGTCAGGAACTCCAGATAAACTTAAGGTTACCCTTATTTCTTAATTTAAAAAGTGAATCACAATTATTCAGAGCCTTAGCAGGGATTCTTGCAAGGCTCTCTTTTTTTAGGCAAAAGAGAATAGGTTCGGTTTTTCCGATAAGAGTAAAGCCTAGTTTTTCATAAGCATCACCCTTCCCCCACCCTATGTCTGAGTATGACATAATCTCCCGAGGATTCTGATCTCTGACAAAACATTTCATAAGCTTGCCCATTCCGCCGGTTATCCTGTAATCCGAGAGACCTGCATAGCGTATCCACTCAAATGAGTTAACCACTACTTCTCCTCTTTTTATCAATCTGGGAGACGAAAAAGTGGCGACAGCAACAAGAGAGCCTCTCCGCAGTGATTCGGTATCCCTGAGGGTATATAACCCGTATCTGAAGTGACATCTAGCGTACCCCAACATATGATTTGCATCAAGGAATCTCTTTGCATCATTTTGAGTAATGGCCTTCACATGGCAATTTCTGGCAAAAATTGTCTTCTGAAGCCCAAGGTTTACTTTAATACGATTCTTTACCAGTTCTCCCTTTGTAATCCACTCATCTTCAAAAATGGAAATATCGGCATCAGAAAGTATGTCATCCGAATCGTTATCCAACAAAACAAGATTGACGTAAAGCTTTTGCCCCTGCATTTCCTCGCCTGCCTTATCTATAATAAACAGCGTCTCGCTCCTTTCGAATTTAAGAGATAACGAGAGAAGAAATGCCGAAAACTCTTCGATAAATGTGCTGTACATAGCCCTACAATTGACCTCAATGATAATTAATGCAAATATAAGTCAATAAATTAGAAAATATCGGTTAGTAAAATTTGGAAATAAAAATCAGAAGCCATATCTTTGCGCTCCCAATCAAGATTCAGTAGCTCAGCAGGTAGAGCACAACACTTTTAATGTTGGGGTCCTGGGTTCGAGCCCCAGCTGGATCACAAAAACAGAAGCCAAGCAACAGCTTGGCTTTTTGTTTTTATGATCCGGCGCGACAAGCTCGCTTGGAAGCGATGGAGAATAAAAGGATCACGAACAAAAGTTGGGGGATTTGATATTTAGGCATAAATTTTAGATAGTCTAAAAAGGAAATACGGAATATTATTAACTCCTCTGAACTGTGTTCTGAACGCTTTGATTTTCGCGT
>Ga0265297_10004412_pt1 | contig 23098 bp, 22 predicted proteins | sample Munlanlwell13791_FD_192502 | JGI IMG/M metagenome (GOLD analysis project Ga0265297, IMG submission 192502) | Leachate microbial communities from a municipal landfill in Southern Ontario, Canada - Leachate well 137-91 | ecosystem: Engineered > Solid waste > Landfill > Unclassified | place... | reverse complement strand
GAAATCATAAGAACTGCCATTTCGCCTATTTTGGAGTCGATTCCTTCAGCGGTGCGCCGCTTAACATCCAGATGCTGCAGAAGCTGCATCCTGTGGCAGCAAAGCCCGGCGAACCAAGATTTGAACGTTATTCGTCGGACCAATGGTTCAGCAAAGAGAAATTCACGAATAGCGTGCTTGTCCCCGGCTGGCGGCTCCTTCATATCAATATTGTGCCAAGCTCAAGAGGCAAGCCATGGGAAAAACAAAGAAAAACGCTTGCGCCCGGATACGCAATTCCAACCCTGCTTGAAGAACTGCTGAAAAATCTGCTTTTCTTCAAAAAAACAGGAGGATACGCCAATCCGAAAGAATACGGAAGATGCGCTGAGGTGGATTCTTTCGGCCTGCGGGTTGACACAGGAGGCTGCAACGATTTCGGCAGGAATATAACCATCAACCATTGGGACGGAAACACCCCTTATCCGGCCATCGGCATTGCCGCCTCAAGAAAGCCCGAAGCATAAAGGCATGGCGCTCATCAAGAGTGCCCTTTTTTATTGGAAAGCCAAAACAGTAAAAAGAAATATCAGATATATGGATAAAAGAATGACAGCCTCGGTTTTTGTAATCTTTCTGTCTGTCTTTACGAACAGAAGAAACAGCAACGCGGAAATAAGCAAAAAGACTCTGGCAATAATAAAAGGAGACAAATCCACATTTTCAATGGGATTTATCAAAACAACCAAACCGAGAACAAATGTGGAGCAGACTATTACGGTACCCATCAAATCTCCAAGAATCATCCACGTTTTTCTTTTCAGCGCCGAAATAACGGCAAAATACGTTTCGGGAAACGCATTGCCCAGGCCAACGACAAGAATGCCTATTACGGAGACAGATGCGCCCAGATACCCGGCAAAAACTCTGGCGCTGGCCACCACTCCGAACGAAGCAACCAGAATAAGCGCCGCGCAGTAAAAAGACCTTAATAAATCTTTCAAAAAAGATTTGAACTGTTTTATTTCTTTGTACGATTTCCCATTATTCGGCTTCACAAACTCAAAAAGCCTGACTTTGCTATTTTTTACTGCCTTGCCGTTTTCGGAAACTTCATACTTTTTTCTGAACCTCTCTTCTTTTGAGAAAAGCCAAACCATATAAACTGCAAAAGCCAGCATTAAAACCATTCCGTCAATCCTTGCAAGGCCTCCGTCTAAAATCAAAAACAAGGGCAGAATGGCTATAACCGCAGTGAAAATAGCGCTGTCCTGAACCATTTTGCTTTTAACAGGTATCGCATTGCCGGAAATCAAAATCGCCAAAGCAACAGCCAAAGTCATATCCACCACAGTGCCTCCCACGATTTCCCCGAAAGAAAGCTCCGGAAGCCCTTGAAGCGCGGCATTTACTCCCACGAAAAAATTGGGAGCCGCCCCGACAAAAGCAACGATGAAAAAAGCGACCACGAATTCGCTCCAGCCGAGATACTTTGCTATGCCGGCAATAGATTTTACCAGCCTGGAGCCTGACCAAAATAGAGTGAAAATAGATATTACGAATACAGATAGCCAAATCATGTTTTATGTCTTACTATGAATATAAATTTTGTAATTTCAATTAGTATTACCTGAATAATGCTCAAAACAAAAACTATTATCCAGTCAATAAAGAAAAGCGGCTCTGTCCTCAAAAGGCTCTGCAGGAAAGGCAGATAAACCGCAGACATCAAAGCAATCACTCCGAAGGCCCATGCAAGCAACAGGAATTTGTTTGAAAAAGGATTGATATGCCAAATGTTCTTTCTCAGGCTCTTGCAGGAAAAAACGTAAAGCAAAGAATTCAGCGCCAGAGCTACGAATATAACCGTTCTTATATGCTCTATGGAATTGGACGAAAACCTTACATACCCCAGAAAGATTACGAATAAGAACATGTCTGTTATTATGCTAATGATGAAAATTATGGTCTTCATTTCAGAATTCAAAAGGCGCACCTTATGGCCTCTCGGCTTTTGCTTCATTATGTCTTTTTCCTTGGGCTCAAAAGCCAAAGCAATATCTGGGAGGCCGTCTTCTATAAGATTGACCCAGAGTATCTGGGCTGCTGTAACCGGCAGAGGAAAACCGAATAAAAGCCCAAGGCCGATTAATATTGTTTCTGTAAACGAGCTTGAAAGCAAATAAGTTATCACCTTCCTTATATTATCCACTATCGCCCTGCCCTCTTCAACAGCCGCGACAATGACATTAAAATTATCCGAAAGCAGAACCAGGTCTGATATTTCTTTCGCCACTTCCGTTCCCGAACCCAAAGCAACGCCTATGTCCGCCTTTTTTAGCGCCGGAGCGTCGTTGATGCCGTCTCCGGTCATGGCAATCACTTCTCCCTTGTCCTGCCACGCCTGTATAATTCTCATCTTATGCACGGGCTCCACCCTGGCGTAAACATTGACACTCTCCACTATTTTGTAAAACTCTTCATCGGAAAGATTATCCAAGTCCCTGCCCTCCAAAATGTTTTCCTCCGAAACATCCATTCCTATTTCTTTGGCTACTGCGGTTGCAGTAAGCCTGTGGTCTCCTGTAACAATGATGGGCCTCATTCCCGCCTCCTGAACTGTTCTTATAGCCTTGGAAGCTTCTTTTCTGAGAGGGTCTTTCAAAGCAATAAGCCCTACGAATACCAAATTATCCGTCAGGCCTTTAAGGCTTTTTATGTCTTTGAGGGCGACTGCGACCACTCTCAAGCCCTTGGAAGTCAAATTATCCAAATCCAGCCTTATTTCCTCTTCCTTTTCCGAAGTCATGGCATATTCTTCGCCTCCTTTGACGATGAACTTGGACATTTTCAGCAGCTTTTCAGGAGCGCCAGAGATGTAAAGAGTGTCGTGTTTTTTGCCGGTTGAAAAGGCTTTCGCCAAAAACTTATTGATGGAATTAAAAGGAATCTGGGCAAGCTTTTCCATCTTGTTTTCAAGCATCTTTTTATTTATCCCCGCCTGCATGCCGGCCAAAAGCAATGCCTTGTCCGTAGGCCTGCCTCTGACTACCCACTTGTCCATGGCGTCTTCAGGATTTTCAATAAACGCCTCGCTGCACATAACAGCGATTTTAAGGGCGAGTAAATCTTCCGCCTTGCTTTGAGTGATAATTTCATTAACCTGCATTTCCCCCTTAGTCAGCGTTCCCGTCTTGTCTGTCGCGATAATAGACGTGCTGCCGAGAGTCTCGGCGGATGACAGCCTTCTGACCAAGCCTTTTTTCTTCAGAATATTCTGCATGCCGATGGCAAGAATGACGGTAGTTGCCACAGGCAGGCCCTCGGGTATCGCCGCAACGGATACCGCCACGGCAATGGTGAACATATCCAGAAAACTGTTGCCGGTTATGATTCCTTCAATGAAAATAACAAAACAGATGGATACGATTACCAGCCCTATTATCTTTGAAAGATGGGATATCTTTTTCTGAAGAGGAGTTTTTTCTTCCTTTGTTTTATACACCAACTGGGCTATTTTTCCTATTTCCGTGTTAACGCCGGTTGCCGTAACAACTGCTTTGGCTTTTCCGTCTTCAACAATGGTGCCCATATAAACCATATTGTCCCTGTCCGCCAGCGAAGTGCTTTCCTGCAAGACCTTGCTGTTCTTTTCTGCGGCCAGCCATTCTCCGGTCAAAGCCATTTCATTTATCTTCAAATTATCCGAATCAATGATCCTTGCGTCCGCGCCCACCTTGTCTCCCGGATTCAATATCAAAATATCGCCTTTGGCCAAATCCATAGAGTCAATAAGCTTCTTGTTCCCCTCCCTTATGACCTCGCTGCTTATTTTCACAACCTTTTTCAACTGCCTTAAGGCATCTGAGGCTTTGTTCTCCTGGAAAAAACCCACAACGCTATTCAGCAAAATAGCGCCCAGAATAACGACAAAGTCAGTATAGTCTTTAAACATCAAAACAGCCAGCCCCGCTATGACCAGAATATACATCAACGGACTCTTGAATTGCTCCAGGAATATCTTTAATTTAGACAATGGCTTTTCCTCCGGAAGCAGGTTCCTGCCGAACTTTCTGTGCCTCTCAACCACCTCCAGGTGGTCCAGACCTTCTCTTTCGCTGGTTCCGAGCTTTGAGACAGCTTCTTTCCATGAAATACTATGCCAGGCAATTTCTTTTTCCAAGTCTTTGGAAATTGTTTTTTCCATATTTTTTAATTATACCAAAAAACAACCAGGCTGCCTATTCTAAAATATATACAAAAAGCAGGCGCATACTACGCCTGCGTTGCGATTTGTTTCAGCAACAAATCACCCAGTCAAGTTCTCCCTGAACTTCTTCGTCAATCTCCTCCTCCACATCCGGCTCTTCCGGACATTCGGAGAGATCTATGACACCAAACTCCTCAGAACCCTCAGGCTTCTCAAAATCCTCAAGCTCCTCAAAGATGTTGAACCCCACATAGCCTTCTCCATTGCTTTTTCTGCACATATCAGGCCCCTTTGCGTCAAAAGAACTGTAAAAAAAGAGTACTGCGCTCCCAACCGGAGTCGAACCGGTGTTGCATGGTTGAGAACCATGCGTCCTGACCACTAGACGATGGGAGCATTAATATATACTGCCATAATATTGTGTTTTTGTCCATGCAGCATTGCTTGACAAAAAGATATTTCAATGATATTATTATTAACAGTTGTTTTGCATATCGGTTGAAACCTTATTTGGAGGTGCGGTTATGAAAAGAGAGCTTGCGTTTTCCCTGCTGCTGTTTGCCACTGTGGCAAAAGCCGAAATGGAAGACAGGACGGAAACCACTTTGATAGTGGTTCATCACAGCGACACGGAATGCGGAAACGTGGAAGCTTTCAGGAAATTCCACAAAGAAACAAACGGCTGGGACGATATAGGATACCATTTCGTCATAACCAACGGACAGGGAGGCCCGGACGGCCAAATCCAAATGGGCAGAGCTCTTCAAAAACAGGGGGCTCACGCAGAAAACAGAAACAGGCGCTCAATAGGAATCTGCCTTGTCGGAAAAGAAACATTTACCGAAAGGCAAAAAGAAAGCGCTATAATCCTTATTTCGGCTCTGTGCATAATTTATAAAATAGAGCCGTCAGAAGGAACAATCCAAGGCCATCACGAAGAATGCCCCGGACCGGGAATCAATCTCTCCCAGACAATTGAATGGGTGAGAGAATGCCTGAAGGTTATCAGCCAAAAAACATCAGCCCCGCGCAAGGAAGCACGGGGCTTTTTTTATTCATAATCAGGAGGGATGGAATAGTAATTTATTATATAATTAGCAATTTTCTTGAATACCGGCACTGCCGAATATTCAGCGGTGTTTGTCTTGGGATTGTCAAGCTTTATAAAAACAACAAATTTGGGGTTAAAAGCGGGAAAAAAGCCTATAAAGCTCTGCCAGGTTTCTTCGGAATAACCTTTCCTGCTTTCTCCGAGAGCAGACCATGGCACTTGGGCTGTTCCTGTTTTCCCCGCAATGTAATAGCCTGGTATTTTTGCCGACTTGGCATAACCGTTCTCCACAACGCTTACCATCATCGCGGTAAGCTTGGATACCGTAGCAGAAGAGATGATGCTGTCCGATATTTCCGGGCTGGTTTCTGTAACTTGCCCGCCACCGCCAATTATCCTGTCAGCCACATAAGGTTTAACGAGCTTGCCTCCGTTGGCAATGGCGCAGAAAGCCCTTACCAATTGGATGGGAGTGATTTCTATGCCTTGCCCGAAAGCAGCTGTGGCAAAATCTATCTCGTATCCGTTTTTAAGCTTCCTGTTTTCGGAATAAGTTTCCCCCTGAAGGTCTATTCCGGTAGGCTTGAAAAAAGAAAACTTATCCAGATAGCGCAGAAAATCGCTGTTGCCTGTCTGCTTTTGCGCGAAGACAGCGCCTGTATTTATTGATTTTTCCAGAACATTTGTCATTGTAGATTCTCCAAAAACCCTGCCTGCATAGTTTTCTATGACATAGCCTGAAATTTTCAGCGTTCCCTTGTCCACATACGTGGTATCCGGAGTAATCCTGCCCAAGTCAAGCCCTGCGGCCATAGTAACAGGTTTTAAAGTGGAGCCAGGCTCAAAAAGCTTTTGAACTGCGCTGTTCTGAAAAATATCAAAGTCCTCTGAGTTATAATAACTGTTGGGGTCAAAACCCGGATAGTCAGCTATCGCCAAAATCCTGCCTGTGTTCGGGTCTGCCACGATAATCTGGCCTCCTTTGATATCAATATCCTCTTTGGACTGCTCAAGGGTTTTTTCCGCAAAATACTGCAAGTTATAATCTATGGTCAGATATATATCGCTTCCGTCAATATTATCATCAGGGCTGCGCTTGATGAATTCCTCCTTGCCCTGCAAAACATCGTTATAATACCCTTCTATTCCGTATTGCCCTTTTCCCTCTCCCCCCACGAATCCAACAATTTGGGAAGCCATTATGCCATGAGGATAGTTTCTGGCGGCGGCATCGGCCACATGCACTCCTGCCATATTCGCCTGCTCAAGCGCTGACTCCTCTTCTTCGGTGATAATATCTTTTATGCTTTCAAACAAGCTGTCTTTCTGGAGTTTTTCATATATTTCTTCTCTTTCCAAAGACAATATCTCGGAAAGCCTCTGGGCTGTTTCTTCTTTATTGCTTACTTCTTCGGGCGACGCATATACATATCTTCCCTCTATGTTCGTAGCCAATATCTCCCCCTTGCTGAAAAATATCTGGCCTCTCTGGCCTTTGACCGCCTTAAAATCATTCTGCTGGCCCTGGGCTAAGGCCTTATACAGTTCATAATTCAATATTTGAACAGAAACCAAGCGGCATATGATAGCCGCTCCGAATAATAATATTAATGCTAAGACAACATTAATCCGCCAGTTCTTCGCCATACTATCTCGCCACCGCATGACTGCTCAAGATTTTGATGTAATGTATTTTATCCGTCTTTTCAAAATCAAGACTGCCTGCAGCCTGGACCACTTTGTCCAAAGAAGCAAAATGAGTTGAATTCACTTCCAGTATATTGTTTTCCCTTGAAAGCTCTGATATTCTGCTGGTATAGTCTTTTATAATATATCTTTCCGAAATCTCAAGATTGGTCTGAAATATGTATAAAAAGGATAAAGAGACTATACATAAGACAGTCAGCATCCAGAATATTTTTGATTTCAGTATTGCTACGTGCTTCATTTTTTAATCGCTCCTCGGATTTTTGCGCTATGCGAGCGATAGTTATCTTTTAATTCTTCTTCGGAAGGCCCTATCGGCTTTTTTGTTAAAATTTGTAATTTGTCGCTGTTCCTAAAAAAGTTCTTGACTATCCTGTCTTCCAGCGAATGAAATGATATGACTGCTATTCTTCCTCTCGGTTCAAGAATGTCAACCGCCTGCTCCAGCCCTTTGCAGATATTGTTCAGCTCGTCATTGACCGCTATTCTCAACGCCTGAAATGTTCTTTGCGGTTTTGTTTTCCGCGGAATCAATCTGCAAAGTTCGGCAGTCGTCTTAATCGGCCTCTCTTTGACAATCCTTCTCGCGATTATTTTAGCCAATCTTTCCTCCCCGTATTCTTTCAAAATCTTTTCTATCTCCTCTGCCTCATAATTGTTCAAGATATGCTCTGCCGTCAATTCCTGCGCCGTATCGTATCTCATGTCCAACGGTTCGTCTTTCCTGAAGCTGAATCCCCTGCCTGATTCGTCCAAATGCCATGAAGATAATCCGAGGTCAAACAATATTCCGTTAACGGGCTTAAAATCATTCTTCTCAATAATCTCTTTCAGGTTGACGTACGAACCGTTTACCAGTATTAATCTGTCTCGGGGCTTTAAGTTTTCATAAACCTTTTTATCCCATTCTATCCCCAGCACCCTGCCGCTTGGCTTTATTCTTTCCAGAATTTCCAGGGTGTGCCCCATATGTCCCAGCGTGCAGTCCACAAAATTCTCATTCTCTTTCGGATTTAATATTTCTAAAACTTCTTTTTTAAGAACAGGTATATGCATATCAGATTCCCAAATCAGGCAAATTCTCCGCCACTTTGTCTATATCCGCTTCAGCTTTCTTTCTGTATTCCTCCCATCTTTCCGAATCCCATATTTCCAGCTTGTTGGATAACCCGCAGACAGTAACGTCTTTTTTCAGCCCGGCGTAATCTTTCAGATAATCAGGAATCAATATTCTTCCAAGCTTGTCCAAATCCGCTTCCACTGCTCCCCCCAAAATCGCCCTGGTGAACTTTCTACTTTCCGCTTTGGCAGTAGAAAGCTTTTTAAGCTCTTCCATCACGCTCTTCCATGCCTGGCTGGTATAAACAACAAGACAATTATCAAGACCTCTTGTCACTACCAGCTTTTTGCCCAGCTCTTTTCTAAACTTGGCTGGCAGAGCCAGGCGCTTTTTAACATCTATTGAATGCTGGTATTCTCCTATAAACATTGAGTTATCCCCCGTTTAGTATAGTTTTCCCCACCTTTATCCACAATTATCCACTACACTTCCTTTATACCCCACTTCCACCCATTCGGTCAACCCTTACATATCCACACTTTTTCCACAATCCCAACCGATTGTTGACTTTTGACGCGTATGTAATAAGATAACGGCAGTTGCTTGAAAGGTGGGAAAATGGGAATATCCGAGAAAATGGACGCAACGTCCCCTAACAAAGGCAGCTCTGCCGACTGGCATGTCTTCCCGGATAGGAAAGATTGAGATTACTCCCTTTTAGCTCCTGTCCGAAAAATAAAGCTGGCACCTGCGGTTTCGCCATGGAAACCGAATTCCGTTCTCGGACGATCTGGTTAGGCCCACCTTTCTTTATGAAAAAAAGAGCGGCTTCTTGCTGCTCTTCTTTAATTGACAGAAACGAGTTTGTAATATAAAAATAAAAATAGCAGGATTGGAATCAGCCAATCCCTTTATAAGGAGAGAATAAATGACAAAATTGATTATATTTCTGGCATTGCTGCTGTTAGGAGGCTGCCTGCTGCATTCTTGCGTATCTGATTTTCCTCAGAAAGAACAGCAAGACGCTCTTCCTGCAGAGCTCGTTGAGAACGCTCCTCCCCAAGACGCCAATGCGCCTCCGGAGCAAGACTACAAATATGAAAGGATATACAAGCTTCACCGGAAGCTCAAAGGAACGGACATGATGTTCGCTCCTATTTTTTTGAATAATTAAGATAAAGGAGCCACAGGCCAATTGGAATATTCCTGGTTGACCGCAGGGCTTATAGCCAATACGGCAGTTCCCTTTTCATCCTTGACCTCAAAGCTGGCAATATCCAGCCTGCCCAAATCTTCTTTTATATCATCCATTCCTTCTTTGCCCGAAGAGTAAAAAGCCGTTTCTTTGTCTCCGAACAGCCAGTCTCCCATTTCAGGCTCCAGCCTGCCAATGTTGTTATTCGCTCTTTTAATAGCCTCTGATAAAAGACCTGAACCGGCTTGATTTATCTTTCCGGCTAATTCAATATTCAAATCCCCGGCGATGTCTTTTCTTATCACAATTATCATCTCCTTTCTTATCTTCAACCTTCCCAGCGTAATTCCGGGTATTGCTATCCTCACAACCCCGACCACCAGCTGCCTTTCCTGGGGCCTTTCCAGAAATTCATCTCTGGCAAACGCGGATAGCATGCCCTTCGCCTCCTGGAACTCGCTGTCTATCAGCCACCAGGCTCTTTTTACTGCCGAACTTCTATCCTTAGGCATAAGAATGAGAGGATTTAAATCATCATAGTCAAAGCCTCCGCCTTTGGGATACTCGTCTTTCAAAAAGATTCTGACGGTGTTTTTTAACTCTTCCGAGAAAAGCCTGTCCTTTTCCGCGTAAAGAAGCAAAGAAAGGCATAAGGCGTTTTCATGCCTTACCTTGTTTTTGATTGTTTTTTGCGCATTAATCATAACATTTGAATTATATACTTCAGGTTATGTAAATTTTGTTAAAACACGCGCCTTAATATATGGATTCGGGTAATTTTATGAAAATGAGCGCAATAAAAAAACATCCGAACTGATTTATTCGGATAAAGAAACTCGCTGCTGTTCTCTTTTATTTCACAATCAGACTGAAATCTTCAGGGCTTATTTCAACCCTGCAGCCCCGGGGCAGTTCGTCAGCCAGAAATGCGGACGCTATGCTGTTTTCCACGTTTTCCTGAATGACTCTCCTCATTTCCCTGGCCCCGAATTTAGGGTCGTATCCCAGCTCAACCATTCTCTCTTTAAGCTCTTCTGTTATTATGAATTCAATGCCCTTCTCTTTGAGATTCTTTTGCAAAGAAGAAAGCATCAGCTGGGCTATGTCCAGAAGATTTTCTTTGCTCAAGGGCGTGAAAACAACAGTTGCGTCAAATCTGTTCACAAGTTCCGGTCTGAAAATTCTTTCCTTAAAGATATAATCAAGTATCTGATTTTTGACATTTTCCCATTCCTCTTTTTCTTTCAGCGCTTTCAATATTATCTGGTATCCGGCATTGCTCGTAGCTATGATTATGGTGTTCCTGAAATCAACTTTTCTGCCCGCCCCGTCCGTTATGTGCCCTTCGTCCAAAACCTGCAGGAATATGTTAAGAATATTGGAGTGGGCCTTTTCAAACTCATCCAGAAGAATCAGGGAAAACGGATTTTCTCTTACAGGAGTGGTTAAAAGCCCTTCTTCCTTAGAAGAGCCGATAAGCCGGTCTATATCTTTCGTATTCTGAAATTCAGACATATCCATGCGTATCATTCTGGACTCCGAACCGAAATAATGCTCTGCCAGCGCTTTTGAAGTCTCTGTCTTGCCTACGCCGGTAGGCCCCAAAAACAGAAAAGCGCCCATTGGACCCTTTCTTACGGTAATCTCCGACCTGGCTCTTCTTAAGGCAGTGCAAACTTCTTTCACCGCCTCTTCCTGATTGATAATTCTGGAGTGTATCAAATCTTCAAGCTTTAAAAGAATCTCTTTTTCCTTGCCTTCCACTTCTCCGACAGGTATTTCCGTCTTCTGGGTGACAAGCTTGGCAACGTGCTTGGGCAGAAGAATCTTTTCTTTCGTTCTCAAAGTAGCGAGATAAACCACTACTTCTTTCAAAAGGTCTATTCCTTTTTCCGGGAAAACCATGGAAGGAAAATACCTTTCCGCCATGCTCACAATCTGCCTTAAGGCAGGATATGATATGAATATATGGTATTGAGCCTCGAGAGAAAAGGTTAAGTCTTCCAAAAGGCGAAGCGTATCAGCCCTGGAAAGCTCTTTTACTTCAACCTTGTTAAAAAGAGACAGAATGGCTGAATTCTTTTCAATATTCTTATGCAAACCTTCGTAAGTGGTAATCCCTATGACCTGAAACTCTGTAAACCGAAGATAGGGGCTGAGGATGCCGGAAATGTTTATTGTTCCCAAGGACGACTGCTGGCCGATATATGAGTCTATCCCGTCTATGACCAAAATTATATTGCCCGCAGTCGTAGCTTCCTGAAAAATCTTATCCAAAGTCACTTCAACCTCTTCAACGTTTTCTATCCTCGCCAGCAGGGAAGCCATATCAAGCTCCACTACTTTTTTATGATTCACCTCCTCCAGACACTCCCCCGCCAGGCTTTTCTGCGCCAGATGGTAAACAAGGCTTCTTTTGCCTACGCCTGCTTCACCGACAAGCAGAACGTTATTCTCCCCCCTTGTCGCCAAGATTCTTTCCACTGCCTCAATCTCTTCCTCATGCCCGAGAAATTCCATCTCAGACGACCTTACCATGCGGGTTAAATCAATTGAGTATTTATCCAAAGTTATGGTATATCCGGCCGTCCATCCCTTTGCCAGAGTCCCTCCGCTTACCAGATTGTCGTAATCATAAAACTTCCTGCTTCTTTTCTTTATTGTCTCCAGCCACCAAACCAGATTATCAATATCTTCAGCCTTTAAATTATTCAGGTTTAAGATATCTTCAAAAACTTCGTCTGTTTTTGCCAAAGAAGAAAATAAATCCCCCAGTTCAATTCTTTCATGATTCCTTTTGGCCGCCTCCGCCAAAGCTCCGTATATGGCTCTGTCAAAACTTTCCGAGAAGTAAATATCGCCCTCTTTTACAACCGCAAACTCTTTTATCTTCCTGCTGACTGCTTCTTTAAAACCGTTCAAATCAAGCAAAAGGCGGTTAAAAACGAATTCAAGCTCATGGTCGTTCCTTAAAAGCGCTTCTAAGACATGGGTTGACGTTATCTCCGGAGAAACATTGCTCTTTATGGCTCGGCTGACGGCTTTTGCCGAGTCAAAGCTTAAAAAATCAGCCAGATTATATCCGCCGGGATTCAAGGAAACTTCTTTCAGCTCCCCGGGCAAAAAGGGTTTTTTAATCTTTCTGTTGAAAAACGCCGATTGGATTGAAAGAAAAATATATAAACAGAAGAATATCATCAAAAATCCGAGAACAGGCCTGTTCACGGAATAAGGCAGGTTTTGGCCCAGGAATCCGTAAACGAAAACTATGAAAAACAGGAAGAAAAAAATAAGGCTTGCCCTTTCCAGCTCCTCAATCAGGCGGAAATAAGAGAAACGCTCCATTTGGACCGCTTTGTATATCTCTGTTTCCTTGATATTGAAGTTTTCCATAAGTTAAAAAAGCAAAAGCTTAAAACCGAATAAAAAGCCTGCTATGAGCATGAAGGGCAGCAAAAGCCAGACAGCCAAAGCAAGGACGCCAATCGCCAGAATCAAGACTTCAAGAAAGACGCCGGCCGCTATAAGAACAATTCTTAACATCGCCCCTATTACGCGGGACATCATGTTAAAGATAAAGCTTTCAAGGTTCTTCCACAAATCAAAAACCCTGCTGTAAGGAGAATAATACTTGTGCCAGTGGGAAAAGAATGTTTTTAAAAGGGTGGGGACGGAAAAATAGTTTAAATTGAACAAAAGAAAGTTCTTCCAGATTTTCAGCAAATCCAAAACCATGTCAACAAAATACCACGTAAAAAATCTTGGCAAAACAGAGTTCATTAATATATTATCGCAATTTAGCTTGACTCGGTCAAGCTTATCTGATAAGTTGATATAGTTCTGAATTTGAACCTTAAAAACCTGCTTGGAGGCAACAAGATGAAAGACGTAAAGGAAAGAACGAAAAACTGGTGGCGCCAGAATCTGGCCAATCTTATCACCATTGCAGGACTGATAACTTCTTCCCTGCTTCTATTTGAGCTCGTATTCAACCCGAAAAGACTGAAAAGAATAACTGTCTTTTACCTGCTTTCGGGAGCGAGCGACTTTGCAGACGGGAAAATAGCAAGATGGTTCAAGGTGGAAAGCCCCTTCGGTTCAATAGCCGACCAGTTCAGGGACAAAGTCCTGTTCTGCCCTTCGCAGATAATCATGGTAATCCAATACAGCGACAGGTTCCATTCTTCCTTTCTTGCCTTGATATTCGTCTTCGCCATTTTGGAGCTGCTGACCTTTTTCGGCGGAACAATAGGAATATTCTGGTATGTCAAAGGGTCCAAAAAGATAAAAATAAACTCCAGCGACTGGGGCAAAAGAAAAACTTTCGCCGGATTCATCGCCGGCCTGATGATTATCTCCTACATACATACTGCCAACCAAGTCTTTCTCGGCATTGCCTATCTCACTCTGGTCTTTATGATATTCTGGAGCCTAAAGAGCTTGGCGGAATACAAAGAAAGAGTCTGGCCCAAAAACAACAAAGCCCAGTGAACCACTGGGCTTTTTTTATTTATTCTCGCTGTTGTATTTCTTGGCAAAGCCTGAGAAAGCTTTCAGTATTTCCAAGGGCACCGCAAAAACCACTGTATTGGACTGGTCGGAAGACAAATCGTTTATGGACTGCAAAGTTCTCAAATGCAAAGCGCCTTCGGATTCGGAAAGAATCCTGGCTGCCTGAGCCATATTCTGGGCTGCGGCCAGTTCTCCTTCGGAATTGATAATAACAGCTCTTTTCTCTCTTTCCGCCTCTGCCTGCTTTGCTATCGTCCTCTCCATGTCAGCGGGCAGGCTTACATCCTTTAATTCCACATTGTTTACTTTCAAGCCCCACTCATCGGTTTCCTTGTCCACAATTTCCCTGATTCTTTCCGCTATCTTTTCCCTGTTCGCCAAAAGCTCGTCCAAAGTCGCTTCTCCGACTATGTTGCGCATGGTTGTCTGAGCATACTGGGAAATCGCATAACGGAAATCCTCCACTTCCAGAACAGACTTGGCGGCGTCTGAAACCTTGTAATATATCACAGCGTTGACCAGCACGGAAACATTATCCCTGGTTATTGCCTTCTGGTCAGGCACATCAACCGCCTTCACCCTTATATCAACTTTCCTGTAAGCCTGAAAAACAGGTATGACTATTCTCCATCCGGGATTCATTACTCCGGAAAACCTTCCCATGGTAAACTTCACTCCCCTTTCAAACTGGTTTACCTGCTTTAGGCTCGCCAGGAAAAGAAGCGCCAGCAAAATCAATATTATGACGTATATTATCATATATTTATTTTAATTTATTAAACCTTAATATTATCTTACAACAGAATTAAAAAATACAAAAGGCGCGATTCGCTCACGCCTTGTTCTGAAACTTCTATTCCAGATACTTCGATACTGCCCGGTGGAAATCCGCTTCTGCCTTGAATTCGCAGGGAACCCAGTCTTCTCCCTGCAGCGTGCGCAGGCAAACTTCCAGGCTTGTCGGATCGATTGTCGCCAGAACCTCGCCGCTATCCTCGTTCCAGCCCCACAAAATCCAGGAATCATCACGCCTGGAAGCCTTAACCTTGCACAGGCGCTGAAAAGCCTTTCTGGTTCTGCAGAACCAGACAACAACGGGCCTTTTGGCGATCAATTCCAACCTTTTGTCGCCGATTGCTTTATCCACTCTTCTTTTCCAGGTACTACAAGCTTTTGGAATCACGTTACCATCCTTTCATTCCTAACTTTATTGCTGTCCAGCTAACTGAGTTGAAAATACCATATTAATCCTTTTTGGTCAACTGCTGTGGACTCTGGCAGACGATTTTCGAACTTTGGATTGGGTGGAAATTCTGCCTATTTTCGATGTTTTGAGACAATCAGAAGACATTTTGCAAATATAAAAGGGCATATGGGTTTCTATTACACATATGCCCTTTAGTATTCTTATCGGAGGTTCCGAAAATCCTACCGATATTCATGAGGTCCGCTTACAACTTCAACCTCATCAAGAGAAAGCTCTCGATTGACTAGTACAACAGGTTGTTCATATCCTCCCTTGTACTCATGGATTGGAATGATCGTGCGGGCTCGGGCTCGAGCAAAATCCCCAAGCTCTTCATTCGTGAATTGCTTGCGATCTCCGAGGCTATCCGCGACCTCCTGACGGCGCTTCTCGTACGGCGCATGATCCGCAATATAGATTCCGTTTGCCCGATTAGGCTTTATACGGATCACGAATCGCTCATTATCCGACCAGCGATAGTGACCGGGGACATGGAGAGACTTAATCTCCGTTGTTTCCGTCACCTCGCCAATACCACACCAAAGAAAACCATCGTAGGCAATCTCCGGCACAGTTCCATCGTTGGCAGCGTCAAGAGACATCAAGCGATAGCCACTTCCCTGCAAACCGTAGCGGTCCGAGGGATTGAGCTCCACCACATCCAGTTTGCCTTGCTTTATCCGTTCCGCATCGCGATAATCTGCAAAGCAAAATATCTGACCAACGATTTCCGGTATCAGCAAGGCCTTGGGTGCGACAAATCTGTCGATCTTCTCTTTCGGAATCGGATGCGATACGATCATTGCCAACACAACTTCCTCCAAATACTTCTTGAATTCCTCCATTACTGCGCCTGTGAAGAAGAATGCTGGATCGCCAGGATCACGTTTCCAATCAAGCCAATTCCAATTGCCACGCTCAGGATCATACTCGCGACCGAGATCGTTATCGTGAACCAACAGCGGTGAACGACGGCCAGAGTGCGTATGCTTCAGATTGGATAGCTTCTTGGCGTCATGCGTTATAGCCGCTATCAAGAAGCTTACGGCTTCGAAGCTAGCTCCGGCTGATTGCTGGCAATCACATCCGCCCCTGTATATAAGATATATTCTCGGATCACCATGAAGCTTGCTGTTGACCTTGGCTCCGTCCATAAACCTCTCGCGATCATGTTCCCAATCCTTGCCCACGTAAAGGTAGAATGTAGGACCGGATTCGTCATCATAGACGTTAATCTCCCTCTTCGGAATCACGAGATCGCTGACTCCAGCACAGTTATCCCAGCGACCCCCGGGTAAAGTCCCTTGTGGCCGATCAAAACGGAGCTTGAAGTCGTGTCCTCTGATTAACAAGACAGCTCGGTATTTCTCGTCTCCAGTACCATATTCACGGAACTCGACATCAATACCGGGCACCTGCCAGTTGCGTTGTTCAAGTTCGCGAATGATTTGCTCGCAAACTCCGTCGAACGGAAACTGACGTGATCTGGGATAGAGAAACTGAATCATCTGCTTGCTCCTTTCTGCTTGCTGTGTTTGCTCGTCAGACGGTGTCCAAAACCGTCCTGTTTTTGCGCGCCAACCGGCACGTTTTTGGCGAAGTTCTCCAAGACGCACTACCATGCCCCTTTCCGGCCACTCTTTCTCTTTCCAGACAGTCGGCTCAAGTGAAAATGTCACCGAACCTTCAATCTGGTTAGAAGTTGCGACCGCAAAAGGTCCATGCTTGCCTTCTTGGATTACCTTCTGAACCACTGCCTTAATGATATCCAAGAGCTTACCTCCTTTCTATTATTAAAAAGAACGATCTTGACTACAACAGTCTTGTAGCCGACATATCCGACTGGATAATTCTAAATTATATCATAAAAAATCCATATTTGTCAATAGTTAGTTAAGTAAGGGGTTTGAATCCGCTCAAGTGTCAGCCGAAAACAGCTGATTTCTCAGCTTTTCTATTAAGAATTTACGCGTATTTTGTGTGGGCTTGACTGGACTCGAACCAGTGACCTCTTCGATGTGAACGAAGCGCTCTAACCAGCTGAGCTACAAGCCCTTTTTTCTTTTTCATCTTAACTCTTTGACCTGATTAAGTAAAGGATTTATAATAAGGATATGGAGATATTTGAACTGCATTTCAACCCGAAAACAAAAGAGCACCATACTTTTGACACTTTTATCTACGAGCCGGAGAATACCTATGAAAAAAGGCTTGGGGGTTTGTATATGACCGGAGAGCTAAGCAATATCCTCCCCAAGCCCAAAGAATTTATCACCAATATCGCCAAAACAATCAAAAAGAGCTTTTATTCCCTTTCCTCCTCAAACCAGGAAAAAGCCTTGTCCCACACCCTGAAAGCAGTGAATGATTTCTTGAAAGAAGAAGTCAAAAAAGAAAATGTCAACTGGCTGGGCAATCTTAACTTTGCGGTTTTATCAATAAAGGGAGACGACCTTGTCTTCACTAAAACAGGAGACACAAAAATACTTCTCCTAAGGGGAGGTCAAGTAAATGACATAGGCAAAAACTTGAATCTTGAAGGCGTAGACCCTTACCCCTTGAAGGTTTTCTTCAATATTGCCGAAGGAAAACTGGCGGAAGATGATATCGTTCTGGTTTTAAGCAATAATGTATTTGAATTTATAAAAGAAAAGGGGGTTATAACTGCTCTGGCAAGAGCAAAAGAAGCAAGCGCAAAAACAATAAAAGAAATGATTCCCCACCATCTTTTCACAAAAGGAGAAGGCTCAAAAATATCAGGCCTTGCCCTTATCTTCCTTCTCAAGAAAAAAAATGATAAATCCCGCCTGTCCGCCATCCTAAAGCCTTCTCTGCCTTCGTTTATCGGAAACAAGGCTCAGAAAGAGGCGCAGCAGAAGAAACCTTTTGTATTTCCTGTGCCGATAATAACAAAACCGATAAAATCATCTCTTGAAAGAATCAAAAAGATATCCCTTCCGAAGATTTATATTCCGAAAATCAGCGGAGCCTCAATAGAGAAATTCACCAAAGGAAAGGATATGAAGAAAAATATTCTTCTGATAGGAATATTCGTTGTTCTTCTGGCGCTGGGCTTTTTCGTATTCAAAAACGTTGAAGATAAAAAGGAAAGGGACACAAGAACAGCTTTCAATAAGGTTGATGCCATTGTCAGACAGGCTGAAAACTTTCTGATGGCGGAAAACAACGAAAGGGCGGACGAACTCTTCAAACAAGCCTACATTGAAATAACGCCTTTGACTGAAAAAGACACCTCGTTGATGCCCTCTATATTGTCGCTCAAGGAAACCATAGAAAGAAATCTGGAAAAGCTTAATAATCTGACGGAGATAAAAGAGCCCGACATCGCTTTTGACCTTGCAGAAAAAGGCATGGATTTTGAACCGAACAAAATAATCATTTCCCAAGACGCCATTTATTTATACAATAACTCTTTGCCGAAGATATTCAGGATAAAAATAGGCTCGGGGGAAACGGAAGAAACAGAGATTGGCGGAAATATAAATTCTTTGGATTCCAGCTCAGGAACGATTCTTGCTTTTTCCGATTCTTACGGCATACATTATCAAAAGAACGGCCAATGGGAGAAAAAAGAGCTTGTTCCTCCGAGCTTCGGCTTTAATCCGGACCTGTTCTCCTCTTATCTGTTCAATATATATTTCTTAAACAAAGAAAACTGCTATATTCTAAAATACTCCGTTCTGGACGACTTTAACTGGGGAGTCCCGAAGAAATGGCATGAAGATTTCGGCAAAACGTGCAACAACCCCAAATCAATGACCGTAGACGGCTCCATATGGCTTCTTAACCAGGACAACATCATTACCCGCTATTACACGGGCGAATTCCAGGAAAGCATAGAGCTGAATATATTCCCTTTCTCCGATAATTTCACGGAAATAAAGACAAACGCATCTTCCTCATATATTTTTATACTTGAACCTGGAAACAACCGCGTTGTGCTGATAGACAAAAGCGGAAATCTTGTGAAACAGTTCCGCTCTGAAAGGTTTGACAATCTCAAAAGCCTGGCAGTGTCTGAAAACGGAAAAACCGTCTATCTTCTGAACGGCTCTGTGATTTACAGGATAGAGATATAAAAAAAGCCATTGATATTACTCAACGGCCTTGTCTGCAAGCAGCTCCTTGATAATAGGAACTTCTTTTTCAATAATTCTGCCCAAAACCTCTTTCGGGCATTTTTGGGAAAGTGCAATGGCGGTAGCAAAACGCGCTCTCCAATCTTCCTCTTCTTCCCAAAGACTGACAGCCTCCGGGTCATCGCGGTCAAGAAGCTCCTCCATTATTTTTGCGCGCACATTCCAATCGCTGTCTTTCTCCTTGTACAGAACCAGAAGCTCTGTCCGTTCCATTGTGTTCAAATTCAACATGATGCTGCCTCCGCTGGAGGGTTAACAAAGAACAAAAAGAAACGATATACAAGAGTATCACGTTTTTGATATTATTGCAATAACAGATTATTTTACGCGCAGCCTTTTTTTGACTATCTCCAATAGTTTGGTTGGGGTAGTTTCCGTTTTGGTAAGATAATTTTCCGTGCCGAGCTCAATGCCTCTTTCCTTTATTTCATCTGAAGTATAATTGGTCAAAATAAACACGGGAATGTTTTTTGTTTCCCCCGCCTTTTTTAATTCTTCAAGTATCTGGATGCCGTTGCATTCCGGCATAATAAGGTCCAAAAGAACAAGGTCGGGCTTTTTAGTCTTTTTATCCTTCAGCTCCTTTATTTTTTCTCTTATGCCTTTGCAGGTATTGAAAGACTCCACCTTAAAATCTCCTGACAGCTCCAGGCCTATTTTGTAAACTTCCGTTATTCCGGCGTCGTCTTCCACTAAATATATAAGCTTTGCCATATTTTATAATATCGGCAGTTCAATGAAAAACTCTGAGCCTTTGCCTTCGCCCGCAGACTCAACCCATATCCTGCCCTTGTGGCCGCGGACTATTCTGGAAGTAATCCACAATCCTATCCCCCTTCCGGTGACAAACATCTTTTCGGCCTCCCTGCTTCTCTCAAACAGCTTGTCAAACAAATCCTTCTGGCATTCTTTCGGAATGCCCGCTCCCGTGTCCCTTACCGCAACAACCAATTTATCCTTATAAGACCTGACTTTTATCACCACCCCTCCCTTCTGGGTGTATTTTACCGCATTGTCAATTATATTGCATACGGCCATTTTCAGCTTTTTCAAATCCGCCCTGATTGCAGGAAGGTTTTTCTGGATATCCGTCTTAATATATATTCCTTTCTTTTCCGCTTCAAATGCCACATCTCCGACTGTTTCTTCTATTATATCTTCAATTCTTGCATTGTCGCTCAAAGAAACCACTTCCTTGCCCATTTGAAACTGGGATATGTCCAAAAGCTCGTTCACTATCTTAATCTCGTTGGCCGTGGAAGCGTCAAATTTCTTCAGAATATCCTTTACCCTTTTCGGTATCTTTCCGTAACTTCCGGAAAGCAGCAAATCAAGATAGCCGTTCATTGAGGTCAAAGGGGTTCTCAAATGGTGCTGGGCAGCCATGGAAAACTGGGTCTTAACGTCGTTAAGCTTCTTTAACTCCTGATGAGCTTTCTTTTCCACTTCATAAGCTCTTTCCACTTTTTCCTTCTGAAACCTTATCTCTTCTGTCTGCTCTTTCACCCTCTTTTCAAGATTGTCGTTCAACTCCCTCAATGCTCCCACCGCCTTTCTTTCGGAAAAATTGGCCTTGATGATTTTATCCGTGCTTTTATTAAAAAAATAGCCATACACAATGGCCAGCGTAAAAACAGAGATAATCACCAGCTCCGGAACTTTCCCGCTGACCAGAAAAGAAAGAAGAAAAAAGAAAATAATCAAAACCAGGCTTATTATCTGGTAATGCAGAAACATGCAGTCACGGAACTTCAAATCGCAGTAGTTGCAACGCCTATACGGAGCATAACCGAGAGCGTTGACAAGCCAGCAGTTCCTGTTGAGGCATTTTGCTTCCCCCGTCTTATTTTCTATATTCTTATTCATTTGTTATTTTTAATGAAAATTCTCTTGAAGAAAACGTACATCAATGTGGCAACGCAAAATCCGACAAAACAAGCCAGAAATATCAAAAAGTCAACTACCAAAAGATAAATCCAGGCAAAACTCGTGAATTTGTCAAAATAGATAAGGAAGAAGCCGACAAGCAGAAGAACTGCGGTCATGCCTGCGACGAAGTTTAGTTCCGCGGATTCCTTCTGGACTTTTTCTTTTGAAGACCTGCTTAATAACAAGGCATGAATCTGATAAGGGATATTGAGCTTCAACGAAAAGATTCCGAGAATCATCAAAATGCTTGTTGCCAGAACCAGCCAGTGGTTATGAAGAAAAAAAGCTATCAAAACCATTATCCCGTAAACAGCTCTTGAGAATCTCAAAGAACCGTTGTAAATAGAGCATTGTTTCATAAAATCTGTTAAATATTAATTTATTTATTATTACAATAAGAATCAGCGTCTGACTTTATCCTGTTTACCAGCTTCCAAAGACTGTTCTCGCGGATAGGAGAGAACTCTTCTTTCAATCCTATCTTGTCTATAAAGCCCATATCCGCATTCTTGATATCTTCCGGGCTCTGGCCGGACAAAACCCTTATCAGCAGAACGCTTATGCCTTTGATTATAAGGGACATACTGTCAACGCTGTAGAAAACTCTTCCGTTCTCCAATCTGGAACAAAACCAGGTTTTCATCTGGCATCCCCTGATAAGATTGTCCTCTGTCCTGTAATTTGAATCCATCGGAGGCAGGCTCTTTCCCAGTTCAACTACATATTTGTATTTATCCATCCAGCTGCCAAGAGATTTAAACTCTTTGACAATCCCCTCCTGCGCCTGTTCCATGGTTATTTGAATATTTTCTGTATTTTTTTCAATGACTCGCATAAAATATCTATTTCTTTGAATGTATTGTAAAAAACAAGCGAAGCCCTGACCGCCCCTTCTGTTCCGTAATGGTCCCAAAGGGGCTGAGTGCAATGATGGCCGGTGCGCACGGCAACTCCCATCCTGTCCAGAAACATGCCTGTATCGTAAGGGTGAATCCCGTCCAGCAGAAAAGAAAGAATGCCGACTTTGTTGTCCGCAATGCCGTACAGCTTTAATCCTTCAATGCCTGCAAGTTTTTCCATTCCGTAATCCAGCAGCTTTTTTTCCTGTTCTTGTATATTGTCCAGCCCCACCTTATTCAGATAATCCAAAGCTGTCCCTAGTCCTACCGCGCCGATAAAATTAGGCGTGCCTGCTTCAAATTTAAGAGGCAAATCAGCATAAACAGTATGCTCAAACTTTACCCGGTCAATCATGTCTCCCCCGCCCTGGTAAGGAGGCATTTCTCTGAGCCAGCGCTCCTTTCCGTACAAAACTCCTATTCCGGTCGGTCCGTATATTTTGTGCCCGGAAAAAGCGTAAAAATCGCAGTCCAAATCCTTGACATCAACTTTCAGGTGCTGAACAGCCTGGGCTCCGTCAATTATGACGGGAATGCTGCTTTTATGGGCTATGGATATAATCTCCTTGATGGGATTCAATGTGCCGAGAGAATTGGAAGCATGGGTAACGGCCACCAGCTTTGTTTTCGGGCCAATCAGCTTCTTATACTCGCCCAGCAACAATTCTCCCTTGTCATTAAAAGGGATTATTTTCAAATGGGCTTTTTTCCTGCCGCATATCATCTGCCAGGGGACAATATTGCTGTGATGCTCCATTTCGGATATGATAATCTCGTCCTCCTTACCGATATATGCTTCTCCGAAAGAATAAGCCAAAGCATTCAAAGAATCCGTGACTCCTCGGGTAAAAACTATTTCCTGGGCAGAGCCGGCATTCAGATAATCTTTCACCTTCTCTCTTGCCTCTTCGTACATCTCGGTCATCCTCTCGCTTAAACAATGAATTCCTCTGTGGACATTGCTGTTATGCTTAAGATGAAGTTCGTTTACGGCGTCTATTACAATTTTAGGTTTTTGAGTGGTCGCCGCGTTGTCAAAATAAACAAGCGGTTTCCCGTAAACTTTCTGTTTGAGTATTGGAAAATCGCGCCTTATCTTCTTAACATTAAAATTCATATTCCGGTGTTTTCCTTTTATAACAGCCGATTT
>Ga0265297_10004411_pt1 | contig 23100 bp, 26 predicted proteins | sample Munlanlwell13791_FD_192502 | JGI IMG/M metagenome (GOLD analysis project Ga0265297, IMG submission 192502) | Leachate microbial communities from a municipal landfill in Southern Ontario, Canada - Leachate well 137-91 | ecosystem: Engineered > Solid waste > Landfill > Unclassified | place... | reverse complement strand
GGGTGAAGAATAATATTATCTCTATTTTTCTTATACCATTTCAGAGTGTTATCTTTTCCATAAATTGCTTTTCCAGCTCCAATCCAATCTGAAATCATTTCATCAATATATTTTATAGGCATCTCTAATACTTTTACTTCTTTTCCATAATCTTCCCTAAGAATCCAGTATTGCCAATGATGTGGGTTTTTATGCTGATGATATAACCAAGCAAGATCAAAATCTATATCTACCTCTTCCTGAAATTTGACATTGTGGATTAAAAGTTCATTTCTTTTATCTCCAAATGTTTCTGATAATTTCGGATGTGGTCCACCATAAAAATATTCCAAATATGGAAAAAATTCAGATGGTAATAGTTTGCTGATGTCGTGAAACAATCCAAGTATCGGATGCCCTCTCTTGCAACACTCAACGAATACGAACCATTTATGTTTCAAAATATATTTAAGGTATTTAAAATATTTCACTCATCAACTCCCTTCACTCAAATTTTAAAAGATCTGTTAACTTGGAAATAGAAATATGAATTTTTAATAGCGATTTACAGTTCTTCCATGTGTGATATGTTCCCGAATCTTTTTTTGGAGTGTTTCCTTCAGTATTGGTAAACGCCAAAAGCATTTCGGATTTGTTTGCAATATCCAAATTTCTTGCAAAGAATCCATTAAAATTAACATTGACAGCTGCGCCTTTATTTATAGCTTCAGATATTTGATTTAGTGATGATATTTTTATTTTATCTGAAAATTTTTTGTGATAATAGTTCGCTATATTCCCTGGACATTTATAGTCAGAACCTTCCTCATATTTTCCATTTTTAAATTCACACGGAAGAAATAATATCAGTGAGCTGCAAATATTTTTTAAATATAAATTAACTGCAATATGATCAGACCAAGCTGCTCCTCCACTTATAAGTATCACCTCTTCTTTTTTATAATTTTTTATAAATCTAAATGAATATTCGCACATGTTTTCGTATATAGTAGTATCAAGAAGTTTAATATCTTCCCCTCTCCCTGCGGTTCCTATAATACCAATATGAATCATTCAAATTTCTCTCTCATTTTCTTCTAAGTTGTTAAAGTCTTCTGGTGATATTTCATTTTTTTCAATCTTTTCTTTAATTTCAAGATAGTGTTTCATCTTTCTTTTTAAGAAATTTTTATTTGAAATTTCATCTCTTTTTTCTTTAATCATTGTTGCCATTAGGTCTATTTCATTTGCTTCAACTTCGGTTATAATTTTTAAATTTTTTATTCTATCTATATCCCATTTATGGTAAAATGGTTCCGTTCTTAAATAAAATTCTTTGACGTGTCCTCCACTGACTAATTTAATTTCAATGACTTCTCTATCATTATAATCAGCATATCTATTTGGCATCAATAATATTGCCTCATTGTTGCTTAATAATATTGAAGTTGTATTTCCATAATCTTTATCTACAACAACATCTTCAATTATCTTTCCTTTCATTTCTTCTGGTTTCGTCAATAATTTTCTCAAATCAAATTCTCCTCTTAAAATTTTGAGATGGTGCCAAAGAAGGGATTCGAACTCTTACAGACATAAGCCTATTGGATTTTGAGTCCAACGTGTATTCCAGTTCCACCACTTTGGCACAGTTAGATTTTTGATCGGCAATCAATATATTTTCTTTAACATTTAATAACTTTGATTTTTAACTTGTATTTATAATATTTACATTTTGAAATCAAAATTTTGTCGCGTTTAGATCGAAATGTAATAAATGTGTATTGAGAGCAATTTATATGAATATCGTCATCGAGCATGGTTTTGTTGAGAAAATATAAACACGAATCACATTTCATGAATACTTCCCAATATACTTAAAAATTTTTCACACCCACTTTCTAATGATTCGATCGTGTTATCAAATAGAGAACATATATTCCAGGTATGTTTATATTTTTTCAAATCATTTTTAAATGTTACCCTATGTTTACAATACTTGCATTTTTCTGGCACCAAATCACCTCACTTACTTAAGATTTTATGATTTTTATTTTGAATAGAGGATAAAACTGAAAATCCGGACACTTCTGAGACCATATGGACGTGCAATCATCCCCGGTCCAAAATTGTCTTCTATAGTTGGAAACACAATTACACAATATATGCCTCCCATCATCAGAAATCTCTATATATTTCACCTTATTACAATTTTCACATGCAATAATATAGTTGGGCTTGCATTTAATTCCAAGTTTTTCAAAATCTGATCGTTTTATTTTTTTAATATCCATTAATTCAACCTAACCTCCAATTACTTTTATTTTGAATAAAACATTGGATTGAAACTCTGGACAATGTTCAGCTAAGTCGGCTGTACATCCATCCCCAGTCCAGTATCTTGTGCAATATTTGGAATCACAAAAACATAATATATGCCTTCCGTCATTACTAATACTCTCATATCTTACTCTACTACAATTCTCACATGCTCGAACATTTTGGGGCTTGCATTTAATTCCATATTTTTCTAGATCGCCCCGTCTCAATTTTTTTAACTCACCCGATGTCAATTTAACCTCCAATTACTTTTATTTTGAAGTGAACACGCGGTTTAAATAAAAAATTATTGCACCGCTCTGCTTCATGTTTTGTATGTTCATCTCCGGTCCACCAAGTGGCACTAGAAAAATCACATGAACATCTCACCTTATTACCGTCATCATCAACGAATTTAACATTTTTACAATTTTCACACGCACGAACGTCCGGAGGCTGGACGTTGTATTTTTTTCTATCCAAAAATATTTTTTCCATCAAATACTCCTATGATTTAAATATGAATGGAAACTGCATTTCAAATTTATGTAAATTCTTTTTATGTCTATTTTCAATTTCTCCTATTATTTCTTTTGATAAATATGACTTCTCTGAGCCGTGAATCAAATATTCATCCAGTTGTTTATATGAAACTCCCATTTCGTTTTCATCGGTCTGTCCATCGTACAAATCCGCGCTTGGTTCTTTATTTATAATCTGCTTTGGGCAATTCAAAATATTTGCTGCATAATACACTTCGGCCTTACATAAATCAAGAATGGGTTCTATGTCACATGCGGAATCTCCGTATTTCGTTGCATATCCCATATATCGTTCACTCTTATTCTCAGTTCCTACTACCAACCCACCATATAGATTTGTAATGTAATATTGATATATCATTCTTAATCTGGCTTTAAGATTCATTTTTCCTATTTCAATATCCGGAATATTTTTCTTATCCAAATATTTGAAAGTACAATTTGAATTATATTTAAAAAATATATTATATATGGGCAATAAATCAATTGCATTTAAAGTTGTGTTTAAGCTTTCTGCTATCAGTTTTGCATCATTGAATGATTTTTCTGATGATTCAATTCCTATGAAAAACATTCCATAAGGAACTTTAGCTTCTTCCAAAAGATATGCACATACACAAGAATCAATTCCACCAGACAATCCTAATATAAATGGTTTATTTAGTTCAGAATAAATTTTTTGTAATAATTTTATTTTAAATTTGACATTCATCGTTAATGTTCCACCCATTGCAGCCGGTAAATATTCACATTTCATATTGCTCTACTTTCCTCCAAGGAAATATTTGAGATATTTTTTAATAACATCGGAATCTCCTGTATTCTTTCCAGGATCATCTGATAATTTAACAACGGAATTATTATTTATTTCAACAAGTTTCACAACAATATTTAGTGGTAAAAATGCTGTATTGTTTGTTAGTTTTGTTCCTATTCCAAATGTAACCCAAACTCTATTTCTAAAATGTTCAAGGATTGATATTGCTTTATTTATATCCAATGAATCAGAAAATACTATTACTTTATTCTTTGGATCAATTTTATTTTTTTCACATAACTCTATATATTTTTCACCAAATCGAATAGGGTCTCCAGAATCATGTCTAATTCCTTCCCATTCTAAAACTTCTTTCGGATATTTGTCGAATAACCAATCCGATGTGAAAGTATCTGGTAATAAAATGGAAAGGGAATCGCCATATAGTTTTTTCCATTTTTCTGTTATGACTGAATATGCCTTATCAAATTCAAACAAACCAGATGCTCCCATAAATAATTCATGAGCCATAGTTCCAATAGGTTTAATATTATATTTTTTTGCAAAGAATAAATTGGATGTTCCTGAAAATTGATAATTTCCTAAAGAATGGAAATAATTTAAATTGTAAATCATTCTTTCCTGTGTATCAAAACTATATCGGCGCCTGGTTCCAAAATCTGAAAATCTCAATGATCTACATTTCTTTATTTCTTCTATTAATTCTTCTTGTATTTTCCATTGTTCTGAATGATGAAGTATTTTTCCTCTATTGGATAATCTAGATTCTAATGCCTTGGTGTATGATTCAGAAATTATCGCCATTAGAGGAACTTCATAATAAACTGCGTATTTCCAGTTACCAATTAATTCTAAAACCAATTCATCATCTGTTACTGCCAACTTATAATTAACATTGTTATTCCCAATTTCCTTTGATAAAAATTCAATATATTCTGAAATGAAAATATTTCTTTCTTCTGGATTATAAAAACTTTTTGCTTTTATATTTGCAAGATATTTTAATTCTTCCTCGGTTGGTTTTAAAGATAATAAATGATTTATATTTTTTTGTAATTCATCAATATCAAGAATTTTTCCAAGGTTAATACTTTTATCTCTGTTTATTAGTTTATATGTTACCATTTTTTGTAAATCAGAATTAAAATAAATTAGTTGACCCATTGTGAATTTGTATAGGTCATTATCAAGAAAACTATTAATTATCATTTTTAAACCTCAAGGTTTTCACTGTAGATCACCTTAACTCCGGCATCTAACATTATTTTCAACTTGGAAGTCATAGTTTCATCACTTATTCCCCGACATGCATCCAATATCAATGTTGTTTTGTATCCATTTTTAACAAAATCTAATGCAGTGGAGCCCACACAATAATCCAATGCTAATCCACAAACATAAACATGCCCTATTTCTTTTTCCTTTAAAAAATCATCTAACATTAAGTTTTCATCTAACATGTCTATAGTGGAATTAAATGCGCTATATTCTTCTGTATCTTTATATTTTCCTTTATATGTAAATATAAGTTTCTCATTATCATAAAAGTTAAATGCTAATTTTGAACCATATGTATTTTGAACACAATGTTTTGGCCATGTTTTAAATGAACTATGATCTTCCGGATGCCAATCGTGCGAAAATACAATATGCTCAAATTTTTTATTCATCACTAATTTTGACAGGGGGAAGATAATTTCATTTCCTCCTGGTACTGGCAATGAACCACCAGGACAAAAATCTCTCTGAAAATCCACAACAATCAATGCCGATTTCATATTTAACTCCTCTCGGAAATTTTATTGAAAAATAAATCAGACTTATTTTTAAACTCTTCCAAATTTCCTATGTTTTCAATCACAAAATCACATTTATCTTTTTGCCATATATTTTCTTTTTGAATATCTATTATCATTTCCATAACGTAATCCGCCCAATTTGATCTTTTTTCTTTTAATAGTTTAACAACACTTTCAATATCATTATCTATCCAAAGTGTTAGATCACAAAGCATATCTAATTTGGCAATAAACAGGATTGCTGATTCTAGAAAAAAATAATCATATTTTTCTTTACATTCTTCTATTAATTTTTTCACTTCTGCTGTTACGAATGGAATCATTATGTTTTGCATTTTTTCTAAATTTTCTTTTTTCTCAAATAATATTCTGTACAAATAACAAGTGTTTAAAAATTTGTTATTGTCATATTCAAACACTAATTCATCACCAAACTCTTTTGATATTGCATCTTTAACATCATCATTGAGTAAACATAGCTCCCTATTAATATCATCTGTTTTACATATTTTTACTTTTCCTTTTTCTTCCATCCAATTTAGAAATGTTGATTTTCCAGTACATACTAATCCTGTCACGCCAATAATTTTCATTTTTAAAACTCCATCGATAAAAAAATAAATAAAGAAAAAGAGTGGCATCAATATATTGTCTGGGATCGCGGTCAGACAACAATCAATGACACTCTTTTATTTTTTGGTAGCGTTGGTGGGACTCGAACCCACAAGGGTCTAATACCCGGCGGATTTTAAGTCCGCTGCGTAAACCGTTCCGCCACAACGCCATATGACTTATTAGAAAAATAAAATTAAAAACCTCCTCCTCATATAAACATATATGTATTTCAAAAGATTAAAAAAATTTACAATATCCTTGCTCCTGGATAAACCCAATCATATCTTATTTCTCCATTAGGAAAATAAATCAATTGTCTTATATCGTTTGGATCGTTAGTATGGGTTAAACAATTTGTTAAGCATAAATTTTGTCCTTGATAATCAAACACTTCTCCGCCATGTGGAAGATTTAATAATTTCTTTGCTGTTCTTTTTACAGATTGATCTATGTGATCAATCATTCTTTGTGCAATTTCATATTCTCTTCTTATATTCATATTATCATATCCACTTGGGAATGTGACTGGTCTCCATGTTAGCTGATCAACTTGACATGCTTTTGAAAATTTAACGAGATTATCAATTTCTTGTGGAGTATCAATATATCCTTTACACCCGACAACACTAAGCCTAACAGAAAATTTTGATGTTTTAGCTATTGCTATATTTTTTGGTAAATGTGGATATTCAGATTTATTATCCAAAAATATCTTTTTATTTTTAGCATCCAAATAATGTGCAACGGATATACAAATCGTTGTTAGTCCAAATCTATACCATCCATCAAGATGATGTTTTATTTTTTCCAACCACAACCCATTTGTTTGCAATTCAATAATTGGAAAATATTTGTATAATATCTGCAAAGAACTTGTAATGTGTTCAGGGTATAGTGTTGGCTCTCCTTTTCCTGTTATTAATGCAGTCGTCACACCACACTTCTCTGCTAATCTTGCCGCAGTATCCAATCTGTCAAGATTTAAGTCAGAACTTAAATCTACTTGCGCTGTGTTTTTTGAAACACAATATGGGCAAGATGCATTACAAGCATTGTTTCCAACTACAACTGAAAATGTTTGAAATTTCATCTAATTCTCCCGTTCATCGTTTGATTTGTCTTTGAAATTTCTAATTACTTTTAATCTATCAATTACTTCTGCTGTTGGTTCGATCAATCTTTCTATTTCTTCTGGGTTTTTATAAACTTGTGGTGCTTCATCTATTGTTGATTTACAAACAGAATCTGATAATATTCCTTCCATATCTTTTTCAAATTCTGAAAACTGCAATCTTCTTTTTGCTTCACTTCTTGACATTATTCTTCCAGCACCATGAGGAGCAGAATAATTCCATTCTGGATTAGATTTTCCAGCACATATCAACGACCCATCCCTCATATTAAATGGAATAATCATTCTCTGAGCTGAATAACTTTTTATTGCTCCCTTTCTAATTATCATATCATCAAAATCAATATAATTGTGTGTGCTAATAATAATATCATTTATACTGGTATTTAAAATTTCAAGAAGTATTCTAATTATCGTGTTGGTGTTATACCGTGCATATTTTTGAGCTATAATCATATCTACAAGATAATCAAACATTTTATCATCTTCAAGATATGCCAAATCATACCATGCATCTTTGACACCTTTTTTCTCTTTCAGTTCGTCTATTAATTTATTTATTCTGGTTTTATCTTTTGTGTTTTTAACAAGTTCTTTTATTTCATCGTTTAAATCTATTTTTCTTTTATGTTCCAACAATCCTTTAGCTTTCTTAACATGATACATGCATATTGTTTTTCCAAAATTTCTAGATCCAGTATGAATACTGAAATAATATTTTCCAGTATTTTTTGATTGATTAAATTCGATAAAATGATTCAAGACTTTGATGTTGAAATTAAAACTTCTTTCATTTTTTCTAAAATTCCTTTCTTTCTCTGGCTGCACAGATTTTCATTATCATATAACATGGATGCATATGTTACCGCTTTCTTTGTAAATAATACGATATTATAAATATTGTCCCTTTTATTTCTATTTATATTTTTCTTAAAATTTAATACTTCAAAAATATTTTGTAGAATATAATCTTTGATTATATCGGATACTACACATACAGATATGAAAGGTGTATTTTTAGAAGTAATTCCTAACGAACCGTCGCCGTCAAAATATCCTCTTAAATAATGTTTTGTGAGTGTTTTATCTTCCAAAACAAAATCAGGCGGAACTATTATATTTTTCTTTTTTCCTATTGGAATATATTTAGTTAAAAAATTTCTAACATCATAATTTCCTATAGTGAGTGATATATAATGAAACTCCTTTGAAAAATTAGTATCTTTGGTATCTTCTCTAATTGAAACATTGCATATTGGTTTAAATATTTTTTCCAAATTATATATCATATCATTATCTCTATATGATATATCTAAACCAATTTTGCCCTTCTTTTTGTTTGGATCCGCCTTACAGTTATAACCATCAGTCTGTAATAATCCTATCGCATACGCCAATTCGTCTTTTTTAAATAATTCCAACATATTTTCCTCCATACTTTTAAATTTGTTCTTTTAAAAGTAAAGAGTTTTTTTTCAACATCAAATAACCCCAGTTTCATATTGATTTACTTTTATATCTGGGCTTGGACTGTCGCATCATCCTAAATGTAGGAGTCTCCTCGCTCAGTCTCTCACGGTGGAATGAATGTATTCCTTCCGCCTTGTCATCTTAAGTAAAGATTTCCAAGTCAATCAGAGGAGATTTCAGTATATTACGGCCTGGAGGCAATCATTCACCACCGCCCACTGTCCCACAAGACAATATGACTTTCTGAAAATCCATTCCTATTTTCTTGCAATGATTTTTTAACCAATTATAATCGACAATTGGGCAGTACTTACTATTTAAAAAAGAGGATATTGTTTTTATTTTTTTGTTCACATCTTCCCAATCAAATTCTTTTTCGAAATCATATATCTCTTTTTCATGCACATTGGGACCAAATGGAATTCTATCTCTTACCATTCTTACTATTTCACTTGATTTAAATTTTTCTCCCATATCGTCTTTTACTTCTATTGCAGATATGGAACAACCAATATCAACTCCAATGATATTTGGAACAATTCTATTTTCTGGCATTTTCATTGTGAAACCAATACAAGATCCAGATCCTTTATGTGCATCAGGCATGATGGCCATATAATTTGTAAATGAACAATTATTTGCCATATTATAAATTTGTGATACTGCTTCTGTCTCAATTGTTTCTGCAAATATTTTTCCGTTAGTATATTTACCTTTGAAGTCAAACATTATGAACACTCCTATTTTTTGATTATTTTAATTTCAAATGGACATTCAATGAAAAATTCACATTTATAATTACGTTCTAAATATCCATCCATGGAAGAATATAATCCATCAACATATCCTTTTTCGCTGAATATATTTTTTCTACAGAAAAATAAATGATAATCCTTAAAGTGAGATGTTGTATTATCTATAAATGAATTCATGAACCACACACAAGATTTTTCATGAGACAAATAATATTCTTTTTGATCATCATCTAACCACGGTTCGTATTTCATCATAACCCCTCAATGAAATTCAGTTCCATTTTTTCTTAAAATATAATCATCATTAATTAATTTCAGAATAACTCTTCCTAATTTAGGATCGTTTCTTTCTTTTAATGGATGAATTACAATTCCTTCTCTTATTTGTTTTTCAGTTGTTAAGGTTGTATTTCCAGTACTATATTTCTTTGCTAATTCCATGTCAAATGGTCCTCTGTATAATTCTGGAACATATTTAACACCATATTCTCTGCAATATTTTATAACCTCATCCCAATCCAAATATGATCCATTAACTTTAATATCGAATACTCTAAAATCTGCATTTTTATTTAACCCATATTGTAAATCTTGAATTTTATAACCATATATTTCTCCATATGCTATAACTACACTTGCATATTTTTTAGCGAATATAGCCTCTAACATTTCTCTAACACCCGGAATAAAATATGGTTTAGAATATCTCGTTCCTTCTATTAATTTTTTTCTCATTGTATGACTACCAGCAATTGGAATAATTTCAGAATCTTTAGCAATTAAACCAACCCTAGAATTGGTCCCATGAATTTTTTCCGTGAATACAACTTTTTCACCTGGTTGAATAATATCTGGAAAATTTTTTATATTTTCTATATCTGTGTATTTATCAAACGAGGGGTGTGGTGTTTCATTATCTCCCATATTTAATTCTTCTGGCTGTACATATTTTATAATTCCGTATTTTTCTGAAACATCCAAACCAACTTCTAGGTTTTCATCATTAGGTGCCAAAAACCCATAACTCATTTCTCCTCTTAACCTAGCAGCTCTTACTCTTTGATTATTTAAATATTTAGTTACTCCCCATTTCTCTGATAATTCTAATGGGATAACGGCATCCACCGGAACATATATTGCAGTGTCGCCTTCCTTAAATTGTCCCTTTACAATAACTACCTGCCATCCTTTTATAATAACTAATTCTAATTTATCAGCATTAGCGTGTGGAGTTACTTTATCTATTTTGAGAACATCAACACTGAAAAGACTCATTTATTATTTGCCTCCTTAAGCTCAAGAATTTTCATAATATTTCCATCCTTACTTATTTGGACTTTGTGTGTTTCCGATCTTAGAGCATCAATAGTTTTTCTTATTAAAATTTCTTTTGTTATCCTATCTGTTAATATTTCTTTTTTATTTGCATCTGTTCCAACAATTCTAAATCCGAACCCATCACCAGGATTATGAAATTTTTCTATTTCTTTATTTTCCTTATCAGAAACTACAAAAGTATTTATTGCTTTAAAATGTTTCATTATTTCTTTTATTTCATCAATCCCAATGCTCTCATCGACTGCTTTTCTTCCTTTGATTTCAAAAACCATACTCGCTTCATATTTCATTTCGATTCCCTTATTGAAAATATGAATTTCGTCTATTGGGATTTCTTTATCTATTATTTTTGCACCTAATAACTGGAGTGCTTCTTTCTTTTTATCAAATCCCTCTGCATCGTAAAAATCATTGTGATTATTTGAAGAAATCCAAACTATACACCATTTCTTTTTAAATTCATCGGTTATTCTTTTATAATCAGAACTCTTCATTAATCCAAATACTAATCCAGTATATACTTTTGGAAATTCTTTTTTAAATTCAGTAATTCTAGAATTTAATTCATCAAATTCTGATGTAACATATTGCATTTTCAATTATCTCCTTTGGTGGTAATATTCACATCATATCCGAGATTATCAATAATCTTCATATCTTCTTCGCTTACTTTTGCTTTTCCACAAAAACAATAAATATTTATTGTTCCAGATTCTAGATCATCACTCATAAAAAAATCAGAATAGTCATCTTTCTCAATTGCGTTATTGATATCTTCGGCATTAACTGGCATGTATGGTAAAACCATCTGAAAAAATAAATCTCTTCCGCATGATTGACAAGTTCCTACTAATTTATTTTCCATTTACTTCCTCCTAAAAATAATTATAATGAAAAAAATAAAGAAGGACAAGCCCTTCTTTACAATAACATATATATGTTTTTATTTTATGCAAAAAAAATATTCTATATTTTAAAATAACCCGAACAAAATCAAATACATAGTATTTGTTTGCAATGGAGGGAAGTATGGAGAAAAAAATAGCAGGTATTTTAATTCTATTCGTGTTATATTTTAATTGTTTTTCTATGCAGCTGTGTGATGACACATTTATTAATTTATATAATGATGTTTCTGATACAGTGGTGTCCATAAAAACATTTATCGGGGATAATATTACTCCTTCTTTTGGAAGTGGATTTTTTGTTTCAGAAGACGGATATATAATTACAAATAATCATGTCATAGCAGATGGAAATAAATTCTTTGTTGAAACAAAAGATAATAGAAAATATTCTGCAACTCTAATTGCAACATATCAGGAAATGGATCTAGCTTTATTGAAAATAGATACACCTAGAAAATTTAAACCTGTTAAATTTGGAGATTCTAATAAATTACAGAGAGGGACTTTAGTTTTTGTGTTGGGGTCACCTCTTGCATTGAATCAAACATACACTATGGCAATGGTTAGCAATATTCATAAGACAGCAGATATTCTTGGAATGAAAATTGATAATATGATTCAATTGGATGGGACATTAAATCCTGGGAATAGCGGGGGTCCAGCTTTTAATTTAGATGGAGAAGTCATAGGTATAAATTTTGCAATACATAATTTTGGTCAAGGGATGGGATTTTGTATTTCATCAAATGAAATTAATAAATTTTGGAATGTCATTTTAAAGGAGATTAAGAAGAATGAAACTAAAACTGAATAAATCAGATGCAAATTTTATTGCGGAATGTATTAGACAAGAATTATATAGTAAACGAGCATATGTTTTGGAAAGTAATACTGTTAAAAGAATAGTAGAAATGGATGATTTTTCTTTGATAAATAAATATATAAGAACTATACCTAAAAATATTATAACTGAAGCCATGTCCCCAGATGTTGTACTGTCTGTTTCTTTTATTTTGTGGTGGATTGTCGGTGGGGTTGCCACTCTTCTGGGAACTTTGTTTGGATTGAAAAAAGGAACAGAATATGTGAAAAAAGTAAATGATATTAAAAAAGAAAATAATGAACTAAAATCACAAATTGCACAAATGAAATCTAGTAAAACGATGGATATTTCAAATATAAAATCCATTATATCATCCACATTCAAAAATTTAAAATCTGCACTATCATTAAAATATCAAGCTCTTAAAAATTTAAAACCACAAGAAATTAAAATGCCAAGTGTTGATTTCTTGAAAACCTCATCTTTATTATCTAGTGTTGGATCTGGAATTTTAATATTTGCTTTATCCGTTGGATTTGTATGGTTGATTAAATTGGGGGCAACTATGGTAAAAAAAATAATAGAATATATGAAAAATTTACATAAGGCAGATCCAAAAGTCGCAACCGCATTTGCTAATAGGGCCAAATCTGCTTCTGATAGTTTGAGAAAGAAAGCGGAGATAGCAAAAATTCAAGATAAGAAGAAGACAAATTCCGCTTCAAAAAATAATACAAAACAAAAATCAGCTGCAGTTGTTTAATTTTAAGTGTAATACGTAAAGGGGTTAATGGTGAAAGATTTATATTCTCGGTTTATAGAGTATATTAACTACGTAAAAAATATTAATATAACTCAAGATGAATTAGATAATTTCACAGTAGATTCAATATATGATCAAAAATATGTAAATCTAGTAGAGAATAAAGCAGAATTTTTGAATTTTTATGATAGAGTGCTTAAAGTGCGCTGTCATGATAGCAGCGATCATATTAGATTAAATAATCTTTTAACAGATTGGTATTCTTCTTTAAAAACATTATCTACTGAACATAGAAATTTATCTGATCCATTTAAAGCAGATTTGGAAGATATAGATAAACTATTGGAATCTTATGGTATTAATTTTTATCATTGGTTAACACCCTCTTCTAAACCATATTTCCTTATGGATCTTGTTAACCTATATCATATAAAAGGATCGCCATTATCAGTATCCGAAGCAATCAAATATTTCTTTCAATTGGACAACGAAATATATGAATACTGGTTAGAATATGTTCCTGCTGGTCCGGATCTTGTTTTCAGGGGAATTGCTTCGTTAAATAATACTTCTATTCCTGGATGGCAAAGTGAAATTTATAGACCATATAGCACATTAAATACAGATCCACATTGGTATTACACGAAACAAAATATTCTTGATTTACATGCAGTTTCTAAAATAAAATTACCATCCATGACCCCGTTCTTTAATGTTGTGTTATCGGCAAATATAATGGATCTTAAGAAAGCATATCTAATTCTTAGCTATAGGGCAAGACTAGAATATCAGCAATGGTTAGCAACATCAAATATAGATGATAAAAAGAAATGGGAATATACTCCTTTAAATAAAAAGATTTCCTTATTGGAAGCAGTGTTGGCATACAGCATCTTATATAATGAAAAGAATAGTCGATTTCTCCCAGCAGATCCAATATCTCCAAGAATGACATGGAATCCAGATGGAGCATCCGTTTCTTTTGAAAAAGATTATGATGATTCTTTTGGCATTATAACGGTTGAAGATGATGAGCATGATCATCCAGATTTTATGCCAATGATATTCACTGGAGATCCATCAAGACTTGTTAAATATGTTCTTGATGATAGAATAGAAACCAAAAATAATATTCCAGAAAAATTACAAGAAACTGGTGCTATTTCATTTCAGACATCGGCATATGTTGGTGGTGGAATAAATCAAAATGGCGATGTAACAAATGGATTTTACAGATTTGAATTATACAACCATGAATGGGAATTTGAAAATTATCTTCCAAAGAAATTAAGAAATCATATGATAGTTGCCAACGATGAATTGGTTTTTGTTTTGGGTGGAGTTGATGAAAATGGAGATCTGAATCATAATGTTTATTCTTATGATTTATTTTTGAAGAATTGGACGGTGCAACCATATTTATTTCCATTGAATATTCTTGATTGCGGATATTGCTTAATAGAGAAAAGAGAATTATTTATTGTTGGTGGATTTGACTTTGATCTAAGAGATTTCTCCAATAGATGTTTTAAATTTAATCTTGTAGATGGAACTCTCACATCATTGTCAGATAAGCCAGGGACTGCTATTTCTAGATTTGGTTTAGCTGTAGATCAGGATTTTACCAAAGTTATGGTGGTTGGTGGATTTAATAAAAATAATACTTTTGCTGAGACCCATATATATAATATCATAACAAATGTTTGGGTATCATACCCATTAGACATACAATCTCGTGGGAGTAATTTTACAGTCCATGAACCTTCTGGGAATTTTGTAAATCTTGGAGGACTCGATTGGGCAGTTGGTGCTGATTTAACTCCCATTATTACTTTATTTAACCACTTCACTTTACCTGCTCCAATGAGTGCTGATATTCAAGTTTACTTGCAATACATTAATCTAATAAAAATGTATGCTGTTCCTGTTTTCAAACAGACATCATTTAGTTTATCACTATTTAACTGGAATAATTTAGATGTCAATTTGCATGTGCAACCAATTATAGATTCTTCATTTCCAAACGTATTTCATTTGAACCACAATATATTCTGTTTACAACCACTTTTAGTTAAATTAGATGGAATGGGAAATCAAATTGGATTAGAAGTTTCTGATGATGTTTATATTAAACAAATAATTGTCAGAGATCCACAATTTGCTTTGATGCCGGATACATTCTTATATACTCCAGATGATTCTACAAATATAACCCAACGAGAATCAAGAGATAAAAAATTAAAAAGACAGATTGAAGTTTTTAGATTGCTCGGAGAAAATATAGCAGTTGATGAAGCTCATAATAAAACATTATTACAAGCAATAAATCCGGAATTATATGATTTTGTTATGGATACATTATCTGCTTCAACTTCAGTTTATGATGATGCTATATTTGCATTTTTATATTTATTTGATGTGGTATCAAGATTTTATAATATCAATAGTGCATTCAGAATGTTAAGATTGGATACGTTAAACAAAGGAATAAATGAAGTCGTGAATTTTTTCAAACCAATTCATAGCAGATATCTTGGAGTGGGTTGGTTTGGTTTGGATTTTTCAGATCCCGTTGGTGAAAGATTGGCTGTTGATGATTATCTAAGAAGAGTTGCTATAAGCAACCACAATGAATTTTATAGTATTGATGATTTGATGCTGAGGCAAGCTGTTATACCAACAAATGAAATCATCCAGTGGTCATATAATTATGATGAACTTCCAGAAAATTCTCATGATGAATACACGATATATGAAAATCTTGACATGCTTTATAGACAGGGATTTACACTTGCTGATTATATCCAATGGTCTTATGATTATGATGACTCTGAAAATGTACACGATGAATATACAGTATATGAAAATTTAGTTCCATATTTAAGACAGGAATTGACTTTAAATGAAAAAACCCAGTGGTCATATTTATATGATGAATTACCAGAGAATTTACACGATGAGCATACTATATATGAAAATCTTGAAATAACTCAAAATATTGTTTAGTTAATAAAACTAAATATATTTATCCTATGGATTCTCCCGAAAGGGTTGGGATCTAACAATATGAACATGAAAAAAGGGTGATGAAATTTAAATTTCATCACCCATAAATTGCCCGTTAGAAATTAATTATCTTAAACTATTACACATAGTATAATACAAAAATAGAGCTAAACATATTCTAATTTTTTGCTTATAAGGACTGCTTATTTTAATATATAGTCTTGCTAGTTCTGAATTTTGTTTCATAAGTCTCTGTATAAATTCTTCAATTTTTTCTTTCAAAGATTTTTTATCAATTGTATATCTAGTTGACATTCTTTTCAATAATGATATAAAAAAATCCGTCTTAATAAAATCATCTGAGGATGAATTGTTTATAATTATATATAGCAATGGTTTTAAAACATCTTCTGAAATATGCATCGTTTCTTTAATAAATGGTTCAACATATGTCGGTCTAAATGCAACTTTATTACAAACATTTTTTAAAACATTTGCATCATATTTTTTGTAAATTAAGAAATTATTTATTGTATTATCTACCATCTGATCAATGCGTGTGTCGATTAAAAATTCTCTATCCTGTAATGAAACTATTTTAATTTTTCCAGATTTAATATCATAAAACTTTCTAGCTAATGCTTTCATACTCTGTTCCCAGCGTGTTCTAAAGTCATATATCATTCTATACATGGCTGTGGATGTTTTGTCCTTTGGAACTAAACCTTTATATCTTTCAAATAAAACATCTGTTAAATAATAAAATGATTGTTGTATGGATTCCTTCTGATTAAATAAATGTTGTTTGGGCAGATTTTCAAGTGCCAGTTGATACGCGCCAGCATCACAATATTTAAAATATTTTTTTATTAATGAATAGTGCATTCTAATGTTAAGAAGTGTATAGAGACCCCTAGCAATATCGTATAATTTCAATTCAAGAGAAAATTTTAATAATATTGCCATGGATTTCGTGTATGGGTCTGCAAGTATTTTATAAATCGGCCAATCTTTATATACTGCTGGCATAAGATCTGATATTTCACTAAAACTTGTATCTAAATATTGCTGAAATAATCTGTTCATTGTTGGAATGGTTATAAGTATTTTGCATGAATTAAATCCTATCCAATAGTTAGATGTGCTAGTTATTAAAAATTTATTTATTTCGTGTTTATTTTTATTCAGATTTGCAATTAGTGTTTCTTTATCCATTTTTTCCACCTTATCCTATTCTAACATCAATATAAATATCGTCTTCATTAAACCAAATATATTCTGGCACATAGGATACCAAATGATCATAATCCAAATCTTCCATTTTATAATTAAATAAAATATCTATTTCTGGTTTCAGTAACTTTACATAAACTACGCCTTCGATTTGTTGTAAAATAGAAATAATTTCTGATCTATAAATAGGTTTATCTAATCCAAATCTGTTTGAAAAATAATTTAATAACGCTGTTTTAGCTTTATCAATATATGTCAAATATCCATCCTTAGTATACATTATTGCTTCAATTTTTATTGGTAAATCAAAATTTGGTCTAAACCATTTGTATCCATCATAAAAATATTTTAAACTATCAAACTCATTGAAAATTATTGAGGAGATAGATAAGTAATCAAATCTCCAAGTTTCAGGTACTGTTGATAAACACAGTGCAATAGCTCCTTCTTTCCCATAAAATGGATCAGCTGGATTTGTGACTGGTCCTTTAATGGCAAACTGATCACCAGCTAAAAATCCAAGAGGCACATCAGTTCTATCAACAACAAGTTTTTTAACAGTTACATTTTCTGGGTTAAAATATATATTGCTCAATATTCCCTTTGTCTTTGGCATTTTATAATTGATAAATGTATTCATCATTCTCATAGAGGTTGAATCATAAAGTGTTATCATTTTTTGCAATACTTCTTTTTCAAATAATTTTTTATCATCAGCACTTAATGAATCAAACCAATCTTTTTCTATTCCAGGAACATCCAATAAATCTCTAACTGGAGGAGGTCCGGATGCAGTTTCAACTAATTGACTCTGTGTATAATTAAAAAGATTATATTTGATTATCGATGATGTTTTATATCTGGCATGTATAGTGGAACTTTTAAGAAGATTTATAGTTATTTCTAAATCCCCGTAAGGAATTCCTGCATGACTAAAATCGAATGTAAAATATCCACTGTCTGCTGTCAAAGGAGTTGGGGCTATATATCCCATCCAAGAAAAATTTCTTCCTCTCATGGAAACTAATGCTTCAACCCCAGTTAAATCGTATGTGGATTCTTTTGTATAATCAATTTTAAATGTAAATAAATGCAATGTATAATCGGATGACACATTTACCTTAGAAATAAATATTGGGTGTGTATCAACATCGGAAAATTCTACATTATAATCTAAATCTAAATCTCTGGCAATATAATAATATTCACCAAGCATTTTAGCATAATACACATGTATCTCATAGGGAATATACCAATTTATCCCCTCATATGCTCTAACAGTATATGGATAAATAATTACATCTGGCGGCATTATTATATCTCCTTATATTCCTGGAATTGTAAAAGAAGTCATCGGAACAATTCCATCTTTAAATGTTAAAACACCATAGGTATTTATTTCATTTACTTTTAAATCTGATCTTTTAAGATATGAAATTGAATCCACAAACGGAATGTCTGTTATTGCACTGAGTTGTTTAAAATCATCAGCACTAACCAATCTATTTAAAGACTGAAGACTTGCAATTGCGTTCTTTTTAATATCAGAATTCTCTTCCATATCCGATCCACCATATCCAATTGATGGGTTCGTCACATTGAAAGAAACTTCCTGCATTATTCCAGAAAGAGTATCTGATATTTGAATTCTATCTTTTTTGGAAACACTTCCAGTTATAACATTTCCTTTGGATCCATTGGACATGAATGTTCTTACTTTAATTATATCTCCTGGGGATGGTTGTTTACCAAATAAACCATTCCCAAAAATAATTATAAATTTATCTTTAAATACTTTTAAAATATATTTTTTATCTGTCATTTCCATTCCAATGCTATTCAATGATTTTTCCCATAGTGTGTCATTAACATATAATTCCACATCGGTTAACATTGAATTCACATTTATTGGCTGTTCAATAGTATAAAACTGGAATGGCATAATGTCATCACTTACAGTATATTCATAATTAATAGTTTCTATTTGATCAAAATTCACAATGAAGGATAAAGTTCCAGTCACTGCATTATAATCGTAAGGCAACAATGATGTTCCAGTTGGAGTCTCCATCATGATTTTTATCAATCCAGAATTGTCTCTCTGGACTATAATATTTTTATTTATTAATTGAAAAGTGTTATTAGTGCTTGAAACTCTAAATCCAGATTCCTCAAATCCAGTTGGAGATACTGTGGATTCTCTAAATAATCCATTCATCTGAAATCTAAATTCTAAAGGAGCGTTAAGAATGTTGGCCTGAAATAAAGCATCAACTTTTGCACTGATAGCATTCAGAGGATTGTATCCAATAACCGTTGCAAGATTCCTAATTGGCTCATCCAATCTTGCAGTTATTAAAATCGATTCGTGATGAGATAAAGAAGAAAAATATAAAATATTTGCAGTCATAATAGACATTATATCTAGTAGATATGATAAATAATGAGTCTTAGAAAAATCTACATTTTGCAATTGCAAATATTCTTTTGCGAGTTGAGTCATCTGCAATCTAATTTGTTCACGACTCGACTTAATATAATCCATTTATTTCACTCCTTTAATTATTCGGAACATCAACACAAAACATTTGAGATTGTTTATTGAAATATGTATTGTAAAAATCTAACATTTCAGTCTGCACTGTATTCATTAAACTGAGCAACTGCATCCCAACATCTATCGGATATATTTTCTTAAAATAATCAACAAAAATATATTCATCAATAACTTGATTATTAATCATAGTTTCACTTGCATGAAATGCTTGTACTGTGACCTTATATAAAGTTTCATTAGAAAATATTGCTCTTTCCACATTTGAAACAATATATGATGGATATTTTTCAAAATCACCCTGTCTCAATGTTGTTGGAAATATTACTAAATCATTATATAATGGTTGCATAAATAATTGTCCTGGTATGACAAATGAAGTTGTTAATTCTAATACTCTTCCACGTTCATCTCTGGTTGGAGTTATGCTTGTAATTGGTTCACAAAATGCTGCTGGGAACATATAAATTTTATGCCATTTATATCCGCTATATTCGCCGACAATTTCATAGGCTCCACTTTCAAATTTATCTTCTTCCTTAATGCTATTAGTGTAATCAAGCCTAAAATATGTGCATGGATATACAACATATTCTGTGCCGTAAAATCTATAAATGAGATCGTGATACTCATTCATATAATCAATAGCCATTATGGAATTTTCAATTCCCATTTACCAAAAACCTCCAAATTTAAATTAAGCCCACCACCCACCACATTATTCGGAACATATATTAATCATCCTTTATCAATGACACATATCCTTTTTTACCTACTAAGAATTTTGCATTTCTACTCATACCTTGAAATTCAACTATTATATCCAAAATGAAACTTTTATCATTCCCAGCGCGTATCTTTAAATCTTTTATTTTTAATCCTGGTATATGTTCTGCCATAACATTTCTAACATCGTATTCTATATTTTCTCTGTTGATATCATCAAAAGGTTCATGTAAATATCTAAATAAATTAGAGCCGAATTCTGGATCAAATGGATATGTTTCAAGCATTATACTAAATATTTTTTCTAATGAGTCTAACATCACATCAATATCAAATATTTCTTGATAATCCCCGTTATCGGCTATAATATTTTTGATTCTTCTTAATCCTATCATTTATAATTGTTCCTCATATCCTCTAATGCTTTCTTTTGCTCCTCTAAACTTCTTGCCTTTAATTCCATTAATGTTGTAAATTCATAAACAGGTAAGAGTAGGATATCTAAATAAGATATTTTTAAAACATCTATTGCTACTGCGACTTTTTCTATAAATTCTTTTCTAAACGCATTTGACTTCCTAGGTTCCGAATACCACAAGAAAAAATTGCTTTACAAAGTCTAATTCAAATTCATCTTTTTGTCTGCAGAACGGACACATATTGACGATAGTCACACCAACATCATATTTTCCAAAATTCTCATAGTATGCTTCGTTTATTTTTGTTTTATGATTTGAATAAAGTTGTTTTGAAATAACCATAGAATAATCGAGTTCGTCTTTATCCAAAGAAAGAACAAAGTTTCCATCTGCATTTGTAATATCTAATTTCGAAATTTTTAAATATAACGGAGTTAATAAATCATTTTCTGCTAATTTTTCGTAAACTTTCTTTTCATATTCCAATGTTGGTTGCTGCACATATGCAATAACATTTTCTGCTAATTCGACCGGGACTTCTTTTGTTAATAAATCTTCTTTTCCATTATATGCACTGATATTAAATCCATTTGATAATTTAGTTTTTAAATTATATGTTTTTTGACAACGTGGATTAACACATTGATAATTTTCTAATACATATTCATCACCGTATGTGATTTGATATAACCCCAATAATAATGCATCTCTGTCTCTGGTGGATGTTGTTTTAAGAAATTCTTCAAATGTTGGTTTTTCTTCATCAACAATTGCATTATAAATTATTTCGTTGAGTTTGGTTGAAATTGGACCGTTTGATGCTAAGAGCGAACTCTTCATGTTTGCTTCTTCGCCGAGACTTAAACTCCTGATTCTAAACTTCTTTTTAGATTGGGGGCATAACACCTCAATCTCGGGAACTTTAATTTGTATTCCTCTAAACATTAAAAAAACCTCCTATTTTATTTAGGTTTGTTCAACCTGAAAATGATTACAAAAATTAGAGGATTGGATGTATTTCAATCCAACCCCCTAATACGTTTTTAGTTTTTGACAATTTTTTTAAAAAGCTGGCCCCGCTCCCCCCAAATCATTTGGTCCACCAAGTTTTCCAAAACTAATATCATTTTTAAGTTGACCATAATTCAATATGGTATTCATAATAGTTTGAACCTTAATCGCAACCCACTCATTATCTTTTTCCAATGAGCAGAACACTTCATCAACGTTGAAATCAACATCAATTTCAACTTTGTCATTGGTTGCAACGTCCCCACCGTAAGAATCCAGAGGAACCTTATTTGGGAAACAACCAGTGAAGCAAAATGCAATTTCGATATCTGATATACAGGGATTCATAGATGGTCGCATAGTCCAATAGTATAGAGATGCGGCATATTGACTCTTCGTATATTCGCCACATGCGAGAGCTGAAGTGTGGTGTCTTATCGATCTTCCGATTCTACCCCACGCATATAAAATCTTTCCAATAGGAACACCACTGAATTCAGTGAATCTCACCGTTAAAGAATCACCCACATCAATATTACTAATGACTGACCATTTTTTTCCACCGATTCCGGTGAATGTAGTTTTATTGATAGCAACAGCAGGAACTGTTACTGAAAGTGCAACAGCACTCAAGATTTTATTAACACCCCCATCACCAAATCCAAGCAAATTATCCGATAATTTTGGCGGAATATCCTGGAAATAGCACCCAAAATAACCTGAAATGAATGGATCTGCTGTTCCTTTATTTGTTCCACCAAATGTCTTGGTGAATGGATTTGCATATAAATTTGCAAATGATTGTTTATCTGCACCGCTATTACTTGGCATAATTATCCTCCCTATTATTTTCGATTTTTAACTGTTCGTTTTGCTAAACTTAAGTTATGCGAAGAATGTTGTTTTAAATTTTTTTCAACACTATCAGCA
>Ga0265297_10004408_pt1 | contig 23104 bp, 21 predicted proteins | sample Munlanlwell13791_FD_192502 | JGI IMG/M metagenome (GOLD analysis project Ga0265297, IMG submission 192502) | Leachate microbial communities from a municipal landfill in Southern Ontario, Canada - Leachate well 137-91 | ecosystem: Engineered > Solid waste > Landfill > Unclassified | place... | reverse complement strand
AGGTAATTCCTTACCTAATAAGGCTATAGAATTCTTACCGACCGCCATAGCACTGAATGCACCCTCACAAATTACCACCTCATCATACAATTCTAAAGCAGCTGGATTGAATAAATAATGTCTAGCTTCAGATTTAGGATTTTTGTATTTAGGTTCAAGCCAATCTGGTATGGCTCTGGCTTGGTAATATCCATCTTCTATAGGAATAACCACACGCATAGGAAGAGATGCCATACACACACCAATATTGTAGAATGTACAATCCTGTTGTTCAAATCCTCTCTTATGCATATAACGTACTGCCTGTTTAGCTGTAGTTGATTGTGATTCCTGTAATAACTGAAAATCGTATGGTAATTGTAAACTTGCCTTCTCGTGCTTAATAATCGATTTCTTTTGTAATTGTTCTAGTAAGGTTTCTGTTACATCCTTACGTATTTTAGGTACGACATACAATTCACTAATTGCTTGAAGGTAATTGCACTTCAGTACATCCATAACAAATGTTACCCAACTACCTCCATAACCACATTTGAAGCAGTGGACAACGTTCTTTACTATACTGACATGCATATGCAATTTGTATGAAGAAACACAGAATGGACAACTAATCTGTAAGTCAGTTACAGGATTACCATATTCCTTAGCTTCTGGATAATTGTTGTAGATGAATCTGGTTATGTCATACATCAATCTTCCTTATCTTTATTTTTAGACAATTCAGTCGTTATGATGGCTTGAGATTTACCATAATATTTCGCATCAAACATTAATTTCTTAGCACCGTCTCTTACCTTTGCCATAAACAATCTACAAGCATTCATCTGTTCTTCATCACGAGTCTGACACAATGCAATAATAACATCCGCAATGGCAGCCTTACCTATATCCTCTGCTATATCCTGTATTGTGATAATCTCTTTTGATAATGAATTCCTACTTGACTGAGATGCTCCCCAAATTGGAACATTGTACTTACCACCCAAATCTCTAAACTCTTTATAAACTTCTGACAATTCAAACCGCTTCTCAGTGTATCTTCTTGTGGAGCTAACTAAATCAGGATAGTCGTCTATTATCAAATCAAAGTTGAATCCCTCATCCAATAATCTCTCAAGTTGAGAATCAATTCGCTCAATAGTAGCATTTCTCATACCTACAATTTTTATCTTACCAGTAAGTATATGTGCTGCTGCTTTTTGTAATGCAGCCTCATAATCCTCTAAATTCTCATCCCTCATTGGAAATTTGAAGACTGTTCTGGCTGCATACCTCTTTGCAGTAATTTCTTGACTCATTTCATGAGTAAAATGTACAACATTACAGCCAGAACCTATTGAAGCAGCACCATAACCTATGTTCACCAAACTCATGGACTTGCCAACATTCATAGGAGCTAGGATTATTCCCAATTCACCTGCTCCTAAACCACCCTCAAGAATTGAGTCTACATGGTACCAACCGGTACGCACTTTATGTGTCCACAATTCGTACAACCACTTGTCAACATCCTTTATGACCTCAATGCCAACATTTTGAATATCCTCACCAACTCGTAAGGCATCTTTCATTCTTACTATAGCATTCTGTAAATTACCCTTATTGATATCTTCTACAGAATCCAAAACTGCTATCTTAGCAGCTTGTTCCTTTGCCCACTGGACAGCCTTGTCTCCTGCTAACTTCTTCTCTGATGGTACTATGTCGTAAATTGCATCAAGAAGTTTTACGTGTTTACCCTCTAACATAACTTCAAGATCATTCATACTTGTAGGACAGACTCTATATTCTGTCCAATATTTTATGATAACCTTAGCAACAGCTTCTTCATCATCCATCTCAAAGAATGCAGGGTTGATAACGGTTGTACCATATTGACTCATCCATTGCTTATCAAGCATAAGACTGAGTATTTTGAGTCTAAATTCTCTGTCGTATGGATATATGTCTACTTTCGGCATCTCAATCTCCCAATAAGTTCATTGTAATCTGCAACTGGTTTTATGCCATACTCTTTACACAATATTTCAACAACTTCATCAATAGGTCGTTCACTCTTTGAACATTCCAACCACTTCTTACTCAATAATGGCTTTAAATCTTTTATGATTTCTGTCATTCTGCAAACATCTTTGAGATTACCATCAACATATGCTCTCGCAACCAATAATTCAGATTGCAATATTTCTGTTTTAGCATCCTCATCTGTATCAGCAACACTTACATATTCACTATTTTCAATACTTCTAAATTTAGAAAGTGCCCAATCTCCACAAAATACATTAATCGGTACACGATAAAATTTTTTCTTCTCCAACCACTTCTCAAGCAATTTCACAACAGTTTGTGCGTAGTCACGATAACCAATATTTAACTCTCGCAAATCGTCCATGAATGTTTCAAACATAGCATACTCTTCAGGACGTATAAAGCACTTCTTACCAAGAACTTGCATATGAGCAGATTCATAATAAGAAGCAAGAGCAGGTTTATTTGTCAATGATTGTTTCGAATTTCTCAGAGGCATATGTATCTGCCCTCTCTTGAGAATGTTCTAATAGGTACATATTTGTATCATCAAGAAAGTCATGAACAGTGAGAATGTTCTCTTTATTCTCCTTTTTACGTAATCCTCTACCTATACGTTGTAACAATTTCACATGACTTTTACCACCTGCAGCCAGAATTATGGTATCAACTGCTGGAACATCTATGCCCTCATCATAAATTGGAGTCGCTATAAATATACCAGAATCATCTGTTCTCATCCTATCAAGTACAGAATTTCTGTATTCGGCTTCATCACTTCCAGAAACAAATATAGAATTTGGTAATAAATCTGCTAATTTCTTACCATGATCTATACGATTTACAAGTATTAACACCAAACTTTTTGACTCTCTAGCTAATTTAGCAATTAACACATTGCGTGTTATGCCATTAACAATAAGTTTGTCATAAGCAGTTTTATAATCCATCTCCCAATCAACAACATCATAAGATTCAACGACGTGCATATGAACTTTTGGTACTGCAGAATAACCTCCCTTTACCAAATAGTCATTTGTAATTGTATAGAGTATATCACCAGTAGCTGCTGCTAATTTCATATCTGGTAATAACTCATACTTCAAGGGTGTACCACTAAATCCATATCTGTAACTTCCAGGTATATTGAATATCACATCCATCATCTGGTTACTGGACAAGTGGTGACACTCATCTACTACAATAACCTGATTTCCTGTGTAATCAATCTTTTTATCCTTTGCCAAGGTTTGTATCATAGCGACAGTAATGTTCTTCTTTGATTTGACACCGTCACCATAGATTCCCACTTTACAACCAAGACGCTTCTCCAAACGTCTGGCAGTTTGGTACATCAATTCCTTACGATGTACTATAACTAAAGTTTGTGGTAAATTTAATGACCATAATATTGCAGCCATGACTTCTGTTTTACCAGAATTTGTAGCCATACCTGCAACTCCTCTACGAGAATTAGTCATTATCTCAGCAGCTTCGTATTGATAATCTCTTAGTTTTATTCCCTTTAATGAGTCATCTGAAATTTTTCTACTTGGAAGTACAGTAGTATTATCTATAATATTTACTGTCCACCCAGTTTTCTCCAATTCCCTTATCACTATAGATAACAAACCTGTCGGGAATTCTCTCAAACCTTTCATAAGAGAGATATAACCATCCCACATACCAGAACGGTATTTAGGCATATGATAAAATCCATCAGGTCTAGCTCTGCAAACCTGTCGGATAATCGGTAATGCTTTCATCTCTGTAGTTGTGGAATATCGGTCATCTACTATTATGTCCATTGTCTCTCTTTAGACAGAGATGCAGACATAAGTCTGCAGTAGATTCTTATTGTAAGTAACCGAGTAGTCATCTGGATAACACAGGCTGACAATGACCTATGACAGTGAACCAGGAGGATCAGAATCCAGATGACTATTCGGACACCTACTAATAAGTTGTCTGAATTATAAATGTTCTATCTAATACAACTTGCAACCAAGATATTATGTAGATACAACCTTCCGCACCATCATTCTCACAAGCATATCATCAGCTGCTGCATCAACAGCAGTCTTATCGTATACTCTAATTGTGTATCCTGGTAATAAGATCAAACCTTCTGGTAACGGATTTGCCAAATGAGACGTATCAATAAAGGCAGCAAGGTTCGGAGCACCTTTGTAAAAGTTGTAATACCTTGTCAAAGAAGCAGCTTGTACAATACCTGCCATAATTCTAAGAATTACATTTGTACCATCTGTAATCTCTATACAAATCTGTCTGTTACCTACAGTAGCTGTGGTTGTTAGTTCAATTCTTACTGATAGGAGTTCCCATGTATATCCTGTAGGTACTGTGAATGTCTTATCAGAATCATCTGCAACAACTTCTGACTGTTGTTCGATAACACCACCCGGAACCACAATTTGCTGTCCTGCTGAATTGACCAGCAGTACATAATAAGTACCAGTACCTTCCTTTGTAGTATTTCCACTTGACATGGTTTACACTCCTTGAACAATATGTCTAGTCAATTCTACATCTAACTCATTCTCGAGCGCACCTATAGAATTTAGAATAGACTTGTCAACAAAATTATACATTGGTCTCAAATCCATAACGATATCAGATTCAGTAAGATAAGTAGCAGTAGATACCAGTCTAACATATGCTAATGGAAGAGTCTGGTTTATCAAATCTGGATATACTAATGCTGCTTCAGTACTTACAGTATCACCCTTTACAGATTGTATAGTACCAAGTACTGCATCAAGATATATTAATACACCAACATAACCACTCGCAGGTTTGTATGCAGTTATGTCATAATCTTCTTGTCCCTCAAACATAACAAAATTACCACTAGCTCCATATATACCTTCAGCAATGTCCAACTTCAGAGCACCACTCTTAGCTGGGTATACACGCAATGGTGCTACTGATCTAGGATAGATAGTAATTGCATCTGCACCAGGATATGTATCTCTCCATTCGTGAGATAATGCATGATTATAGACTGATGGTGAATTTGAATTCGGATAAGTAGACGTTATAGGAGTTGAATCCCAATCAATACCAGTCACAATTTTACGATAAGGAGTACCATATTCAGATGACACTATAACATTCAAACCAACAATCGTCTTTACTGAAGCATTGAATACTTGAAATACAGCACCATCCAACTTCTGTTCACGTACCCAAATATAACCAGGTCGATTCTTTACAGAAGAGTTATACTCGTAATCAATCCCAACTGTTACACACCGTAATATAGCTACCTTTTGCTGAAATTTAGCATCATGTTCTGATCTCTTACGTAAAACTTCTCTAATATTAGTCATTTGTACACACATTCCATAATAATAAAGAATCTATGCGTATTCTAGGCATTAAAGGTGTCAATGTTGTCACAACTGACATCCATGCTGAATGTATATTCGTATAACTTAGTGAAAAACTCATTATAAATGTATCATCAACGCTGCCATGACTTGGATATTTTATCTTAACATGTACACCATACAATCCTGATTGACTGTACACTGTAGCACCCCACGGAGTCTTTATTTCCATTGACGGTGCTCCACTAGCAGGATAAATATTTGCATATAAATCAAACCACATTGGATATTTTGGCATAGTATATTGTGCTATTAAATGTAAATGTCCTGTAACATTCCATACCCAAGGTGGATTAGCTACAGCTACTTGTAAATTAGCATACTGTTGTTGTAATGTTCCAGTATTAGTATCCTTTACAGATGTATAAATTCCAGGAGTAGATGTTGTATATACTGGAGGTTGCCAACCGGCAGCATCTTGAAGAGACGCTGCATCATAATCACATGTCAATTTATTAAGTACCAATTCTATAGCTTGAATTTCAACACCTGCAGCTGCATTGAATTGTCCAGTACGTTGATAACCATTACCTACAACTGCATCATGTATACCAGTTGCTATTCGTGTACCAGATCCATCTAAGGCATAAATCTCATAAAAATCATCTGCTATACTGGATTCGTACTCACCTGTATCTGAGTTAGTATCTTCATATACACCATTCAGTGTATAACGTGTTGGATATGTAAAATTTGTACCTCTCAAGAATAAATCAACTGGTATGATTGTACTTCCAGCATTTATTGTACCACTAAAGATATAAAACGGACCGTTCGCTTCAAAATCAAGAGTTGTTTTACATAATGGATCAATAGTTGGTATAGTAGGTTCTGGAGGTACAACCGTTGTAGGAGGTGCATCGTCTGGATAATTTGGTGCAGGTGCTACAGGAATTGTTGGATAAATCACTGGTATATTCGGCACATATGGTAATGCTGGTGTATATGCTGGTATAGGTGAGTAATGGGATTCGGTAGGCTCTGTATAGACTATTGTAACACCATCCACAGAGTCAACATCAACTTCAAATATACATTGTGGGTATATCGTTCCTTTTGATGTAGAAACCCTGTACATAATACTTACACACTTCATGCGAACATCTATAGCATAACCACGATGTGTGTAAGAAGCTGGTATTGTCAGAGTGTACCATATCTTCTGTGATAATAATATTGGATAATCACCAGTAAATTCTAATCCGATTTCAGATATATCTGAATTCGCTATTGCATACAGTCTACCTACTAAAGTATTCAAAGCTGCTTGTGTGGACAAAACCAATCGTTCAACACTTATTATGTTGTCACCATAATTCCCTGGTATCTCACCTGGAGCTTGTGCTATCAGTGGTGTAAATACACCTGCAATATCAGCAACACCTGAAGCTGTGACTTGTGCAGCTCGTGTATCTACTCTTCTTTCAATTCGCAAACCTTCTTCGAATCTCCAATCCGTAGTTGTTATATCAAAATAAGTATCTAATGCATTTCTAGCAGTAGTATCAAGAATTAATGAATCTTGTTCTAATCGTAAGACACCAGTCTGATCGCAATACAACTTAGCAAATATACCATTGTTGTAAGTCCAGTCTGCAAGAGTGTATAAATTACCATCTGACATATCATCACATGCTGACATCGTAGAAGTAACTTCAATAGGTAAATACACATCTGTTATGTCAAGCAGTGTACTATGCCATCTATACAAGTGGTGTATAGCTCTGGAAACAGTTAAAGTTTCATATGGAAATTGATACCAAGTTATTGCAAGCTCACCAGAATTAACTGCCTCTAGTGATATTGAGAACATTCTCATGTTCTTCATCAAAGCATCTATAGTTCCTAATTCAAATGCTACTTCATCAGTTTCAATAGATTTCTGTATAGACTCAGACATTATGTAACCTGCAAAGCGAATATTCCCATATGAGCCTATATTCTTCCTTACACCACTAAACCAATTCTCACTCCAGATTACGATAAATGCTCCATCCTCTATTATATCTAAACCACAAGCACCATGTAAAATTGGTCTGGTTGTACAACCACCATTCTGCCAGCTGCAATCGATGGACTCTAATTCAAAATCTACAAAGGGAGCATTTACTCCAGTTCTCTCATGTACAAATAATATTCTGTATGTACTCTGACTTGCACCAGTATTGTCAGTAACAGTCAATTTTATGATATATTGACCTGCTGTTGTAAATGTGATTGTTGTAATAGCAGCTGTCGGAGCATCTATTGTACCATAATCACATGACCAAGCATATGTTGATATCGAAGTTGCAACACTTGACATTACATATGAGTTACTACCATCTAATGTAAATACAATACTTCCACTTTCTAAGAATCCAACCTGAGTCGGACCAGCTATGGCTACTGGAGGTATACGTACATTCTGATCTGAATAATTTACATCATAATCTTTATAAAATCTGTAATTGTCAGTAGCATCTATGTATGGGAATATAGTCCATAACTCACGCTGCTTATATGCTTCAATAGTATAACTTGTACTCCAAGGAACTGTATTCTCATCCACTTTCAATACTTGACCAACTCTGGAACGGTATCGTCTCTTACAAACAAGATTACCACTAGCATCCTTTACCTTCAAGGTAAAACCTTCTTCAATATCTGTAATATCTCCAGATATATCAGTTACAGTTATATATCTAGCACCAGTTGTTGGAGTACCTGCAACTTGTCCAGTGTAAACACACACAGGCTTGTATATGGACATATAAAATTTAGCTGTGTGAGGATGTGCTCGTAATGTTGCTAAGTCAGTAGGAGACAGAGTTGTCATAAGTAACCAGCTATCTCGACTAAATTTACAAATTGTATCTTCACAGATTGTAATGCATAAGGAGACCTAACAACAGCATTACCATCCTGTCCAAATAATAAAGGTTTCCACATAATAGCACTGAATACTTTAAATGCATTAGCAGCAATTGCATGTGTGCCATCTCTAATATCAGTTCTGATATAAATATTAGTATAATCAGCACCATTAAGATAAGCAAGTAATTGTGACATTCTGTCAATTGAGATAATATCCCATATCCAAGTAGCAATTGCAAATCCATCACCAACTCTTGTCATATCAGCTCTTACAATATAGGATGATGCAGGTTGATATGTTACCTGATCTGGAGCTGCCAATCCTAAACTCTTCAATGGTATCAAATTTGAGAGACTATCTCCAATCTTATATAAGGAATCAGAGCAATATTGTCTCATCCTCTATTCCTCTCAACTTCTATCAATGCATTAGCAACTACTCTCTGTATGTAAGGATCTAATCCCTCACCATCAACTGTTATGTGCATAGCATTGGAAGATTTATCTTGACTACTTGGAGCAACTGAAGGTACACGTTTTAGATTATAAGCATTCAAACTATTTACCAATAACGCTGACACTTGTCCAGCTTGACCTATATTTCGTGTTTTTGGATCATATGTACTAGTACCATAAATGCTAGTACCTGCTGGTATATTCGGTATACTAGTAGAACTCTGTGTAACTTTAGTCTTACCAACAGAAGAGGCAGCAAAGCTATAACCAGTAGTTATAAGAGTCGCCAAACTGTTAAAGTACACACCCCAATCTGACAATAATTGATTTAGACCAGCCTTAGTCATACCATCCATAGTTTTGAAACCATCCCACATAGTTTGCAAAGTCTTATTGATACTCTTCTGCCTGTCCTCTTCTTCCCATTGATCATACAGAGCTTTCAATTCAGCTTCCCTAGCTAAATTACGCTCTAAGGATTCATAATCTTTTTGTCTCGCCTCTTCTGATTTCTCAAGTTGTTTTTGTAAATTCTCATCCATTGTGGATAAAGTTTTCTTGTAACTCTCTTCTGCATTAGCTCTACTCTCAGCAACTGCAGTTTCTTCATCCTTTAATTGCTTCTTATTCTTCCTGATCAGTGCTAATAAACCAACAGCATCACGTTTCCTAGCAAGTTCATCAGCATCATAATTAAATTGTTCTAATAAATCTTGTAGACGTTTCTGATGATCTCTTTCAATCTCATATTGAGTCTCTGCAAGATCATTAGCTAAGTCTAATTTACTATCAGCAGCATCCTCAAGAATAGTCTTTATTCTCTCAGAATTATTACGCTCAATGTCTTCACGCTTTCGTGCTAAAGTTATTGCAGCAATAATTTCTTCCCTCTGTGTTTCTACAGCACGAGTAGCAGCTTCTTCATCGAGTTTCTTCTTAAATTGAGTAAGGTCATAATTTGCTGCCGTCAAGGCATCATCAAGTTTCTGTGTTGCTATAGCTTGTGCCTCAGCAGCTGATGAGAAGGTATCTGCAGCATCTTTAGCATCTTCAGCTTTATCTCCAAACATATCATATGAATCTATTAATTCAGTAAATTTCGAATTAAATATCTCAAAATATGTTATAGTCTCTGGACTGGTTATACCTTTGGTAACGTCATCTAACACTCCAAGAAGTTCTGTTAATTGTAATATCGGACTATTACCCATATTAGTCAATTGTCCAATAAATGAATCCTTATCTGCTAAGTCGATTCCATTTGCAGAATAAAGAGAACCATATTTCTGGTATGCAAGTTCTCTAGCAGCTTCAACTCCTGATGAGTACATAATTATTAATTTTAGTAATGTCTGAAGTTCATCACCTGCTGCATCCATCTGTTCTATTGAAACACCTAAAGCTGGACCAAGAGTATTAGCTAGTTCAGTAGATAATTCTGGTATAGCTGAAGTTAACATAGGAATTGCTTTCAATATATCAAGTAATAATTGCAAGAATAATTTACCACTACCACTAACAAATTCTGAAAGTTCTTCTCCCCACTCCTTTAGTTCATCCTCATTATCTTGCAACCAATTTACAAGATTCTTTAAGAAAGTCTCCCATTCTCCCATAGCCATAGTATATGTAGGAGCAAATGCTGTTCCTAATGCAAGTTTTATTTCTTCATAATAACTTGGCAATGCTCTCACTATCCTAGAAAGTGAATCTTGAGACTCCTCATATGCTCCAGCAATTTGAGTACCTGCTTCAATAGCAGCATTCAGAGCTATCTGTTGTCGTTCAGCACTTGTAAGTTGTTCAACAGTTCTACCAGTTTGTAATGCAGCTCTCTGATAAGCAGCTTGGAAATCTACATACAATCCAAGAGACTTCAACTGCATTGCACTTTGTTTATTACTTTGAGTAGCACTGGCTTCCGTTTGTGCAGCTATAACTTGTATAAGTTGAAGATAAGTATCAGATACCTTTGCACCTGAAACTATTGAAGCATCTTGAGCCATTGTCAATAATTCTGTAGCTCTACCAAGGTCAATCTCGTCAGATATCATCTTCTGCATACTGGTTAATGTATCTTTGGTGGTCAACCCTTGAGCTTTCAAAGCATCTTCATATTTATCTAATTGTTCTGTGCTGTATCCTGCATTCTCACCTGTAATTTTTATAGAGTTATTCAAGGAATCTATGGTAGTTTGCAATTGCATAGATTCTTTTGCCAAATTACCGATACTAGTAACACCACCAGTAACTGCCTTTAGTATACCAGTCGCTACTGCACCAACTGCACCACCAACTGCACCAGCTACTGTTATAATCTTCTGAAGATTACCACCCATACCTGCAGATTTTGATGCTACAGCAGCATCAGTCCTTGCCAAATTCTTATTGAAATCATCAAAGAATTTACCAGTCTTATCATTGACAGCTGCTTCCCAGATAAGATCACTTTCACTAGCACTACTTTCAAGATTTGAAAAGTCTGTCATTATTTCCTTATCTTCTGTATTGCATACTCTTCTTGTAAATTGTTAAGCCATTCTTTACCTAACCTAGTAGCTACCATGTAAGTTCTAGATAATATCGGTATTTCAAACCATGTTTCATCATAAGACATTCCCAATGTGTGTGCTGTCACAGCTTCAATGAATCTCATACTTGTTGATGATAAATTGTCTTCATTATCCTTATTAAAGATTGCCTCATAGAGTGGTTTGTCGTCCCATCTTAACTTGAAACCCTTGCAAAGCATCAATGATGCCTTGCAAATCCACCTCCTGATAACAAGAAGTCTGTACTAATGTTGCTCTCTCCTCTGATGTTAGAATGACATTACTCTTGAGAAATGCTAACATACGCTTTCCTGGATGTTCTGGTACTTTATAATTTGGAAAGGCTGCTTCAACTCTCATTACCCAATCATTATCTTCAAATTTGATCGGACCGTCTTCAATGATGACACAATTTGATAGTAAGAAATCAGTACGTGCCCTCTCACGAACTTTCAATATTTCCACATTCTTCGATTCCACCGTCTTGTAAGTTATATATAATTCATATTCTTCTGCATTACTATTATTTGGTACAGCATCCGGTAAGAGATATTCTATCTCTATAATATCTCCTGCAGCTAATTTCAATTTACGTTGTGGATATTTCAGAAATGGGAATTGATCATCTATAAAGTCTAGATAATATGGAGGTAAAGGCTTCACTAAGACAGTGAAGCCTGAGGATAACGTTAATCGTATGCCTTTTTGCTCTGCCAAGATTCACTCCTTATGATAACTGTAGGAGAGTTGAGTGGAAGGTACAACCCTCCTACATATTATCTAATGTCAGATGCCTACAAAATTGCTGACTGTTTTGGAGATGAATGCAGATCCACCGTGAGGCTCACCACCAACAAAGACAATGTTCGGATCAACAACTGCTAAAGCATTCAATCCAGAATTTGTTGGCATATTCAAAGTCCATAACCTAAAGGATGCTCCACCATCCACTGATCTGAAGGCTCGACTTCCAGATGCTGTCGTTGCAATAACCCAGATGATAAAGTCTCCCCAAGAAGCTATTCTGTCAATTGCTGTGACAGCAATACCTTGAACACTGAGAGTATGCCATTCATCACCATTGTCATAAGAACCATACAATTCACCAGCATCATTGCCAATGAATACGGTTCCATCAGGAGTGACCAAAACAGACAAATTATTATCACCTGCTCCATCAGCAGCACCAGCAACAACTGTCCATGTTGAGCCAAAGTCAGAACTATACAATACAAGATTCGTATCACCAACTGCCCAAATGGTACCATCCCGGTAACCACTTATGTCTGCAAGTTCAACAGCACCAGCATACACAGATGCCCATGATGCTCCACCATCAGTAGACATATAGATATTACCTTGATCTGAGACAGCATAAAGGTGACCCCAATCCATGAAGTACAGTTTATTGATAAACTCATCATCAGTTGTACCAACTTCAACCTGTACCCAAGTAGTTGTTCCAACAATGGTAACGTCAGCATATGCAATGATCGCATGTTCTCCAGCACGTGTAGAACCTCCAGCCACAATAACTCTGTGAGAATTCTTTGTTCCAGAAACAATTATGTCTGAAATGTCAACACCTGCAGGTAATGGATTAGTACTAGTCTGTAACCAGGTTTCACCCTTATCTGTGGTATACCACACATTCGCTGTGTTGAGTGTTGATCCAACCAATTTCAAGGTCGCTGCATAACCATTCTCACCAGCATCAGCTTGAGACTTACAATCTGCTAAACATTCAGCGTCGAGCATGCCGAATGCACTGATGGCTTCTGTTTCGAGAATAGTTCTCTGTGAAGTAAATTCAGTTTTGAGATCAATGGGAATCGGACCAAGTTCAGCCACAAATGGAACTGTGGTCTGAATAGGAGCATCATCACCTTCCAACATGGCTGTTCTATCAATAGCCATCTCACCACGATGAGAACGTTCCCAGTGTAAAAGAACAGATGAACCATAATAATTGTCAGGACGATCACATTTACCAAGGTGACATTGGAAGTTAGAAGAACAATTCTTCAGATTGAACATATAGTTAAATGTATTCTGAAGTCTTGTCTCTAACTGGAATCCTGGTAATCCAGGTTCACCTTTGGTAATGTCAACAATCACACTTTCACCACGTTTGGTGGCTGATGGTTCACGTATAGCAGTAAGGTTTCCTACTGGATCTGTGATGTTGGACATGCCATAAGGCAGAAGAAGTTTAAATGCTTCAAATTTCTGCCGTTGTAACCAAACTCTACCTTGCTTATATTTATAGAACCCAGCCATTATGTGCCTCCTATTATCTCATGCACTTTTTTGTATAAGTTTGCAGAGGTTTTGCGAATCAATGAACCTACTGCATTTACAACTCCATTCGGATTATGTTCGACATCCTCTATTGTAAATATACCTTGAGAGTAGAGAGCACTTTGAATTTCCTCAGGAGTTATGGTAATTCCATCAGGAATTATGACACTCCAATCTATACCATGTTCTGTTCCTGTAGAAATGGCTTCAATTGGAATGAGTACTTTATGTCCTACTTTAGTATTACCAATATAAGATCTAGCAATAATGTAAGTCTTGTCACCAATTCTTACAACTGCTGCCTTACCGGTTATAGAGATTATCTTTACTTCTTGTTCAGACATTAGACCTCGCTATCAATCAATTCCACTATAACTCAACATATGAGAAGTATCTATCATGACAATACCACCAGAATATTTATCACCAATAGCTTGTCTATAAATATCACCAACCATTCTCAATAATAGTCTAACTAGCTTTGATGGAGTATTTAATAAGATGGGTGTCATCATACACTCCTCATATTACCTGGAAATTTACCACCTTGACCAACTCTAGCTCTTGAGTCAGCAACCCATGCCTCAACAGCACCATTCTTTGATCCATATGGAGTGATAATACTTTGTACATTTTCGGTTACATCATCTCTCCAATATTGATGTACAGCTTCAGCACCACAAGGTTCGAATGGCATAAGACAGTGTGCTAATCTGAGAGTCTGCATATCTGTCATAATGGATTGCTGTTTTCCTGACAGATAGGATATTCTCACAATAGGATTGGAAGCACTTGAACAATCTGCAAATCCAAGAACACAGGATAATACACTAGTGTCTAATTCGACAATGGATAATCGTTTGTCCTTTATAAGACCAATACCCTCAGTAGAAGTCTCAGCAAAATTTTCTCCAAAGGATATGTAATGCACAGCTTCTGTAGCATCATAACTGACATACTTCACATCGACGGTTGTGACAAAATTATTATCATTGTCATACATTAGAGGATCTTCACGATCATCATTCAAGGATGGTTTGACCAATCTTGACCTTGGAATGAGAATCGTTAATGTACCACCTGAAAGTACAATGCTGCTGGGATGGATGGGTACGTCCTCACCAGCATATTGCACAATAATGTCAGCAGTCGATATTGTAAGAGCAGTAGCAATCGTCAAGACAACAGGATCAAGTATATTCCCACCAATATCCCTATGAGTAACTGCCACAGCGTCTTGTAGTGTCGTAACAACCTTTACACCAAGACTGATAAGATATTTCTTTTTCAATATGAGAGGATTTGAAATGGGATACTCATCAAGAGAGGTGTACTTAGGAGCTATGAAATATCCAAGTTCCTGCTCACGCTTCTCTTCGGCAATTGCTAAGAATCTTGCAAGGTTGTCCCTGTTGAATTGCTTCCAGATGGTAGAACATGCATAAACAGGAGTCTCATCTGGCTTATTCAGACCATTGAAGGCAGCAATAGGCAGACCTAATATCTCCTGATAACGATCAAGAGTTAGACCTGTTTGCTGAGTTAGAGAACTGTCCTGTGTTCTAGCCACCTAAAAATCTCCAAGATACTGTCCAGCATTCAGTAATGATTCCCAATCATCCTTTGCTAATTTCAAAAGTTCAGCACTTGGAAGTGCTAACAATTTCTTGATTTGTACTTGTGCTGTCTTAAAATGTACTTCATTCTCATCAAGAGAAGTTCCAAGGTATTTGTTAGACAAGTATGCAGCAGCACTTTTGAGATCTTCATCATATTCTACATTTAAGTACATTGCATCAAGAAATACCTTGGCTTTCTTTACAGCTTTTACATCTGATAAGGGTTTACCAGTTTCTACATCACTAGGTACAGATTCATCAAATGTAGAAGAATCACTCACTGAACTACCTTGAGGTAGAGAACCTCCACGATGTCCAGGAATACCTTTATGACCGTGATTACCACTTCCTGCTCCACCCTTAAGTTTTATACCATAAGTCTTACCAATAAATTCTTTTTGACCTGCCCAGTACTCTTCAAGTACACTTGTATTCATTGGAGATACAAGTATCCCATAATTTTCTGATCCGAGCATAGCCTTATATCCAAAACCTTTCAGATAGTCAATCATACTTTTAACTTGCTTTGGTGTCTCAGCACCATAAGCAACCATAGGAAATGATCCAAGATCATGTGTACCATCTTCAGATAAATGAGACATATCACTACCATAAACAGTATAACCAACCTTAGTTCTACTGTTTATTAATTCAGCAGCACCTCTTGCGATATCTTGTACAATCCTCTTATCTGTAAAGGATTTTATTCCAAGAGCAGTTGCCTTCTTCCCAATGTCTATAAGATCCTTGGAATATGGATCCAATCCTGATTCATCAGGAGTCTGCACACTCGATGACGAAGTATCTTCAGCAGAACTCCCACCCACAAATCCAGGTCTACCTTTATGACCGTGAAAGCCTGAACCAGCACCACCTTTGAGTCTGATCACATAAGATGCCATATCAAACCACCTTCTCGCAAAGAATTCCAGAAATTCCTAAACTTCCAGGAATAAGCCATATCAATGAAACGAAATTATCACCAAATAAATATACGTAAGTTAGTGAGAGTAAAATCGCTATCCACGTCCCTGTACACCAATGACAAGCTAATAACTTCGCAAAGAATTTCGTAGGAGGTTTGTAAACTTCCTCATCTCCAATATAGAAATACTCAATTCCTGCTAATTTCCTTATGGATTTGAAGATGTCTTTTGGACCATCTGTGTAACAAATCAGATACGTAAGTCCAAAAGTTGCAAATCCTACAATGAGAATAGATTCAAGCATCACACCTCAGATTTTATAAATTTTTCGAAGAAATAAATTACACCAGATCTATTACGACCTGCCTTCTCGATTTCGAGTAACTTCTTTGCTTGAGTAAGTGATGTAAGAATAATCTCACGCACATCACCAACATTCATATTGTAAATATCAGGTAGAGATTCTTCAGGAATCTTCTCTTCAACAGGTGTACGCACCACAGTCTGCACAGCAGTTCTGGTAACGACTTCTTCCAATTTCTGCTCTTCAACTTTTGCAATTTCAACAGGTTTGTCAACTGTTACAAACAATGAACGTCTTCCCGGAGTTGCAGGACTTGTTGCATCACTTGGATCTACATAGTAATAATTGTTGTAAATTACTTTGTATGCAAAGTGTGTATTCACACCCTTGTAATAGTGAGCAGCTTGACCTTTACCACCAATGTACAAAGCTAGAATACGACCATCTTGTGTACCAGGTAAATTATTGACATTAGTAACAGCAACAGTTTGACGTGTTGCCATAGCCTCAACAGACGAACGTCTCTTACCACCACATGCTGGACAACCCACTTGTAACCTCCTTAGACCACTTAATATATCTCGTGAAATTGCCACAGAGATATTTGTATCCTGTATCTTACGAGTTCTTTGTGATTCATGCTGTCTGTACCTAAGTAATGGTTCGTGGAGATTCATACCACAATACATAAGCATCAATCTTGAATTATATTCAGCATCCTCATACAAGTCTAAATGCTCGTCCCAACCACCTACTGATTTCCACTGTTCGACTGCATGTAGTACTGTGACAGAAGAAGCTCCCAGTTTCTCTTGCATAATTTTACATGAGAAATCCAGCAGTCTGTAATGAGGAACTTCCTGTAGTCCGAATTTAGACAGATCTGGATAAACTGGTACACCTTGCCAGAGTTGAAGTAACTTATCCACAGCTCCATCGACAAGTAAATCATCACAATCAAGTGGTAATATCAAACTTGTTTTGGCTTGTTCGACAGCACGATTCCTAGCATAAGACACACCCTTGTGTGCAGTACACTTAAAGACTCTCAAATTCTCAACATTACCGAAATTAGACTTCAGTTGGTCAACATCCAACTTAGAACAATCGTCATAAACAACAACCTGACAATCTTGTCTCAATGCTGAGGCAACACACTCGTATAACCAAGTTGTTGATTGTTCATCTGTGACATATGAGGGTATTACAATGGTAACATCTTTCATTATTATAATATACCTCTAATCCTTGAAGAAGTTGTTGTTAATTTCTTGAACAACTCATCAACTCTAACATCGAAGTTGTGATGCTTTATCACATAATCCATTCCAGCTTTAGCAATCTTCATACGTTTATCTTCATGCTTCATCCAATATTTTACGAGTTCTGGAATCTCACTCATATCTTCCCATGTTACAAGGTGCACACCATTCTTCAATCCTGTGTACTTCTCCATACCTTTGAAACTTTGTTGCAACATGAACGTCCCAGAATAAAGACATTGCAGGATTCTGTTGGATACATAACCTATAGAATCTCTCCACTGACAATCTCCTAAAGCAATCTTGCAATTCTTGTACAACTGCTGACCCTCATCGAAATTGTATAAATTTATACCATTAACCTTTATAGACTGCCAATCACCATAAATTCCTACATTGACATTCTTTAATCCTTTTAGCATCTTACCAAAGAGTTTTCTCTTCTCAGAATACTCATTACCAAGAAATAACACATCATGTTTTGGAGTCCTAGAATCTGGTACAGCGTTTGTTGTCTCGTAACCTATCTGCCAGTACATCCAATTCTTGTACAATTTCTTTATGTCAGCACAGACAAATGTTGCAATATCAAATTCTTGCATAAGGTGTATATAACTCTTGGAATATAAAATGCTTGGATTATAATCACCATTCCAATTTACAAATATGGAATCCTTATGCTCTTCTCTTAATTCTTCCATCAACTTTAGTGGAAATGTTGTGTCATTATGTAATTGTAACAGAAATACATCAGGTTTGAACATCTGAGCAACATCAAAGATAAGTAAGGGATTATCTATGTAATCCACTTCTGTTACAGAACATCTCTTTGCAAGAGCATCTCTCAATCCTCTTTTTGTGACAGTCTGTATCTTTATCCTATGTTCATAAATCGGAGCATAAAGTACTCGCAATTTGCGCTTCAATGGATTCGGTACTAATGGTCTACTAACAATATTCGGACCGTGTCTACCAACAAGCCATTTCTTCATGTAAGCAATTGAATCTGGATGTTGTCCCTTATTCAGCTCCACAGATCCAGTATTTGAAATTCTCAATGCATCCATAGGCATCTTGTCATGTATACAAGCACAAGGAATCGGCTCAACCTTGTATCCTAACTCATATACATTGCAAGATAACTCATTATCACCAGCATAAGTTTTTGTATAATTACCCCACCAACCAACTTTATTACCCAACCACCTAGGAACTATGCATACTTGACCATATGGTACACTAACCTGTTTACCATCCTTTGTAGCAGCTAATAGTTCAACATGGAAATCTCTGTTACCTCTGTCCTGATAAAAACAACCTACACCAACATCCTTGTGATCTTCCATGTAAGCATAGGCTGTCTGTATACTTTCGTAAATAAATTCAATATCATCGTTTCCGATTACCACATATCTACCTTTAGCAACAGCAAAACCAGCATTGAATGCCTTGACAGCTCCAAGTAATTCTCCCTGTTGTATAAATACAATATCTGGTTGTCCTATACACCAAGTTGGTGTACCATCCTTAGATCCACCATCTACAACGATTATCTCATAAGGAATACCCTTACCTATCGACAATCTTACAGATTCAACCATCTTTTGTAAATATCTTATACGATTATATGTCCCCGTCACAACTGATATCTCAATATTCATTAGTGTCCTCAATAGAGTTTAACTAATACAACTTGTAAGAGATAAATGAATTGCAGGAGGTATTGGCTCCTGCAATTCACTAGTCAAGGAGAAACAATGAAACTATTGAACTACCTCGTTTGAAGTAGCTTTATACAAAACACCACCACCAGGCAGATAATCCGTTTGGAATGGATCACCTGAGACCGGACGTCTCTGTTTGGCACAAGCCACGTTCGAGATGCGGACTTGAGCCCAAGGAGCAGAGAGATAAATTTCAGGAGACATACCCATCATCAGGGTAGTACACCAGTTATCTTCCTTTGCCTTGGAGACGAACCGACCAGCAGCATCAGCACGAGCAGTAAAGGCAGGAGAATATTTCTTGACACGATTTTCGTATTCACGAAGATCGAGATATTCACCATACAGCACGTCCAGAGAGCCGATACGACGAGTAAGGATGTAAATATCAGTTGAGTACCCGTAAAGGGACTTGCTGATATCCAGAGAGTCTTCAACCATAATAGCCAGCCGACGACCGGATTTCAGGTTGATAAAGCCGACAGCACTGGCACCATCCCAAAGTGGACCGGCATTGAGTGCGAGACGTGCCTTACGTTGTTCTGCACGTAGAGCTTGATCAGTGACATCATTAGTGTCAGTGACACCGCAGGTCGTGTAACAGGCAAAGGCATCCAACAGGCAGGTTGCCATAAAGCGAGAGGTCAGCAGTACCATATCGGTTTCGGTGATCGGACCAATTGCCTGAGCACGGTATTCAATTTCGGTGATAATTTCATCAAGGTAATTGAAGAAGTTGCCAAAGCCATTGTTATCACCGTCAAGGGTGTCGTTCAGCCAATCAACCAAGATGCTATCCAGCATAGGAGCAGGTTGTGAATCATCATCAAGATAGCCAGTTTTGATGATGGTCTCAAGACCGTTCATTTCGTAGGCAGTGAGGTGAGAATCATGAATCAAAGCACGTCGCAGAGATTGCTGCATTGCTGTCATGATACCGTTCATCTGCCATTCGATATCATCGGTGATGATCTTGCCGTTGAGACGATAACGTGGACTGGTCTCACAACGTTCCTGAGTAATGGTATGAGGATCGAGAGGATCACCAATCCGATGGTACCATGAGGAATGTAGAAGTTCATATCCAGCATGACCATATTCAAATCCAACTGTCGGATCTGAACAGGGAGCACCAGCACCACTGGTAGGAGTTCCTGCAGCAGTGCCTTCCGGACCAAACCAGGTGATGAAGTCCACACGTCTGCGGTAGAATCGGTTAGGACGCCACCCAAGCCAGTTGATCAGACCGTGAGACTGTACCTGAAGACCAAACACATCTCCAGCGACACAAGGATCGAAGATTGAATAACGACCGTAAATGTTGACAGTAGAGGGATTTCCGAGATCCTGCTCTTTCAACACAGCACGACCAGAATCGAAGAAAGTTACAACTTTGTCTACCATGTTTACCTCCAACTTGCAAATTTAGTTCTGAGCTTATTTCTGAGTGGTAACCGGACGAATAAACTCAGTCATACTACCAGCTGCAACACCGTCAGCACCGATGATGGTACCGTTGGTTTCTTTTGTCACTTTCTTCTTAGCAGGAAGAGTGTCCTCTTCTTCATCAGACTCTTCTTCACCATCGTCCACAGGTTTCTTCTTGCCACATTCCTTTGTTGATTTGAAGCCAGAAATGCGCAATTGGCTACCACGTGGAGCTTCGGAATAGAGTTCTTTGAGACGAGTTTCATCATCCGTAAGAAGTTTCTCAATGAGTTCCTTGAGAGCCACGACTTCATCTTTCAAATCAGCAATGGCTTCAACTTCCTTGGTAACTGCAGGGTCTTCTTCAGTTTCCAAGGTTGCACCTTCGAGAAGTTCTGAGAGAACAGCAGTGGCTTCCTTGTTGGCAATTCTTGCGAATTCCTTCAAGACAGCAGGATCAAGTACGAATACCTGTTCATCAGTTTCCTGTTTGGCAGGTTTCTTACCAGTTTCCTTATGCACCGGAGTCTCATCATTCTCTTCCTCAGGATCATCGTCGATGTCATCTGACTCATCAGATTCATCACTGGTGAATTCCTTGAGGATTTCAGCATCCGGGATGCCGTCAAAGGATTTCAGAGTTTCCTCTGAGATGGTGTTCAAGCGAGCATCGATATCCTCTTCGGTCAAACCGGCATTCAGCAAACGTTTCTTTAGTTCTTTTTTGGTCATGTTAGGCATGACAACCTCCTGATCATTAGATAGAAATGCTGAAACACCTGTCCACGGTACAGCAGGAACATCAGTAACCGTGATGTCAAATGTTTTGGTCTTTAAGAATCTCGTATCACTCAGAGACCCTTTGAATCCAAGGTTTGTGTTACCACAGTTCGGACACTTGAATCCAGCGACCATATGTTTTTCTCGAATCAACAGGGACTCTCCACATTGTGTACAGCCACCTGATGCTTCCAATACAAAGAATCCTCTAGAAGTTTTCCACCTCCCATCATTCTGCTTCAACATTTTCTCACAAACTGCTAAGGAGAATGGATCATCATAGGACTCACCTTCATCGACAGCGAATATCCCGACACGTCTCATGCTCTTCACTCTGCCTATTCCTAATGGCTTCTTGTGAAATACTCTGAACTCGGGATATTCACCTGTCTCTTTTGCACGTTTTATATCATAGTCTATGGCATTGACCGTAAAGGTCTCGCCTTCTCTATCTTTGATAGCAGCAGTAGACACACTTACGATCTTGTATCTACCATTTTGTTGCTTTTCAACTAGCACATCAGAGAATTCCTTTTCAACTACGTCTCGTTTCTTCCAGGAATCACCATCAACACTAAATGACTTCTTGAATTTGGAAATTGCAATTGCCCAATTATATTTCTTGTCAGGAATAGCATCTGCTACTCTAGCAATCCAATTCACCTGTTCAAGTGTTAAAGCAACACCATTCAGTTTTTGGATATTAGCTGGTGCATCAGATACTTTTGACCACGGCATAATTGTGACACTCCTAAGATAATATACTCGTCAATTGCACGATAAAATGATTACTTCTTCTTTAGATACTCTTCAGCAATACGTCCTGCCTCTTCAAGAGTTGCAACACCCTTTTGAAGACGATCACCCATTCCCTTTGAGTTTCCAGAAGAACCTACATATCGCATACCATAAACTCTCCAACCATTTCCTGATGGATAAATTTGAGATCTGACATAACCAAGTTTACCCATAGTACCAATTTTCTTCTCCATCAATCTATCATCAGATGATGGAGTTGATGGAGCACCCCAACCTTTATACTTTCTGTGAAAATCTTGTAATGCTTTGGCATCACGTTTATCTTTGTCAGCATAAGCTCTTTTGAAGTCTTCATCAGTGGCTGTAGATTGTGGTCGTAATCCTGGAGTATAACCTCGTGATTCACGTTGAGATTGTTCAAATTTAGCACGTGATCTTGCTTGTTCATCAATACCACTACTATGACTACCTTGAGGTAGAGAACCTCCACGATGTCCAGGAATACCTTTATGACCGTGATTACCTGAACCAGCACCACCTTTGAGTCTAATTGTTAAAGTTTTCATGTTGATACTCCTTTACTAATCTTACGGAATGCTCTTTTCACACGAGCTTCAATAACACTTCTGAATGCACCAGCTTCCTTACTTTTAACCCATGTCATAATAGTCTTTGTAAAATTACGAGGATAAATAC
>Ga0265297_10004407_pt1 | contig 23105 bp, 13 predicted proteins | sample Munlanlwell13791_FD_192502 | JGI IMG/M metagenome (GOLD analysis project Ga0265297, IMG submission 192502) | Leachate microbial communities from a municipal landfill in Southern Ontario, Canada - Leachate well 137-91 | ecosystem: Engineered > Solid waste > Landfill > Unclassified | place... | reverse complement strand
TATGGGAAGAAGGCCAGGAATAGGTGAGGTTCTTTAGTTTGATTATATCTCCTGAAGTGTTGACCTGGAACTGATTGGTGGCTCCGACGGAAAGGAGGGCTCCTGGCGCCGTCGTCCCGATGCCGACGTTGCCCGCTGTTGGATTTATGACAATGCTCCCTCCTTGATTATTATTTATATATGTCGTAGAGCTTCCATACGTTCTGTAAAGCTCTAATCCTTGTTGTGACGCTCCATTGTCGTAACCGATAAAGAGTTTGGCGGTCGTGCCGCTTGCAAGATTAGAAATGCGAGCCACACTATCAGCAGTCGCAGAATGAACTTGTAGGATTGCCCCCGGACTCGCCGTCCCGATGCCGACGTTGCCGTTGCCTAAAATTGTCATTTTTACGTTATCATTTACATCTCTGAATTCTGCGATCTTATTTGTGGCGTCATTGCCAGCTCTGACCTGCAAACCATATCCCGCTGTCGCATGGCTGTTCCAAATCCTTGTCTGCCAACCACCATTCGTAGAACCTTGAACATCAAGCAAGAAACTCGGACTCGCCGTCCCGATGCCGACGCTGCCGCCATTGAAATAGGACGATCCAGAACCAGCAAAATGAACGCCAATAGTCGCCGCGCTGTAAACATTCAATGAAAAATTATTACTTCCATCCTGAAGATTCACCGTGTTGCCGCCCGGGTTCAAATTTAATATTCCAGAGCCAGGCGTGACGATGTAACCATTGTCGTTACCCAGCGTCAATGTAGAGCCTTTTTGCGTAAAGTTTCCTGATAAATCAATTTTTGCAACTTCGGCCGGAGTTATAGTTCCTCCATCCGACGATCCTGCCGCTGCATATCTCCAAGACCAGCCAAGATGATAATTTGATGTATATAAATATGATCCCAGCGACCCTCTCGGTTGTTTCCAATTTGAACCATCCCAATATGCATTATAGTTTGTCCAAATACCATATCCAGCGTTCGACCCCGCTTCTGCGGAAAACTGAACAATACTTTGATTTGTCCCTGCCGCTCCGCCTTGAATATAGCCGTTGGCTGGCAAAGTAACCCTTCCATTCGCATTAGCAGGAGTATCACCGCCGCCTATGTATAATGGGCCATTTAGGTATGTATTTCCCGCTACGTTCAACTTGTAGCTTCCCGGGCTCTCTGTCCCGATGCCGACATTGCCGTCTTTCAATATGGTCATTGCTGTCGTCTCAGCAACACTAGACTGATCAACAAAACCAAATCTCATTTTACTTAAAGTATCAGTGTTGCTTGTGGTAACCGTTATCAATCCACCATCATAAGAAGCATTAACAGTGTCCCAAACTCCTGCAGTAGAAGTTTCAAAAGCATTGAATCCTATATATGAAGCATCTCCAGCTCCGTTAAAAGCGCCAACTCCAGTGATGACTGAATCCCAAGTATTCCCTATCTGCAATTTATCATTCGGACTAGCTGTCCCTATCCCCACATTCGTCCCGTTGTCATAGATGATGGAATTTTCGAGGGCGGTGGTTCCGTTCCAGCGAGGGATATAGTTGTCAGTTCCGGTTCCGGATACTCCTCCGGCTCCGGCAATTGTGGTCCAGGTGAGAGTTCCCGATCCGTTATCCTGCAAAAATCCATTGGTGGTATGGGAAGAAGGCCAGGAATAGGTGAGGTTCTTTAGTTTGATTATATCTCCTGAAGTGTTGACCTGGAACTGATTGGTGGCTCCGACGGAAAGGAGGGCTCCTGGCGCCGTCGTCCCGATGCCGACATTGCCGTCGTGAGTAATCACCATTCTTGTTTGCGGAGCCGTGTCGGTCGTATCGGAAGTGAACAACCTCAATCCCAAATTTCTCCAAGTTCCCGAACTGCTCCAACCGCCTATTCCCGCTCCATAATTTTTGTATGAACCGGAGGTATTTTTTGTGAAAAACAATTCACCGGGAGACATGCCCGTAACAGTTGGCATATGGCTTCCGATAATGAGCCTGGGAATGTCCGCTAACGTGGCCGGAGCATCGCCCGTGATCAAGGAATGAACTTTGTACGTGTCATACCACGTTTGTCCGGCTCCGGCCGAAACATGCAAAGCCGCTGCCGGACTCGCCGTCCCGATGCCGACGTTGCCGTTCGCGTCGATGACAAACGGCGTCGAGTCGGTCGCTGTTCCGTCGTCGTTCACCCGCAGCGCGAATCCCGATCCGGCTTGGACAACATTGAGAGCGGTACCGGTTCCGCCCGCGCCGCCATAGACGACACTCAAAGCATTGTTCGCTCCGCTTGTCGGATTGTATGTGATGCTTGCCGCGTCAGCCGCAGGCGATGTATTTGAAAGACCGATGCGTCCGTCTCCGACCAGGTTGTTCGCGTTCATCGCTTGCGGAACGGATGTCATTCTTTTTCGAGGCACCATTTCACTGTCAGTGCCGACAGTGACTCCCAAATAATAATCTCCTCCTGTGAAGTCCACTGATTGCGGAGTTACCGTTCCAAGGGAAGCGCTGAAAATTCCGCCTTTGATATAGACACGGTTCGTGAGGTCATCGCCGTTCGACCAAGCAGAAACCGGGTTATAGGCGCAAATATAGTTCGAGGCAGCTGCGACGGATTGAATCGTCGCGCTTTCTTTGATCGTCGTGTTCCAAAGCAATTGACCGGCCGCGAGCGAACCTTCATTTGTGCCTGTCGTGTACGCAATTTTTTTTGTTCCCACAGGACAATTTCCCCCATCGCCGGAAGTAATCGTTGTCGACCCTGTTTCCGTCCAAAGAGCGGCAGCGGTCCAGGACTCCGTCCAAGCGGCACTTCCTCCACCGGCGACAGTGTATATCCTGAAAACCATGTCATAGGCCCCATCAGCGACATTGATATCAGAGGTGTTTGAGAGGCGCCCTTGATAGTTCATCGTTTTTGAGATGGCAGCCAACGAAACTTGCGAAAAGAAAAAAGCGATTGACAGCGCCGCCGCCAAACATGTGAAAATCATAATCGCTTTTTTATTTTTTTCCGTTCGCTTCATTTTTTTTTCTTTTGTTTTTCTTGTGAAAAGAAATTTACTCTTTGTCGACCTCCTGATACACAGCCTGGGAAATCGATCGAATGACTTTTTCCAGTTCCGGAAAGGTCCTGCCTCGCGTCATCACGCACAAAAGATACGGCGAATTTTCTTTATAGACTATCCCGCAATCATGAAGCTGGTGTGAAGCCGCAAGAACTCTTTCCCCGAATTTATGCGCGAATGGAACATCCCTGGGAATCCCGGCTCTCATGCCACCCGCATATTCCGATCGGGAAAGGAAAGCCAAGGCTTTTTCGGACATATCCCGATCGAGATATGAGGTGTTGTAGAGGATCCGAAAGAACGACGCATATTGTCTGACCGTCATGAAATTTTCCGCATCTCCCGCGCCGGGAACATCGATGCCCAGGTCCGTATAAACTTTCCCCAAAAAATCCTGGTCGATATTTTCCAAAAGCAAATTGGCCGCCTCATTGTCCGAAAAGGAAATCATCCTTCCGATCAATTCTTCGACGGTATATTCCTTCCCAAATTCAAGTTTTTTTTCAGGCTTGATATTTTGATTGACCTCATCAGCAATCGGCATTTTGAATATTATTTTTTCTTTCAGTATATTGGGATCATCCTGGGCTTTTTTAAAATAGGCGATCATGATCGGAACCTTCAAAAGACTGGCCGGCGTGAATTCTTCTTGCTCGTTTATTCCCATAGTCGGTCCGTTGTTGAGATCGCGAAAATATACAGACACGTGATCCAGCAATTTGTTGTCGAGCGATTGATCGATGATCTCTTCGATTTTCTTTTCCATATTGTCGGTCCTCAGCGCAAAGGGACCGCCAAAGGAGTCGCAGTCAAGAAGCGGACTGGTGAATTTGTATTCGTCCCCTTTTTGCCTTTGAGGGACATTTTTTGCAAAAACATCATTTTGGTTTTTTTTGACGAAATATCTGAACGTCAATCCTCCCGCCAGAAAGGCAATCAAAAAAACAATTCCGACCGATCGGATAGGCCTCATTCGAATCACCATTCTTGCTACGACAAACATTTTTTTCATTTTTTGATATTTTTTTATTATTCTTTTTTCATAACCTTGACGGATTTGACTTGGCTCGGGTCGTCGGCATACAGCGTGATGTTGCCGTCCTCATCTTCTGTGAGTCGATATTTGTCGCGGATGTTCGCGTTACGCTGGTCATCTTTTATTTTCCAAATGAAAAGGCCGAAGAACAAAATCACCGCCACCAGGACGAGCACCCAGCGAATCGTGATTTTGGCTTGCTTGATCTCAGCCGCCGGAATTTTCACATTGATGTTTTGCTGATGCTCATAGCTGTGTTCGGCCGCCCTCTGGAGATACTTTTTCATATCGCTTTCCGTCGTGAACCATTTCCCATTTATCTTGTATCCCTCAAGCTTTTCCTTGCGGATCAAAAGACCGAGATATTCGGCGCTATAGGGAGTCATTTTACTGGCCTCTTTCAGCGAGATGAGGTCCGCTTGGATGGTTTTCATTTATTGGCTTGCTTATGGCTAATCGATAGTGTATCGGATAGTGTATCGGGCGTTTTTATTATAACAAATAGTATCCCTGTCAACAACACCTTTTTGGACGTTTTTCGAAGTCAAAAAAATACTCATTTTGAGTATCATTTTGTGATCAAAATCATGCCTTATTTTTCTCTTTCGAAGGCCTCTTTTTCCATCAAGCGCACAAGCATCTGTTTCGACAATCCCTTGAACAGAAAGTTTCTCCGATTTGATGCGTTTTCCCGCTTTCGCCTTAAGACAAACAAAAATCGGATTGTTGTCCGATTTCTCCCTCTTCATTTTTTTTACCCGATTTATGTTTTGTTTATCATCTTATATAAAATAGTGTTACTATTTTTCCATTTTCGCAATAAACAATATTTCGTCAAATTATTTCCTTCAAAGCTGTCAAGTTTTTGTCACAAGTACGTCCCCCTTCCTTCTCGAAAAGAGTCTCAGCATTTCCCCCGATCGTAAAATATTTTTCTCCGACCTGTGGATAACTTTTCGAGAAAAATGAAGTTGCTTTATTCTCCCAGCATCTTGCCTATGCTGGCAAGCTCCGGATTTTTCGGATTTTTTTCAAGGCCTTGCGCGACAATTTTTTTGGCTCCGGCAATGTCGCCATTGTCCATGAGCATGATTGCCCAGTTGGAAAAAGACACGACATATGAGTTGTCGATACCCACCGCTTTTTGATAGTATTCCTGCGCAAGAGGTATGTTTTTCTGGTCACGATAGAGGTTCGCAAGACCGTTGAGGACCGGAGCATTTTCGGGTTTTTTGTCGAGCGCTTTCTGATAGGCTTCTACCGCTCCTTGAAAATCTTTCTGGTTATATTTCGAGACTGCGAGCTTGTATAGCGCGTCCGCTTCATTTTTTCCCGCTGAAGCATTTTCGAAATTTTTGGAAGCCTCTTCGAAATTTCCTTTGGAGAGATTTTCAAGGCCTCTCTCATAATCAAGCTCTTTCATCTTGGAACGGAAATATACGAGATAGGCAAGAAGCAGTGCGGCAAGAACGACCAGGACGACCGCGATATATATCCGCCACGGCCTTTTTCCCAAGTTGATGTTCAGGTTTATTCTGACGTCTCGGGGCGGAGATGCTTTGTCATGCGGAATGACCTTTTTTGTTTTTCTCCTCAAATCGATATTTTTCTTAAACATAAAATTATAAATAAATTATTTATTTAATTTCATTTTATTCATCCATCCAAATGTCTGTTCGAAATTGGCAATGATCATCTGGATCACGGATTTTTGTTTTTGCGGAGTCAACATCGAAAATTCATCAGATTCTGCGACATTTTCGTTTTTATCCTTGGAAACAACTCTGAAATAGTACACTATCCCCGGCTTCAAATTTGACAGCACCACCACATGATTGGTCGTGAGGTTGGCATCTTCTTTTGATTGCAAAGCAGCTTGTTCTCCTTCCGCTGATTTTTTCACGTCAAAGTTCGCCTGCGACGTGGCCGCTTCATCCGTCTTCCAGGTTATGATCGACTGCACTTGATTGTCTTTTCCATTGATCAGTGATGATTGCGTGCTGATTTGCGAAATTTCAGGAGCCTGCCGGTCCATTTGGGTTGTCACCAAAATCACATCTGATTCGAAAGAATTCTTGTTCGCGTCAGTGCCTTTTATTTTGAGTTCGTAGTCAGTCCCCTGCTCAAGTCCGGTCAGGACCAGTTTGTGATCGACCGTCGATTCATCCACTCCTTGATCGCCCTTGTCGTCCGGATTGTTTTTGTTCAGATATTCCAAACGGGTATCCGTCTGGACGTTTGTGCCCCAGTCCAGTGCGATCGTGGAATCCGTCACCTCTCCCAAGGTATATCCTTTGAGAGCCGGCATTTCATTGGTGGCGAAAACATAGTCATCCGAAAACACAGAGCTGCTGTCTTTGCTGACGCCCTTCACTCTGAAATGATATGTCTTGCCGGTTTCAAGTCCGGTAAGCTCGATTTTGTGCATATTGACGCTCGCGGCATCTGTTTTTGTCTGGCCATAACCGGTGGTCAGTCCGTATTCCACAACCGAAGTCGTAGGATCGCCCGTTTCCCAGACGATCGTCGCCGAGCTTAGCGTAATGTCCGTCACCTTGACGGAAGAAATCGAGGACAGCGACGGAGTTTTGAAAGTGCTGTCTCCCGAAACGGCGATATTTCCGGACACATCATACGACACCACGCTGAAATGATAGGTGGTGTTGGAAAGAAGACTGTTGATGATGACCTCATGGCTGGTCGCAAAACTGTCGAGAGAGTTGATCGTGACATCCTCCGCTGCCGATTGTCCGTATTTGTTGTCGAGACCGAACCGCACCATGCCGTTGCAGTCTCGATTGGTTTTCCAGGTTATAACTTCGGATGCGTTCGGACCGGCTGTTGCTTTGACGCTTGATATTTTCGGAGAACCCGTTTCGCCCTCAACCAAAGTTTCCTCGAGAGTTGTGAAGGAGTCACTTGATCCCAAACTGAAATTCCCGTTCACGTCTTTTGTTCTGGCTCTGAAATAGTAGGTGGTGTTTGACTCAAGTCCGGCCAAAGTCACGACGTGGTCCTTGGTCAGCGACTCTTCATCTCCGACAACTCTTCCAAAATCTTGCGTCGTTCCAAAATATACATATGAATAGGCCACTGAATCGGATCCCCAGGAAATTTTCGCACCGGTCGAAGTGATCTCGGTCACTGTGGCTTCTGAGTTGACGGCCAGAGACAATGTATCGAGACTATATCCTTTCCCGCCGTTGTCAGCAATTGATTCATTGTCTTGTTCGTCGGCCGAACGGATTCTCAGCTTGTAGCTTGTGCCTGGGGTGAGATTGCTGATTGAAACTTCGTGGGCTGTGACACTATCATCGGCGTTTCCGGCTGTTTTTCCATAGCTTGTTGTTGTTCCAAAATCAACCAACGTGTTTGACGGCTCGTCTGTCGTCCAGGTGATCTTTGCGCCGGTGGAAGTGATCTCGGAAATACTCACGTCGCTGATGATAGGAGCACTGTCATCCATTCCAAAAGTCACGCCCGTCTTAGTGAACTCTTCGGAAAAGTTCCCCGCCAGATCCTCGCCCTCGAAAGAGAATGAATACACAGCTCCAGAAACCAGCTCAACGGCTCCTCCCTGGCAATTGCTCGTATCAAACTTGCTGTGCTCGCCTTTCTTGAGATAATCACCGGCCAGTATACAAACATGGGGAGAATCGGGATCCTCCTCCCAAGCTGTCCTTGTTATGACCATGTTTCCCGAGTTCAGGTCTTCAGAAAGAGTAAATGAAATTCCCGAATCAGTGGTGAGGTTTTTTATGTTCGTTGAGTTGGCCGGAAGTATATCAAAAAATTCCGGAGCATCCGTGTCAATGACGATGTTGGAAACGGCAGAGATGTTCGTGCTAGGAAGCAGCGTGTCGGTCACGCACTTGGTGTTGATGTCGCAAACGGTTTGGGATGATATGGAGGATACTGCCAGATCATTTGTGTTCTCATTCGACCCGGTGGCTCCGACCGAATATGTACCGGTGATTGTTTTGTCTCCAACTATAGTGTTCAAAGTGATTTCTGCTCCGGTATTCAAAACGATCGCAATGCTGCCATTGGCCACATCTTCGCTATAATTGGCAGTGATGTTTATCTCCGAACCCGGACCATAGATATTGTCGCTCGTGGTTGAGCTGAAACTTTCCAGGACGACTGCCGTTGTGTCGATCACGATATTCTTGTTGTTGGCAAGATTGAGCGTGGGGACAAAATTGATCATGGCGTTTCCCGCCTGGTCGTTGATCGTCCCGGAGACACCTGAGACATCGAGATCGAGGGTATTCTCTCCCGCCTGAACGGTATATACACAACTGGCGCTGCCAGAATCGGAAACAGAAAATGTGCAGTTTCCTCCGCTGTTCAATGTCACAGCCACATCCCCTGCAGATGTAACGTTTTCGGAAAAAGTAAATTCAATATTTATCACCTCGCTTGCCTTGAATGTGCCATCTTCATGATCCGAAGTGACGTTGGTGATCGTTGGTTTCACGATTTGACTGGTCGCCGTATCTTCTCCCGGCACGCTTTCATTTCCGGCGAGGTCGGTCAACGTCATACTGGCCGTGATCGTCCCTCCATCCAGCGAACCGAGGTTTATTCCATTGACGATGATAGCACCGCTTGGACCAACACTTCCCGTTCCGGTAACGGGATTCGTTTCGGAATTGGTGTCGTTTATGGAATAGCTGATGCTTGCATTGGCTTCTCCGGATCCGGTGATCGTCACTTCGCCCTTGTTGGAGTCTGTGATCGGATCAACAAGTGTGATGCTTGGAGCGAGAGGCGCTGTTGTGTCGATCACGATATCGCTGCTCTCTGCAAGATTGCTGGCCGGAGTGAAATTGGTCATTTGGTTTTGAGCCAAATCCTTGATTGTTCCGGAGACGTTGGAAACGTTGAGATCAGCACTGTTTTCTCCGGCTTGGACCAGATAGCTGCAGCTAGCGGTATCAGAACTGGAAACAGTGAACGTGCAGCTTCCGCCGCTGTCAAAAGTCACGGCCGCATATTCCGTGGTATTGACCGGCTCGGAAAAAATGAAATCAACGCTAATTGTTTCTCCCGCCTTGAAGCTTCCGTCAGCATGATTGGAGAATATATCCAATATTGTGGGTTTTCCTTCCGGCGTCGTATCGATCACAATGGCATGATCCTCAGCCAAATTGGTTGCGGGGACAAGATTAGTCATCGTATTTCCCGCCTGGTCATTGATCATTCCGGTGACACTGAAAACATTGAGGTCCGGTGAGTTTTCTCCTGGTTTCACGATATAATCGCAAGATCCCGTGCTGGAATTTTCAACAGAAAAGGTACAGCTTCCTCCGCTATCAAGTGTAACCGTGACAAGATCCGAAGTGACAGCTTCAGAAAAGGTCATGTCGATGTCGACCAATTCCGGATCGGAAAATGTTCCGTCAGCGTGATTGGAACCCACACTCAGGATTGTCGGCGACGTTGTGTCGACCACAATTTCCTTGTTGTAGGCAAGATTGAAATCGGGGATGTAATTGGTCAGAGGATTTCCGGCCTGATCGATGATTGTTCCTTCAATGGAATTCGCATCGAGATCGGAAGAACTTTCTCCGGCTCCAATGATATAGTCGCAGGTTCCGCTGTCGGAGTTGTCAATGGGAAAAGTGCAGCTTCCTCCGCTGTCGAGATTGATTGTGACAAGATCTGAAGTGACAGGCTCGGAAAAGGTGACATCAATGTCGATCGTCACTCCGGCCTTGAAGCTTCCGTTTGAGTGATCCGAAGAAACATTTGAAATTGTGGAGGCAGAATTGTCTTTGATCACGCCGACTTCCGTGTCCGTTCCGATATTCCCAGCCGCGTCAGTGTCTCTGACATAGAGAGTGAAACTTCCTTCCCCCAAAGATCCCCATCCAGTGAGATCACTCAGCGCCGTGGTGCCGCTTTCACAACTGACCCAGTTCGCACCATCGATCGAGCACTCCGGATCTGTGTTTTCGTCGTCGGAAAAAGAAATTTTCGCGCTGTCTTTCACCCTTGTTCCGGCAAGAGGAGAAGCAATGTCCACTGCCGGCGCCGTCGTATCAATCACAATGGCATGATCTTCCGCAAGATTGGCGGTTGGAATATGGTTGGTCAGAGGATTTCCGGCCTGATCTGCGATTGTTCCTCCAACGGAATCAACATCGAGATCAGCGCTGTTTTCTCCGTCCTGAACAGTGTATTCACAAGTTCCAAAATCGGAATTGTCCATGGGAAAAGTGCAGCTTCCTCCGCTGTCGAGATTGACGGTCACGTCGCCGGTCGAGATGACGTTTTCCGAAAAAGTCACGTCGATGTCAATCACCGCTCCGGCTTTGAAGCTTCCGTCTGCATGGTTGGAAGAGACGTTTGAGACTGTGGGAGCAGAGTTGTCAACATGAAGCTGACCCAAATTCTGATAAGTGATATTGTCAGCATGATCGGATGCTTTCACACAGAGATACTCAGAATGGTCGCCTGTGATATCAAAATCAATGCCACTTGAAAAAGAGTTATCAATCGTATCTCCTGCATCACAAACATCATCTTCACTGAATCCATAATATTGGGAATCCAGACCGCTCCCTCCCGTGTCGCTCACATCGACATTGATCGTGTCAGAAGTGACTGAAACTCCGGAAACCCCGTCATTCACGCTGAAAGAAGGCGTCGCTGTATCGATGAAAAAAGTATCGACATTGTCGTTCGCGTCCATGGTGTTTCCGGCCAAATCTTTGGCGCCACTCACCTTGAGCGTGGCCGTCCCGTTGGCATCGCCGGAAGAAACAGTGGCAGTTCCTGTCCAAGTTGTGGAATTTGTCCAACTGCCGCTCACGGACAATTCATGCGTATCCGATTCAGAAATGACCGCCGTAGGCGCCGTTGACTGATCCATCGGATCATCAAAAATAAGAGAAACATTCACTGTTCCCGCCTTGGCAAAATCAGGTGTGGCCGATCCGCTGCTTATAACCGGTTTTTTCGTGTCAGTATAGGCCGCTTTGGAAGGTTCGTTTGTCGGATCGATATCGGTCGAAGTGTTGTTCAAAATGTCTGTTCCGGTGACGCTGATGTTCTCCAGGACCGAACCGATGGCGGCTGCATCGGCGCTAATAGTTCTGATATAGATATAGTCGTTTCCGCTGACCAAGGACGTCGCTGCCAAAGAAACATCATTGTTTGTTCCTTCCGCAGCAATACTGATCGTCGGAACGGCACTCAGGGATTCAAGAGCGGTGATTTTCAAATAAAATGTTCCTGCTCCCAGTTCCGGATTGTCTCCGAGAGAGTTGGTAAGTCCCGCATCGGAATAGTATTGGATAGAAAACGTCGGTCCAGTAGTATCCTTGATAACCGTATCTTCTCCGCCCGGGCTGACATTTTGCGCCGGATCACGCAAGGTGACTGTGGCTGTCAACGTCCCGTCATCCAAACCGTGGACGTCGATTCCCGCTATATCAGTGGACCCGTCCATTTCCATGATATCGGAACTTCCTGTCACCGGATTGGTAAAGCTGTTGTTGTAATCGTCAATGGAATACAGAATCGTCGCGCCGGCCTCGCCGGAAACTCGGAGGGTCACATTATTTTTGTTTGAATTGTCCACTGGATCGGTCATGAACTGAACGAGACTGGGAGCGTTCGGCGCGGTGGTGTCAATTATTATATCTGAACCGTCAGCAATATTCGTTGCTGGAAGACCGGTACCTGACTGCGTATTGCCGGCTTGATCAACGGCGCTTTGACCGTCAATCGTTGACACCGTCAAACCGGTCGTATTTTGACCCGATCCAGTGGCGCCAACGGTATATATTCCGGTGAGCGTGTTTCCCGACTCGATAGTCGAAAGGACGACCTGCACTCCCGTATTCAAAGTCACTGTGATGCTTGATCCACTGGCCAAACTTTCACCAACACCGTAGGTCGCAGTTATGTTTATGTTGCTCGTCGGACCATAGGCATCATCAGCGGTTGTGGAAGTGAACGAAGCCAGTTGCGGTGCTGTTTCATCAAAAGTTACCCCGGTTCTTTCGATTTGGGCAGCCGGATTGCCAGCCAGATCTTCTCCGTTGAAATCAAAAGTATACACGGCTCCATCAACCAGGGCGACAGGCCCTTCTGAACAACCCGAGGTGGTATCAAAATTGTTGTGAGCTCCGTTGCCAAGAGCTGCTCCCGTCAAGGTGCAGGTATGCGGGGTCGGATCCGCCGATCCGGAAGTTCTTGTCATGACAATCGTACCGCTGCCCATGAGTTCCGAAATGGTATAGGAAATATCAGAACTGCCCGTGACATTGTTTATGAAAGACGAGCTCGCGGGAAGCACACTGGAAAATATCGGATCTATTGTATCAATGCGGATATCCGACACCCAATGAATGTTGTAATCGGGAGCAATCATCGTCAAACCGGTATGGCAATAATTGTTGGTGTCGCAAACATTTTGAGACACGATGGAATTCACTGTCAGATCCGTCGAGTTTTGACCCGATCCAGTGGAACCGACTGTATATGTTCCGGAAAGCGTGTTTGTTCCGACCGTATCGAGAGTCACTTCAACTCCAGTATCAAGAAGAACTGTGGCCGTAGAAGACGCTCCGAGATTGTTTCCATTCCCATCCGTATAATTCGCGGTTATGTTTATTTCGGAATCCGGACCATATGAGGCGCTGGGAGTTGACGATGAAAAAGAAGTGAGATAGGGCGCTCCCGCCGTGAAGGTTGAATCAATACCATAATAGGTAAAATTTCCATAAATATCCTTCACTCTCGGCATATAGTGTTTGACCGATCCTGCCGAAAGCCCGGCGATGGTCAGGCTATGGCTGGTGCCAAGGGTTTCTTCGTCTCCGATCAATTGCCCATAGCTGTCCGTCGAACCATAGGCTATGAAGGGATAAGCGTTGATATCCGTATCCCAGGTTATCGTCACATATGAATTGGTCACTTCCGCAATTCGAACATTGCTGATCGTCGGCGTGGCGCTCGTTGAAAAATCAAATCCCGCTCCGACATTGTCGTCAGTTGTCTGATCGCCGCCGCTGTCAGCCGATCTCACCCGATACTTATACGGGGTATTGGGATCCAGTCCATCCAGAGTGACGCTATGATCAGTGACATAAGAGCTAGCATTTCCCCGGGTATTGTCGTAATTCGTTGTATAGCCGTAGTCGACAAAAGAGTTGGAAGCAATGTCGGTCGTCCAGGTGATGGTCGCGCTGATTGTCGTCACGCCGGAACTCTGAACATTTGAAATGACGGGAAAGGCCGCTTCAGATCCAACCGGAAGAAAAGCATACGCCAGCAATGCAAAAAGCAAGACAAAATTGAAGGCTTTATTTTTTTTCTTTTTGAATTGGATGAATCTGTGTGTCATTTCGAAAAAATAATTTCTCCTTACTTGTATCTCAATGCGACAAGTGGATTGAGTCTTGATGCCCGAACTGCAGGATATATTCCAGTGGCAAGACCGATGAGAGTGGAAAAAACGATAATGAAGGCAATAAACCAGAAAGGCGTGTAAAACATTTCCACCGGTTTTCCGCCCAAAGTATTGGCCAAAAAATTGAATCCAGCGCCAGCCAGGCGAGTTCCCAAAAATCCCATCACGATGCCCCCGACTCCGCCCAAAAAACCAATGGCAATGGATTCAGTGAGGAACAGAAACAGAATCTCTCTCTTGGATGCTCCAATTGATCGCAATATCCCAATCTCATTTGTTCTCTCGAGAAGAGCAATTGTCATGGTGTTGAACATTCCGATGGCAGAAACACCAAGAGCAACAATACCAAACATGGCCAATATGAACTGGATTATGGAAAATATCTTATTCGCTTCATCCACCGTGTCCGTGAGCGCCATGACGGAGAAACCCCTGTCGACTATTTCGTTTCTGACGGAATCCAGAACACTGCGATCAGCCACCTTCACTTTCATTTGGTCAAAGTTGTCCGGAGCGATTCCCCTTGTCCAACCAATGGGAATATACCCTGAACTTTCGGAAGGATCGTCAACAATGCCGCATATCACAAATTTTTGATCCAGGTGCAGCATCTTCTTGTCCGCCATGAGTTGCTGATTTTCACCCTGACTTTCTTCGGGAACAACCAGCGTTATGTCCACTTCTTTCCCCAATGCCTGGGAAATATCTTCAATATTCAAAGAGATCAAAGCTCCCGTTGAAAGAATCACTTTTGCGTCGTTGTCGCCTTCAAAACTTTCTCCCTGCAAAAGTTCGATCCCGCCCAAGCGCAAAAAGTTCGAGCTCACCGATGCCAAATTGATATTGCTGGATATATCTTCCAGTCTAAATTGGGACAAGAGCGTCTGTTCGGGCGCAACTTCAGTGACATTTTCTATTTTGGAAAAGTCATCAATTAATTTTTCATTTATTTTGATGACAGATGGATTTGCGGAAGTTATATCCAAAGTGAGAAGCGCGTCTGATTTGGCAATCTTCTCCAGAAGAATTTTTTGAAGTCCATAGCCAAGAGAGACCAAAAACAAAGTTGTTCCGATACCGACGCTGATGCCCAAAACGGTGAGGAACGTTCTGAGCCCTCTCGTCCTGAAATTTCTTGAGGCAAGTTTTATGTTATCTATGACAAACATATTTTTATATTGTAAAAATCATGAACCAAACTTCACCAGCATGATAAGCTCCATTTTTCTGGCCAAATTCCGCGCGCTCTTTCTGTTGAGGCCCACTCCCCCCCGATCAAGAGGGCGGTCCAAAAATTCCCTGAATTCATTTTTGCTGATCTTGGAATATATCCTGTACTCGATTCCTTTGTCGAGCGCCGATACCTGATCCAATGAAAGTTCGCCTTTGAATTCTTCAAGCAGTGTTATCCGTATGTCGGAAACTGTTTTTTTGACGGGATCGATCTCGCCTTCCTTGAGCAGCGGAGTTTCTTGATGAAGAAAATCGACCTTCGCCACGACTTCCTCGACTATTCGTGAAAATTTGAGAGCCGTGCTCTTGTTCAATCCTATTCCACCTTCTTCAATCGGGGCGTCAAAAATGTTGATCAATTCATCTTTGCCTATTCTGTCCAATAAACGATTTGTGACGCTTTCTTCCATCTTTCTTATTTCGTCGTACTCAAAATTTGTCAAAAGATAGGCAACAAGCATCTTCGCTTTGAAAGGTGCGAGCATAACCTGAACCTGCATCGAAGAAAGATCCGGATAGGCCTGCATAAGAAGATCAAGCTCTGTCCGTTCTTTTTTGATTCCCCCTTCTTCGCTTTCCCCTCGTATTTTTTTCTTTTCGTGATTGACTTCGACTTTGATGATCTTCCCGTCTTTCATGAAAAATATTCTGTCCGCATAGGAAAGGTGCTCCGGATTGTGCGTGACGGCAACAATCGTTTTTTTGTCATAGACATTCAGCGTATTGAAAATCTCAAGAACATTGTGCGCCGCTTCACTGTCAAGATTTCCCGTTGCCTCGTCTGCAAGCAAAATAGGAGGATTGTTGATCAGCGCCCGGGCAATTCCGACTCTCTGCTGCTGCCCGCCGGAAAGCTCGTTGGACAATCTGGACTCGAATTGGATTATTCCAAGTTTTCCGAGCAAGTACCGGCCCCTTTCTTTTCTTTCTTTTGACCTCACCCTTTCAAAAATCAAGGGCACAACAACATTGTCCAAAACATTCAAGGATGAAACCAGATTATATGTCTGGAAGATCATCCCTGTTTTTCTTCGATGAAACACGGCCAGATTATTTGATGACAAGGCGGACAAATCTTGATCATCAACAATCACCTTTCCTTTGGATGGAACTTCCAACCCGGCAATGACATTCAGAAGCGTTGATTTTCCGCTGCCGGACGGTCCGAAAAAAATAACATACTCCTCGGGAAATATTTCCAGGTTGATATTTTCCAAAGCTTTGGCTTCATTATTTTTTCCGGCGAAATAGACAACGTCCAAATTCTCGATTTTCACAATCGGTTTCTTGAGCGGATCCTGCCAATCACTTCTAAATTCGGGAAATTTTTCTTCCAGGATCTGTAAATCTTCTTCTTTCAAAAACGGAGATTTCATTTTTTTTGTGTCTTTATGTTTATTGTCAGGCGCAGCGAGAGAAATGAAAACTTGTTTTCATTTCCGAGCGAGTGACGACATCAAAATGGCCAATATCATTTTATTTTCTAATTTTCAATTTTTTTCGAGATCGTCCGAAAGTCTGCTTCGCTGGGAAAGAACCTTCAAATGCCAGCTTGAAAAAGCAAAAAAGCCCTTTTCTGCTCGGGAAAATTCGCTACATTTTCAGACTCGAATATACACTTCATTCTTGGCTTTATTTTACCACAAAAAAGCGGCCGGCAACAGACAAAAAAACAAAAAAAGGCTGCTCTTTCGAAACAGCCTATTTTTTCGATTTTTCCTTTATTTTCAGACGATTTCAGTCTGTCGCGAAGAGCGAATTTTCTGGAACAAGGCTATAGATCACGATTTCTTCGCCAAGACCGGGAACTTCCTTCAGATCCACTTGGATTTTTTCGCCAACATCGCCCTTCACCATCTCGGCTTGAGCCCTTTTCTCCGGATCAAATTCAATTGTCGTAGTTCCATATTCTTTCCCTTCGGATGATTCTCCCAGACGCGTCTTGTATCCAATGAGATCAAATTTTTCTTTGAGCTGCCGAGCAGCTTTTTGGTCGGACCCCGGCAAAGCGACAATAGCAACAAGGACGCTGGATTTTTTGAAAACACCAGATTTCGTTTTCTCCACGGTTTCCTGTTTTGGCGGCTGCTTTTCTTGAGGAAGCTGGATTTCTTCATGAATCATTTTGCCTTGTCTCAATTTGAGCCCCCAAGCAGCCCCGGCTGCGACAACAACCAAAGCCATGCCGATCAAAAAAACTCTTTTTTTCTTGAAACCAGATGAACCCGAGCGTTCCAGAATTGAAGGGCCTATTGCGCCAGCGGCTTTCATTTGGCCGATCAAAGAGGCATTCTTTCGATTCACCGGGATGAACAGTTTCTCCCCCGCCCTGATCTCAAAAGGCTTTCCAATGGAATTGAGTTTCGCAATTTTTTTCCAGGAGACAAACAGTCCTTTGGAAAGATCCGTCAAATTGTCTCCAAGCCTGACGGTGTAGACAGGCATTTTTTCTTTTGAAACTTCCCTGAAATACATAATGATCAGCCGGAACAAGAAGAACAGCGCTGAAAGGACAATGAGCAAAAATATGATCCGATAAGGTATAACCCAAATCACAACATCTTTTGAGGCCTCGCCCACTCCGTCTTCAAAAAAACTGGTGGTCATCGTCACTTTGTATCGCCCGAAAATTGGCGACTTGTCCCAAATAACAGTTCCTTCTTTTATCTCATCCCGCGGAAATATGACACCCATCTCCTTGTCAGGCAAATGAGCTGTCGTCATGCCAAATATGTTTTTTATGTCAATCGTAACCTTTGGAGAGATCCTCACGTTTCCTTCGTTTTTCACGCCCGTGAAAAAAACGGTTCGCTTGTTGATATCAAGAAAGTCCTTTATGAAATTCTTTTTTCCGGACGGCTCAAACCGCCAATCGAATCTCGTAATTTCGAAATCTTTTTTCACTTCGCCGGGAACGGTTTCATATATTCTCACTCCGACTCGCGTGATGATTTTGACACCCATTTGAGAAGTAATGTCGGTTCCGCTATCGAGTTCCTGCATCACAATTCCACCCATATGATCTCCAACATCAGCATTGTCAGGGATATTTATCACAAAAGGAACCGTTTTTTCCGAATTGGCAGGCAATTCAATCTCATTGGCCCCCAGCTGCACCCAGCTCCCGACATCTTTTCTTTCATCATTTTCAGCCAGAAGAGCAAAGGATCCGTCTGTTGTGGTCGTCGCATCAACTGCATATAGCTTCACCACCACTGTCTCGCTTTTGTTGTTCAAAACCCTTATTCCATCCACTTTACCAGCCCCGAGACCCAGGCGATACATGAACCAGGAGTCGGAAAACCTGACTTCGGGATCCGGATTGGCAGGCAAAATTCCGACGGTCTCAGTGTTCACTGCTCCCGCCAATCGAGGAAAAAAGAAAAAGGCCACTGCAACACAAAAGAAACACAATGCGATCTTTGTATTCGTTTTTTTCATTTGATTTCAACTGCTAATTTTCAGCTTAATAATATAAGAATTATACATCATCTTTTTCAGAAATACAACCAGATGGTTCGGCTTATTTCCTGAACTGCTCACATGCTGGGACGGACATATATCGAAGACAAATCGTCGGCATATTCCTCTTTCCATCCCGCGTTCAAAAACATAAACCTGTTGGCGGGATTATTGTATACCAGGGCAAATTTAACATTATATTTTTCCAAAATTTCCCGCCAATTCCCTTCAAATTGAGAAACTTTGTTGAACTGCTCAAAAATTTTCTGGCCGCGAAATGTCCAACTCGGCATCCGCCCGTCAACAAAAACTTTCTTTTCCGGATATTGCCAAATGAGAAATCCTCCCCAGTTGTATTCGTTGAACATGTTGCCTTCAATCGGATGTTCTTTCAAATGATTGACGGCGCCTATGGGATAGCTTCCGTCCTTGGCAATTTTTTCCACGCTGTATCCGGGCGGCACATCTTTGGTGAGTCTTTGCCCCGCGACCAAAAATATGGCGAGAATTGCGAAAGCTAAGAACCATTTTTTTCTCACGATACTGATCAGCTCCTTTCCCGCCAACCCTTCGGCGATCGAAACCCAAAGCGGCGTGCTCACAATGAGAAAAATCGGCATATGCCTCCAACTGCTCAATCCCAGATAGAGAAAAGCCAGACACACGGCTAAATAGGTATAATCGTTTTTTCGAAAATTGAGAAGAAGCAAAATTCCCAGGAGGGAAAGATACATCAGGAACTGATAGCTCATCGGGTTGGCAGCAGTCACCGGGAACCATTCATTGATGTTGGCCTTGGCATACTGGTCAAATATGGTCGTGACCACTTCGATATATACTTTCCAGCCATATGGATTGCAAAGCGTCGCCAAAGATGAAACTGCCAAAACGCCGCCGAGCTTTGCTATTCTTCTTGGAGCAAGAGCGCTTTTTTCCATCAAAGCGCCGATCCCTTCAAGCAGCGCCGAATTTTTGATTCTTTCTCCAACCAGCTGGCAGTCTTCAAAAAAAACTGTGCGAAATGTCAGCGGCGGGCAAAATTCAACTTTTTTGTGGATTCTTTTCAATCCCCATGGAATCAGGTTTTTCATCGTCTCGACAAAAAGATAGGCTGCAACAAAAAACAATCCAACTGCGAATCCTCCATGGAGATTGACCCAAATGGCAAAAATGAGCGGCAGCCAATATATGATTTTGGAACGGCTATCCGAACGAAATTTGAATATGATATATATGACCAAAGCCAATCCCAAAAGATTGATCATCTGCGGTCTCACGCCAAGAACCGGAATACTGGCAATTGTTCCCAGCGCGGCCGCCACGATTCTATATTCAATTTTTGCATTCACTCCAAGGGAAACAAGGAGAAAAGCCAGCGTGACAATGAGCGCAAAAATGGCCGACAAGGTGAAAAGGTTCGTCTCTTGATACGCAACCGCCATCAGGATGTCCGTTACCCATTCGTGCATGATGAGCGGAAAATCCGGCATGGTGTAGGAAAAAATATCCTGGTGAGCCACTTCGAAATTGTGCTCCAAGAGATATTTTCCGTCCTGCAAATGCCAGCCCATGTCAGGATCGGTCGGAGGCCGGAGCGCGATGAAAAAAATCAGGAGAAGACCCGCGGCGACAAAAGCGCTTTTGGCATTCAAGAATTTTTTCCAGTTTGATTTTTTTTCAGTTTGAATCATTTTTTTTGGCAATCGCGATGAATTCGCCGGTTATCGGTATGGGAAGATGGATGTTTTTTATTTTTTTCGGCAAAAGCGGAAAAATGATTTTGCAAAAACTTCCCACAACCGGAATAGTATACTTTTCAAAATAATATTCATAATAGGAAACAAAAAAATCTTTCACGTTGTTTTTGAAAAAGACGACTGAAAAATTGTGGCGCTCAAGGAGATATTCCAGCGATTTTTTGTTGAAATAAAGAACATGTTCATATTTGTATTGGAACCAATTCCGTCCGAGAATTTTTCTGGTCAGGGATTGGCTGTTGGGAGAGATGATGAGCAAATGCCCTCCCGGCTTCAAAATTCTCTCCACTTCAGCTACGGTTTCGTGGGGATCGCAAAGATGCTCAAGAACATCAGTCATCGCCACGACATCAAAATGATTCTTTGGATATTTCGCGCCGGACAGTTTTCCAAAATATATTTTTCCAGGAAATTTCTTTTCTGCCGCTCCCCCAGATTCCCGGGAAATTTCCGTCCCCCAGACCTCAAAACCAACCTTTTTCGCGCATTCCAAGAGATATCCCGGCCCGGTTCCAATATCAAGCAGCTTCTTTCCTTCTGGACTTGTGATTTTCAAAACTTCCGTGAGCTGACGCTGGAATGCTTTTTTCTTTGACTTGGAAATTTCTTTTTCCTTCTCTTCTCCCTCTCCTCCCCAGGCGGCATATTTTGAGTCATAGAGATGCGAGCGATCTTTCGCATAATCCTCGGCGAATATGACGCGGCAACTTGGGCACTTGCAAAGATCAAGTTTCCGGCACGCTTTCGCTTCCCGAGTTTTCACCGAAAACTTTTTTGATCCTTTTTCTCCGCAGATGGGACACTTCATTTTGTTTTGACGCGCTTAAAGATAAGGTATTCTCCGTCATCAAAAAAAACTTCGAAATTGAGCGAGGCCTTCAGCTTCTCAATGTTGCTTTGATATTCCGCCGCGTCCACTTGAAGCGCATATTGGAAATCAAATGTTTTGCTTCCGGCATATGGATCAAACCTGTCGAGAACCACAAACTCGGAATCATCGACCCTCAAAGGAAACCTATACAACCCCTGTCTTTCGGAAAAATGCGGCCCCAGATTGTGCTGAACGCTGATTGAAGCGTCAGCCGGGATCATGCTTTTTATCATTTCGATCTTCTTGGCATTTTCACTGGGAAGGAATTCATTCAGTTTTGAATTCATCGCCGCCAAGGGCACGGCACTATATGCATAAAAACAAAAAAAAGAAAATATGAGAATCGCGGCAGAAAAGAAAATCTCCATATTTCTGTTTCCCAAAAACCATCTTTTGAAAGTAATAATCGCCGAAAAATATATGAAAGGGATAAAAATCGCGGAGTGATAGAAAAAAACACTGTACGTCAATGAAAGACTGCTGAGAAGGTTTATGCATATCATCGGAAAAATGATGATGATCGGCCAGGAAAAAAGTCCGAGAGAAAAAACAGGCGCTATAAGGCTGAAAAGATATTTCGGCCTGTCCCCGCTCAACATGAATTTCACAATCATCAGCGGATGAAACAAAATATTTTTTGCTATTTCGCCAAGCCCTTTTCCCAGCCAGCTGTAGCGAAGCGGATATGACGAGCTGTTGGATATGAGAGACGGATTGCCCGTCGCAGAAAAGCGCGGCATGAACGCAAGCATCGTCAACAAAAAATATCCGAAAGACGCTGCGCAGGTTGCCAGGCCAAGTTTGTACCTTTTTTGAGAAATGATGGCATATACCCCCATCATGAAAATCAAAAGCGCCGTATGCTCCTGGCAAAGTGCCAAAAAAATCGCAAACAAAATAAAAAGCTTGTTGTTTCTTTTCTCCAAAAAATAAAAAGCGCCAGCCGAGAAAAAAACGGCAAAAACAACTTCATGAAAATCATAGAGGAGTCCGTTGTGCAGATATGGGTTCAGAAGATAGCTCAATAAAAAAACCAGCGCAAGAGAAACTTTTTTGAGATTTTCCTTGGCAAAGGCAAAGATGAAAAAGGCGCTGGCGCCCACCGCAAAAGCTTGGAAAAAAAGAAGCCACCTGGGACTCGCAACGATCGCATAAAATGGAACGAACAGCAAAAGAATCGGACTGAAATGGGATCCCAGATAGTTTCGCTCCCCGAGCATATTGGAAGAATTGTCGAAAAAATGACCGTGAAGAGTGTTCCAGACAACCTGGTCGTATGTTCCCAAATCATTGAGATATGATTTCAGCGCCGCGTGGCGCGAGAAAGAAAGAAGAACAAAGACGATGACGAATAAAAGAGCAATGAGGCGCGCTGCCAGATCAGCCGCCGTCTCCCCTGCTATTCTTTTGAAATATTTTTTCGCAAAGAAATTTTTCATTTTTTTTTCGCGAGCCTCAATTTCGCCACCCGCCAAAAACTTTCCCAGATTATTTTGAAGTTGAACTTTGATTTTCCCAATCTTCTTTCGGAAAAAGAAATTGGGATTTCTTTGATGCGGAATCCTTTTTTGTGCGCCTTGTATGTGGTTTCCACCTGGAATACATACCCGACGGAATTTATTTCCCCGTCGATGATCTCTTCAAGAACCTTCCTTCGGTAGCATTTATATCCGGTGGTCAGATCTTTGTACGGAAGACCCAAAACACTCCTGGCATAAAAATTTCCGAAGCGACTGACCATCCTTCGGGAAAAATTCCAGTTGCTTATTTTTCCGCCAGGGACATATCTCGATCCCACAGCCAGATCGTGGCTTTCCATTGTTTCAACGAAGGCAGGAATTAAAAACGCGTCATGGGAAAAATCAGCGTCCATTTCAAGGACATATTCCGCTCCGCGGGAAAGCGCGAAATTGAAGCCTTCCACATAGGCGGTTCCCAGGCCCGCTTTTTTTTGGCGATGAAGAACATGGATTTTTTTGTTTGATCTTTTCAGGCCATCGACAATTTTTCCCGTCCCATCCGGCGAGTTGTCATCCACGACGACAATTTCAAGATCACTTATTCCCAAATCAAAAATACGGCTGATCAGCCTTTCGATGTTTTCTTTTTCATTGTAGGTTGGAATGACGACTGTTGTTTTCATCTCGTTTTGATTATATCTTTTTTTTGCTTTTTTATCAAAACAAAAAAGCTTTCTTAAAAGCTTCCAGCACTAATTGAATTTATTTTAGGACTTGCGAATTTGAGTGCAGTTCGAGACGCAAGTGAGG
>Ga0265297_10004406_pt1 | contig 23108 bp, 13 predicted proteins | sample Munlanlwell13791_FD_192502 | JGI IMG/M metagenome (GOLD analysis project Ga0265297, IMG submission 192502) | Leachate microbial communities from a municipal landfill in Southern Ontario, Canada - Leachate well 137-91 | ecosystem: Engineered > Solid waste > Landfill > Unclassified | place... | reverse complement strand
TTTTCCGGCACCTTCTCCGGCGGGGCCAGCGGCCCGGGATAGGAGAGGGTGGAGGTGTATATTCGCCAGCCGTTGGTCCGCGCGTTCTCCGGCACGCCCGGATAGTCCTCGTACACGCCGCGGCTGCCGATCGGCAGCAGGGCGTCGTGTATCAGGCTTGCGTAGTCGAAGAGCCCCTCTTCGGTATAGTTCTGCGAGACCGGGTGCGTGTCCACGGCCCTGAATATTGCGGTGATTCCGTCGTTGGGCGTGGAGAGCGTCTCTCCGCCGTCGCTCGTCGTGATCGGCATCTCGTCAAACGGATCGAGTATCATCGCCCCTGTGAAGAGCTGTAGATCCGCCTGCGCCGGCTCCTTGCCGCTCGCTGCCTTCATGTCGTCGTACGAGGAGATGGCGGAGAGGCCGGGGAACTGCGGATTGAGCATAGCGGCCGAGGTCTGGGTGACCCTCAGCACGAACATTCCGGAGCGCGGCTCTATCGCGGCCAGCAGTGTTGCCGTGAACTTCGTGCGCTGCTCCGTGCCGTCCGGGTTTTTCATCGGCAGCCCGGCCGGGGTGAGGCCCACCGCCTCTATCGCGATCTCGCCTTCGAAGAGACGCTTGGCCGGCTCGCCCTCTTCGCGGTGGAAATCCACGCATCCCATCAGCGGCATTGTCGCGGTCGAGTATGCGCCCGGTGCGATGTCGAGTCCCGGCGGCGCGACGGACACGGGCTTAAGATTGAAGTCTTCGCTGATCAGCTCGCCGGTCTGCTCGTCTACCGTGGGGACCGAGCAGCGCATGCCCTTGCCGGCGGGCGGGTTCACCGCCGCTATCTCCTCAGCGGTGCCGAGCCAGCGGAAGTTGGCGCTGTCCGGTCCTGCCACGGATATCGAAGTCACGCGAATCGTGGATGACGCGGTGTCGGGCACGCGCAAAAAGAGCGGTACCGCGGCGTCCACGGTCTGGGCGGTGATCCCCTTGAAGGGGAATGCGCCGCCGGCCTCCGCCTGTTTGGTCCCTGTCGAAGTCTTGAAGTAGAGCTCCAGCGCCGGCGATTCGCTGATCGTGGTGGTGCCCGAGACTCCGGCGGTGATGTCGCCCTGGTCCGTCGATATCTTCAGTACGGCGCGATCCGTGACCGAGCTCCCCACGCCTGCCTGTTCGCCGTCCGCGCCGACGAGGTCGCTAGGCGTATATGTCACGACTATGTATGCGCTCAACTCCTTGTAGCCCGGCTGATACGGAGGCAGCGTCAGAGGGAGCGGGGCGCCCTGCGCGCTTCCGCCCTCGAGCGCCTCATTCACCTTGTCCTGGATTTTAGCGAAGTCGTCCGCCACGAACACCGCTCCTGGCGGCAGTTTGAACTGGCCGGTGGAGAGGCTGCCGGGCGCCTCCTCGATGACGATCGACTGTATGGTCAGGTCCTCGACTCCCTTGTTGCGCAGCGCGATCACCTGTTTCCGGCCCGAGATCAATACGTCCGACGAGCCGCTCAGGTCGATCGCGTACATGGGCGCGGCGTCCGGCTCCATGAGGTTGCACTGCGCGTCCACTTCCGCGAGAGGCTTGCCTTCGGTAGAGACCGGCAAGAGCTCGCACGCCGTGGTCACGGGGTCAGGGCAAGGCCCGCAGGCCGTGAATGCGGTGGAACCCTCGCACTGCAGTTCCGTGCACTTGAAGAAGCGCCGCTCGGCGTTGGCCGGGAGCGCGGCGTCGCCGATCTCGATGTCGTCGATGTCGGGGAGCGAGATCACCCCTTCCTCGTCCACCACGTCGAGCCCGCCGCTGCCGGATTTCGAGAGGGCGGTGGCCGTGAGCTGGAACGCGTCCGGCCCGATCGTTATGGTCTCGACCATGTTGCCGGGTTGCGCGTTCTGCGCGGTCGGCCTGAAGGTCGCCGTGAGTATGAATGATTGCTGTGGGGAGACCTGGCCCGAGAGCGGGATGGTGGAACTCAAGAGGAACGGGCCCTTGCGCGGCGGAATGGCTATGGTCTGCGCCTTGGCGCCGGCGTTTGTGACCTTGAATTTTGCGGAGGATTCGAAGCTCGGGCCCACGTCCAGGTCGCTCTCCGCCACGAAGGTGCCGCTTCCGATCTCCATCAGATTTCCGTCGGGGAGCGCGGAGAGGGTCTGCTGTCCTTCGGGCGATATGACGACCTTGTTCACCTCGAAGGTCTGCTCCGACTCGCCGCCGCACTCCGAGAGCGCGGGTGTGACTGCGCCGCGGAAGCTCGCCGAGAGCGATGCTCCCATCAGGTATTCGTCGGCAGCGTCGATGACGTGTCCCAGCGTGGTCGCGGTGACCAGCGCCATGGCGCCGGAGGCGTCGGGCGGAGAGCCCGAGATGGAGGGCAGGTGCTCCAGCTCTTCGGTGGCGCCGGTGGTGAGCGTCAGATCCGGAACCTCGCCCACGATACCCAGCGCGACTATGTAGAGGGAGAAGCCCTCGATCGTCATGTTGCCGGCGGAGTCCACGGAGCCGGTGCCGGTGTTGCCCTTCCCGTCTCCGTCGCCGCGCGCGTTGATCGTGATCGGCGCAGGCAGCCCGTGGCCCTCGACCTCCACGTCGGGGAACTCGCTGCCCTCTATCGTGACCGTGGAGCCGGATATGTGTATCGGGAACGCCCCGACCTCTGTGCAGAGCTCGTCGCCCTCGACCAGTCCCACCTCGATGTTAGTGCCCTTGATCTGCACGCACAGCTGCGAGGAGAAGGAGAGGGTGCACTGCCTGTCGGAAACAGAGGGCTGCGCCTGGCCGCCGTCTTCCTCCTCTTCGGAAGGAGGGAAGTAAACCGGCGTGTAGTCCTCGCCCCCGCATCCTGACAGAACGCAAACGACGAAGAGCAGGATGGCTGCGATGGTGAACCGCGGAAGCGCCTTCATTATATAAGGGGTCGTGTTCATCGGCTCCTTATCGGCGTTTCTTCCAGGAAGTTGCGTTAAATCCGCTTTCATGCGGCCGAGGGTGCCCCTGGCTGCGGGGGCCGGCAATATGCGGTGTTCCGGCGCCTTGCGTCATCTTTTTGACGTGTTGTGCCTTTTTTCCACGCAACTTTTGAGGATAACCTCCGACAAAGAGTCAGGCCAGGGCTCTGTGCCCTCGACTGCCCTTATTATGATGAAGAATGCTCGAATCATCGTCTTGCTGCTCTGCGCGGCCCTGCCGTTTGCGCCCTCCCGCGCACATGCTGGGCTTGGCGACATCTTGAGCCGCGCCGCGGGGCTGTGGAAGGGGATGAGCATAGGCGCACTCGCGGGCGAGACCGACCCTGCTCCGGAGCCTTCGGATGAACCTTCAGAGGAGCCCGGCGTTTCCACTATGCCCGGTCTCTGCCAGGTTCCGCAGGAGCCTGTGCGCATCGAGTGCGAGATCGGCGCAGGATTTTTGTGCGTGAGCACACCGCCGGGCAGCGTCGCTCAGAGCTCCTTCGTGTTGAAGGGCACGATCGACAGGCAGTCCTCAGTCCTGGCCAGCATCACGATATCCGCACAGAGCGAGTACACGAAGAAGAGCGCGATGGTGGATACCTCCAGCCCGGCCTCCAGCGGATGCTGGGACGCGGGTTATTCCGGCGCGCCGTTTTGCCTGGATGCAGAGGGCCGTTTCTCCGCCACGGTCGATCTGCCCGAAGCGGGGCCGTACACGATCTCGGTCGCGGCCAGCAGGATCGCGGGAAATTCGGAGGAGCGCAGCGTGAGGCTCTCCCGCGTCGTCGCGCCCGCCCTGACTTCAGGCGGCGTGACGCTCGATCCGGATGTGAAGACGCTGGCCTCCACCGACCTCTCGCACGTTAGGGTCTCCGTCTCGCTGCTGGGCGAGTGCCAGTTCTGCGACTTCATCGGCGCGGCCACGAACGGTGTTGCGGTCTCGGTCGAGAACGTGATCGAGAGTGAGGACGGCAACGTGCGGCGCATCGAGTGCGCCTCCACGGTGGAACAAGGCGGCCAGGGGAAATTCACGGTCGGCGTGCCGGTGGGCGCGGGCCAAAACTCCCTCGTGATAAAGGCGTGCAACGCGGCGACCGGAGCGAGCTGTCCCTCCGTCGGGCCGATAGTGTTCACAGGCACAGGGGCCGGCGAGACGGTCGACGGCATAACGTTCATATCGCCCGAGCCCATGCCCTCGTACGATTCAACGCGCTATCCCTCGCTCCCCTGGAAGTTTCGGATAGCGGGCGAGACCCAGTGCGTGGACGTGCGCTTCAACCGGCTGGCGCCCATCAGCGTCTGTCCGGATGCGCAGGGCGCGTATTCGCTCACCCTCAATCCGAGTACGGGGATAAACGTCGCGACCATAGCCTCCGAGGGAGGCATGGAGGAATACGCTTGGACCTTCGGCTGGGGGAGGATACTCTCTCCGCATGCGTCAGGCGAAGGGGACATGGACATACCCTCGGCGATAGAGGTCGCGCTGCCTGAGGACACCGTGCGCAACATCGTTCTTTCGCTTATCAACAATTTCCTCGCATCGGACGAGAGGGACGAGCTCATCTCCGAGATTCTCTCCGGGATGGACGGGACCTCTTCCAATGATTCCGGCGACTCCGTGGAGATACCGAAATGTTCGAGCGCCGGGATCGAGGGCTTCAACGCGAAGCTCAGGGGAGAACCGTCGCTGGGAGAGGCGGTGCTCAAGGGGCTTAAGTTCAAGAACAACGGCATGGCGCTCTCCGCGTCGCTTGAGGACCTTGAGATCGGCATCGATCTCGTGCCCGAGAAGGACCTGCCTCCGCTGCCGCTCATCGTCTCGTTCAGGAAGGCGCTGGCCGACCTCTCGATCGAGGACAAAGCATCGGGCGGCGAGCTGCTCATCCTGCTGGGCAGCCCGCACGACGATTGCGACTACAAGGCTGGCAGTTATTGCAACCATATCCCCGCGGCGCTGGTGCCCGAGAACCTGGTGGGCGGCGCGAACTCGTGGGGAGGATTCGTCAAGTGCGACATGGACCTCGCGCACGGCAAGGCGAAGGAGGCCTGCGCTGCGATCAACTCGCTCAACGCGCAGACCGGCGTGATAAACGAGAAGGTCCTGGACGCGGTCAACCAGGCGATCTACTGCGGCGGTTCATCCGCGCTGACAGGGCTCGTGAGGAGCGGCATCGACCTGCCCGCGATATCGATAGGGAGCGACGCCGAGGGCGGACTGCTCCCGAAGGTCAGCGTACCATTGAGGCTCATGCTCGACCAGGGACTCGGGCTTTCAAGCGACGGGATGCTCCTCGATGCATCGCTCTCCGTGGGCTCCGACGCAACTTACGCGCATACGCCCGCAGAGGCGCGCATCTCATCCGCCGGCGTGATCAAGGGGGAAGGTTTCGGCGCCGGATCGTTCGATAGCCCCTCTGACGCAACGGGCGATCTGGCAGCATCCCTCTCCCTGGACGCGGTCGGCGCGTTCATCTTCGCAGCCTCGGCGCAGGGGGACGGCAGGGCGCACAGGGGACTGATTGACATAGATGTGGACGAGGAGATGTTTAAGGAATTGGATTTTGATTTCGTGGCAGAGTGCGACGCATTCCAGTCGACGGAGGCCGAAGAGGAGAAGCCCACGCTCTGCCACATAAGGCCCAGGGTTTCCGAGATGTTCGGCACCGCCCTCACCACATACGGCTACTTCGAGGGCAACCAGCCGCTGCTCGTGGCTGTGCGCGCAAACAGGGCGCTCGGCGCCAGGATCGCCGCGGTGGGGATCGACGAGGTGCCGGTCGTGGCAAAGGGCGACGGCGGCGAGGCGGATGGCGGCTACGTGCCGACCGGAGCGATACTCTCGCTGGAACTGGGCGGGGCAGAGCTGTCCTTCTATGCGATCGAGATCGACGGCTCGGTGCCGCCCGATCAGTACGGCAACCCGAAGCCGCTCCTGGACGATGACGGGAATCCTGTGATCAAGTCCATGAGGCCCTCTGATCCGGATCCGTGGAACGGCCAGATCGTAAGTTTCGACTTAACGCTGCTCGCCGCGATCGAGCTGGGAGAGCTGGGGCCTGACCCTGAGGACGACTCTCAGTTCGCAATACCGCTGCGCGTCCTCTCGGACCGGACGAGGCTCGTGCTCACGCCCATGCCGGGGACCAACGCCACCACGGTGCCGGCCGCGGGTCTGGTATCGCAGCTCTCCGAGAAACTCTCGCTCGCCATCGCCGGGTTCTCCGGCGAAGAGGATGCGATCATGATCCCCATCCCGCGCGAGTTCGATATCTCGACGGACGGCGACAATCTCTTCGGCAAACTGGGGCTCGCGAACATCTCGTTCGGCGCGCAGGGCATCTCTCTCGACGCGGAGCCGGAGACAAACTCGATCACCGCCGCCATCTCAGCGGTGATCACACAGATCCTGCATATTGACGGAAAGTCGAAGACCTTCAAAGTCCCGGATTGATTTAGAACCTCAGGACCAGCTCGACCACTTCGTTCTCGCCGACGGTCAGGTTGACCCATTTCTTCAGCGTCACGTCCTGCTCATCGTCGACGTAGCTTGCTTCCACGTAGTATTTGCCCGGCTCGATCTCGAATATCTCCCAGTCGTTGGTCGTGGTGCCTTTCACGAGCTCGGTGTCCGAGCCGTAACGGAAGACCTTGAAGCCGCACGTGATGATCCTGTTGTTCGGGCCGCGCCCGATGATCTTGAGCTTGCCCGCGGTGAAAATCGCCTCGTGGCTCACGCTCTTGCCGTCCTCGATCTTGATGTCGCGGATCCAGATCATCGGCGTCACGTTTGCTTCGCCGGTCACCGGCGTCATGTCGACGGCGAGCGCGTCGTAGAAACCGGGCGACAGGTCGAATATCATCCAGTCGCCCGCCGGCGGCGCTTTGGCCGCGACTTCGTCGGAGCCGGACTTGTAGACGGTGAACTCGGTCCTGACCGGGAGCTCCTTCGCGTTGCGGCCGCGCAGGCTCAAGGTCCCGAGCACGAACTGCATGACTTTGGACGACGGCTGGTTGGCCACGACCGCGAGCCCGAATTCGGTCACAGAGGGTTTGGGCTCGAGTATCGATTTGATGCTGTAGGCCGTGACTTCATATGTGCCAGGCGGAATCGATATGTTGATCGGCGCGCCGTTGGGGGACGTACCCCTGACCATCTCGACCTTGGTCTCCTCGTCCTTGAGCACGAACTCGGCCGGCACCTTGTTCCCTCTCCCGTCGATCGCCGAGAGGGAGACTGTGCCCATCTCGAACATCGCGGTGAGCTCGGTGGTCTCCGCTGCTTTGATCACCACGCCGCCTATCTTGGTGCGGGGGTTGGCGACCATCTTGGGGTCCTCGCCCATCACCACGAGGTCGTAATTGCCGGGCGCGAGCTGCACGGAACCGCCCTCGGAGGGCAGGGCGCCGCTTGCGACCAGATCTTTGGAGCCGGACTTGTAGGCGTGGAAGATGAAGGGGATCGGTTCGCTCAAGGTCGTGATCCCCTTCAGGGCCAGGGTTCCCTTCTGGAAGATGAAGCTGAGCTTCGGCTGCTGGGTGTCGCTCACCTGCACGCCGAGCTCCACGACCGTGAAGGCTTCGGGTCCGGCCTCGACCATGTCTGCGGCCATGTCGTAGGTCCCGGCCGGCAGGAAGAACGTTACCGGAGCTGCACCGGTCTCGATGGCTGCGATCTGCGATTTGCCGCCGTCCTTGGTGATCTTGAAGATTGCGGGCACAGGCTGCCCGTCGCTCGAGAGGGCCGTGACCGTGACTTTTGCAAGATCGAAACTGATGACCTGCTCCACCTTGGTCGTTGAGAGGATCTCCACGCCCTTGAGCAGCTTGGAAGGTTTCTTTTCCTCGGGCGAGTCGGAGTATTCCACCAGTATGTCGTACGAACCCTGCGGCAGGTTGATCAGCTTGGTCCCGAGGCTCTTGCCGCGGCGCACGACCTTGTCGGTGCCGGCCTCGAAGACCTCCATGTTGAACGGAAGGGGCATGCCGCTCGCTTGCGCGGAGAGTTTGAGGTTGTACGGCACTGTGGAGTTTATCGCCTGGTCGAGGGCCGCGGCCAGCTCGGCCTCGTTGCGCGCAAGGAAAAACTGGCCGTCGGTCTTCTCGGAGATGCACGAGAGCTTCTGCTGATCCTCGGGAGAGACGTCGAATGCGACGACGTTCACCGCGGTCTTGGCCGGCCCGCCGGCGATCTTGAGCGCCTCTGCGCACGGGTCTGCGCCGCAGGTGTCCCAGCCGTCGGCGATCAGCACTATGACCCGATCGACGGGGATGCCGCTCGGGAAGTCGTCGCTCGCGCGCGCGAGCGCGAATGCGACCGGGCTCTGCCCTTTGGGTTTTGCCTTGTCCAGCGCGTTGCGGATCGCGTCGACGTCCGGCTCGCCCATGCCGGTCGCGACCTCGGAGTCTTCGCAGTCGTTGTCGGCCGTGTCCGAGCGGGAGCCGAAGAGACGGACCGCTATGTTTCTCGGGAACTCCCCCTGTTGCTGGCGCATCTCGTGTAGGACCCCGTAGAGCGCCTTGCGCATGATCTCGAACTTGGACTCCTGCGCCATGCCTAGCGGGGCGGACATGCTGCCCGAGGCGTCGACCAGGATGTCGACGTTGGTCTTTGCCGTAACGATCTTGGGCTCGTATTGCACTGCGGTCGGCGCCTGCTCCGCCTTCTCCTCTTCATCGGCTTTGAGCTCGGGTGCTGCGAGCGAAGACACATCTCCCTCTATCTTTGCCGCAGGGACCGGCATCTTGCCTGCTGCGGCCGAGGGGGGCTCGGAAAGCGGCGGGGGCGAGGGGATGGTGACAGGGCCCTTTGGTGGCTCCGCGACTTTTGGGGGTTCTGCGGCGCCCGGCACGGTCCTGGGACCGAGGGGCGGCGGTTCCTCCGGTTTCTTCACCTCTTTTGGAACGGGTGTTGCGGCAGGGGCCAGGGTCGGGGCTGCGACCTTTTGCTTCACCTCCAGCACGGTCTGTTTTTCTTTTGCCTTGGATTCCTTCCCGGTCTTTTGGGGTCTTCCGCGGCAGCCGACTAGACATGCCGTTATGATGAAAAAGATGACTGCGATCGCTGTGGCTCTGCTTCTGCCCATGATTATGGAGGACATTAGCACATGAAATTACTTTTGAAAACGCTCTTTGTGAAAAGGCGGGGAGGCTTCTCTTTCTGAAAAGAGAAGCAACCCCAAGGGGTTAATATTTACCCGGATCGGTGGGTAATAATTGCATGATGTCAAAAAATTAGAGGGGGTGTCAAAAAATCGCTAGTGTTTTGAGCGACATTTAATTATCTTGCTGAATACATTGAGAAAAGGGGGCTTTGATTCGATGGCTAATCCGCATGACAGCCAGGCAAATCTGGAGTCGTTGGCCCATGACGAGCTTTTGAAAAAGGCCAAGATCCTCTCCGAGCGCGTAAAAAAGCTGGAAGAGCTCGTGGAGATAATATCCCGCGGCAAGTACATGTGGGAATCGACCTTCGACGCCATCACCTCGCCTGTTCAGATCGTGTCGGAGGAGTTCGAGATACTCAGGGCCAACCTTTCGCTCGCTGCCTCCTGCGGCAAGGACATCGCCGCCGTCATCGGGATGAAGTGCTACGAGGTCTTTGCCGGAAGGGACTCCCCATGCAGGGGGTGCCCTCTTCCACAGGCGATCGAGTCCGATTCGCAGAGGGCGGCGTCGCTCGGCAACGAGATATCGAAGCACGAGTACGAGGCGAGCGCGTACCCCCTCGCAGCGGGGTCTGCGGAGCAGCGCCAGGCGGTCATGCATTACCGGGACGTGACCGAGGAGTGCAGGCTCCAGCGCGAGGTGATCCAGCAGGAGAAGATGGCCGCCATAGGTATGCTGGCCGGCGGCGTTGCGCACGAGATCAACAATCCCCTGGGCGGCATACTCGCGTTCACCCAACTCATGAAGCGCGACGCCAAGGACGACGCGTCCCTGCTCTCCGACCTGGTGGAGGTCGAGAACGCCGCAATCAGATGCAAAAAGATCGTGAGCGACCTGCTCGATTTCTCGCGCGTCTCGAAGGAGCGCGACCGCAAGCCGGTGGACGTCAACGTGCTCCTGGAGAACGTCTTCCCATTCCTCCAGCGCGAGATGCGCTCGCTGAACGTGGAGCTCAAATTCAAGGGGCGTCCCGACATGCCTAAGGTGACGGCTTCGCCCGACAGGATCCAGCAGGTCTTCATCAATCTCCTCACGAACGCCTGCCACGCCATGCCCAAGGGCGGCCGGCTCGACGTCTCGACGGGCATCGAGGATAAAGGCCGGACCGTGGTGGTTCGCATGAAGGACACCGGCATGGGGATGCCCAGGGACATCTGCGATCGCATATTCGATCCCTTCTTCACAACCAAGGAGCCGGGCAAGGGCACCGGGCTCGGGCTCTCGATCAGCTACAGGATCGTGAGGGACCACGGCGGCGAGATCACCTGCGAATCGATCGAGGGTGAGGGCACGGAGTTCGTCATACGCCTTCCGGCCTGCGAGGAGGGCAAGGGGGAAAAAGATGGCTAGGATCCTCATAGTCGACGACGAGGTGGCGATACGCAAGGCGCTTGAGAGGTTCCTCGTCGGCCTCAAGTACGACGTCTTCACGGCCAAGGACGGCGATGAAGCGATCTCCATAGCCGAGAAGGAGATGGTCGACCTGGCCCTCGTGGATCTGGTCATGCCGAAGATGGGCGGCGTGGAGTTCATCAGGCGTCTGAAGAGGGCCCAGCCCGCTTCGGTGTCGATAGTGCTCACGGGGTTCGGCACGATCACCTCTGCGGTCGAAGCGATGAAGGCCGGGGCGTATCATTATCTCACGAAGCCGTTCGAGCTCGACGACATCGCCGCCCTGATCAGCACCGCGCTCGAGCACAGGCAGCTCAAGGAAGAGAACAGGCTCCTGAAACGCGAGCTGCACGAGAAGTTCCGCTTCGACAACATAGTGGGCCGCAGCGACGAGCTGGCGCAGGTCTTCGACCTCGTGGAGAAGGTCGCCGCCACCGATTCGACCGTCATCGTCACGGGAGAGAGCGGCACGGGCAAGGAGCTCGTCGCGCGCGCGATCCACTACAACAGCCCTCGTAAGGACAAGCCCCTCATCGTGGTCAACTGCGCCGCGATCCCGGAGGAGCTGCTGGAGAGCGAGCTCTTCGGCCACGTGAAGGGCGCCTTCACCGGCGCCGTGTCGACGCACGCCGGACGATTCGACGCTGCGGACCGCGGCACGATATTCCTGGATGAGATCGGCGACATGAGCCTCAAACTCCAGGTGAAGGTGCTGAGGGTGCTGCAGGAGCAGCGCTTCGAGCCGGTCGGCTCGACCTCCACGCACGAGGTCGACGTGAGGATCATCGCGGCGACGAACCAGGACCTCGAGCGCGCGGTCAAGGAGCGGCGCTTCCGCGAGGACCTCTACTACAGGCTCAACGTGATACCGATACACATACCTCCCCTCAGGGAGCGCAGGGACGACATACCCCTGCTCGTAGGCCATTTCATGGAGAAGTACGCGAAGGAGGCCGGCGGCAGGGTCAAGGGCGTGACGCAGGCCGCGATGGAGAGCCTCATGTCGTATTCGTGGCCCGGCAACGTGAGAGAGCTCGAGAACCTCGTAGAGAGGCTCGTGGTGCTCAAGAAGGAGGAGACCATCGACGCCGTGGACCTGCCGGAGAAGATCACCGGCGCCGTCTCTCCTCAGTTCGCAATGAAAACGGAGGCCGGGGAGATCGAGATCCCGGACAAGGGCCTCTCCTTCAAGAGGGCGGTGAGCGACTACGAATCCAGCCTCATCATGGGGGCGCTCAAAAAGACCGGCGGCAACAAGAACAAGGCCGCGAGCCTTCTGCGCCTGAACAGGACGACTCTCGTCGAGAAGATAAAGAAGAAGGGCATGGAGCAGGGCGAATCCGAGTGAGGGCTGCGATAAAATATGTCCAAGGAAAAGAATCTCCTGATTGTCGATGACGACCCCGCGATAGCGAAGGTCTTCGAACGCCTGTCGCGCGATCGCGGCTGGAGCTTTTCGGTGGCGCGCAGCGGAGAGGATGCGCTGGAACAGCTCAACGCGCAGATATTCGAGGCGGCGGCGGTCGACATAAAGCTCCCCGGCTTGAGCGGCCTGCAGCTCCTGGACCACGCCAAGAAGAGCAACATACCGACCGAGATCGTGGTGATCACGGGCTTGGGCTCGGTCGAGACCGCGGTCGCCGCGATGAAGAACGGCGCTTACGACTACATCACCAAGCCCTTCGACGACATAGAGCGCGTGGCGATCATGCTCGACAAGGCGATGGACCGTTTCCGCATGGCCCAGAAGCTGAGGCAGCTCGAGCGGCGCGCCCCCGACGACGTCTCATACGAGGGGATACTCGGGAAAAACCGCCGGATGCAGGAGATCTTCGACGCCATCGAGAACATCGCGCCCACCACCTCCACGGTCCTCATCACCGGCGAGAGCGGCACCGGCAAGGAGCTGGTGGCGCGGGCGATACACGCGAGGAGCAGGCGAAGCGACAAGGCATTCGTGGTGATAAACTGCTCCGCGATACCGGTCTATCTGCTCGAGAGCGAGCTCTTCGGCCACCGCAAGGGTTCGTTCACCGGCGCGATCGCCGATAAGATCGGCCTGTTCGAGGAGGCGGACGGCGGAACGATCTTCCTCGACGAGATCGGCGAGGTGCCTCCGTCGGTGCAGGTGAAGCTTTTGCGCATCCTGCAGGAGGGCGAGATAAGGGCGGTGGGTGACGTCGACGTGCACCACGTGGACGTGCGGCTCATCACCGCGACGAACAGGGATCTGGCTGTCATGGTGCGCGACGGCAGTTTTCGCGAGGATCTCTTCTACCGCATAAACGTCATAAACCTGGGCCTCCCTCCGCTTCGCGACAGGCAGGACGACATCCCGCTGCTCGCGTTCCACTTCCTCAGGAAATACTCCGAGAGGATGAAGAAGAAGGTGGACAAGATCTCCGTGGATGCGCTCCAGGCCCTCCAGAGTTATTCCTGGACGGGCAACGTGAGGGAGCTGGAGAACGTGATCGAGAGGGCGGTGGTCCTGGCCGGGCAGGAGACGATCGCGGCGCAGGACCTGCCGGCGAAGCTCCTCTCCGAGTCGTTCTATCTCATGAACGAGGAGAGCGGCGCGGACTTCGCCAAGTTCAACTATCAGGAGGCGAAGCAGAGGGCCATGGCCTCGTTCAACCGGGCATATATCTCCGCGACGCTCAAGGAGGCGCACGGCAACATCTCGTTCGCCTCCGAGAAGGCGGGCATGGATCGCTCGAACTTCAAGAAGCTGATAAAGAGGTACGGCATAGACACGAGCGAATATCGGGGCGAGGCCGAGGAATAGCCGTAAAGCCCGGAAGGATCCGCGATGGGAAAGAGCTCGATCTTCGTGCTTCACGACGGAAGGGAATTGCCGAAGGTTCTCGGCGCGGCGTTGCACGCCGCCGGGCTTGCATGCACGTTCGCGGAGACCAGGGACTCCGGATGGGACGCGCAGCTCGGCGCGGTCGACTGCGGGATCGTCCTGCTCGAGGGGAAGGACGCGAGCGGGGCGCCGCTGATGGTCGAGAGGATGCGCGGCAGGGACGACAACCTCCCGGTCATAGTCGTTGCGAGGTCCGGATCGCTCGAGGATGCGGTGCTGGCGATGAAGGCAGGCGCGTACGATTATCTGACCCTGCCGGTCGACGAGGAGAAGCTCAAACACTCCATCGGCAACGCGATCAGGCTCTACAGCCTGACGAAGAGGGTGTTCCTGCTCGAGAATCAGATGGGCTGGAGGCGCGGCCTCGACGACATGGTGGGCCACAGCCGGGGTATGCAGGAGATCTACTCGATGATCTCCATGGTGGCCAAGAGCAACGCCACAGTGCTCATCACCGGCGAGAGCGGCACCGGCAAAGAATTGGTGGCGCACGCCATCCACAACCACAGCCAGAGGAAGGGCCGCACGTTTCTCGACATCAACTGCGGCGCGATCCCGCGGGAGCTCCTGGAAAACGAACTCTTCGGCCACGAACGCGGCTCGTACACGGGCGCCGACCGCCGATATCTGGGCAGCTGCGAGCGCGCGGACGGCGGCACCCTGTTCCTCGACGAGATCAGCGAGATGGATCCTCTGCTCCAGGTGAAGGTCCTTCGCTTCCTGCAGGAGCGGAGCTTCACGAGGGTGGGCGGCACGGAGTCCATCAAGGTGGACGTGAGGATAATCACGGCCACGAACCGCGACCTCGCCAAAGATGTCGCCGAGGGTCGTTTCCGCGAGGACCTCTACTACAGGCTGAATGTGGTTCCGATCCACCTGCCTCCCCTCAGGGAGAGGCAGGAGGACATACCCATGCTCGCCAAACATTTCCTGGACAGATACTCGGCCAAGAACGAGAAGATTTTCCTCGATTTCGCCCCGCAGGCGATGGACATGCTGATGAACTACGGCTGGCCGGGGAACGTGAGGGAGCTCGAGAACATCATCGAGCGCGTGGTGGTGCTCCACAACGACAGCCGGGTGAAGCCCCAGCACCTGCCCGGGAATTTCAAGCAGGGCGGGGCTCCCAGGGCTGTCCCGGACTTGCCGCTGGAGCCGTCCATGGCGCCGCTGGACGGAGGCAAGATCATACCGCTGGAACTGGTGGAGAAATATGCTATAGAGGCTGCATTGAAGCGGTGTCTGGGGAACGTGAGCGAGGCCGCCCGGAAGCTCAAGATCGGCCAGGCCACGATGTATCGGAAGATAAAACAATATGGGCTGAAATAACGGACGGCCCTTCAACATCGAACGGAGGCATAGATGAACATCGAGGTGAAACAACAGGGAGATATCCAGGTCATGCACTGCGGAGGCAGCCTGGACGCGGACACTGTGACGTCATTCAAGAAAGTGGCTTACGACCTGGTCGGCGCCGGATCCACGAGGATAGTCATCGACTGCGCCAATCTCACTTTCATCGATTCGATGGGCCTGGGAGTCCTCATATCGCTGCTGCGCAGGGTGCGCCAGCGCAACGGCGATGTGAAGGTCGCCTCGCTGTCGGACGAGGTGAAGACGATCTTCGAGGTGACCAGGCTCCATCGCCTCTTCGAAGTCTGCGCCGACTGGAACACGGCCGTGAGAAAGTTCGACAAATAATAATGCCTGCAGAGGGTGTGTTCAGCTGCGCGTTGACCATAAAGAGCGACACGCGCTATCTCTCTTTCCTCCGCCAGTGGGTCGATGCGGCCGCCGCCGCCGCAGGCCGAAGGCTCGGGGGGCGCGCCAGGGTCGCGCTGAAGCTTGCGTTGGTCGAGGCGGTGGACAACGCGATATTCCACGCGCACGGAGGCGACGGCCGGATCCCGATCAAGGTCGAAATCACCTTCAGGGACGATGAAGCTACGGTCCAGGTGGTTGACACGGGGCGCGGGATCGGACACCCTTCCAAAATTCTCCCCGGCCTCATGTCCGACCACGGCAGGGGGCTCTTCCTCATGAGGAGCATGATGACGAGCGTGCGGAGCAGGGTGAAGGACGGCAGGCACTCACTGAGGATGAAACTCGCGATATGAGTTCAGAAAAAACACCCATGGATGCAGTGTTCGCGCTGAGTCAGGCGATCGCCCGGGCGGCCGATCCTGCCCAGGTCTACGACCTCGTGCTGGGCGAAGTCGTCCGGTCGCTGGGCGTGGAGAAGGCCTCGATCATGGCCTACGACGCGCAGAGCGGGATGCTCAGGATCGCGGCGGCGCGCGGGATGGACGAGAAGGTGATGCAGAGCGCCGTGGTCAAGGTGGGCGAGGGGATATCCGGCCGCGTCTTCGCCAGCCACGAGCCGCTGCTCATCAACGACATCCAGGCCTCCGAGACCGGGCCGGGACGCGATCGCTACCGGACGCGCTCCCTCATGTCGGCGCCGGTGACCTGCTTCCCCATGAAGGTGGGCGAGGAGTCTCTCGGCGTGATAAACGTCACGGATCGCAACGACGGCAGGCCGTTTACGAAAGAGGACCTCAAGCTGCTCACCACGCTCACGAACCAGGCCGCGGCCTACATGCACATACTCAGGCTCAGCGAAGAGCGCGCGGAGAACGAGAAGCTTCGCCAGCAGCTGGAGATCGCGCGGCAGATCCAGTACAGGCTCCTGCCCATCGAGCCGCCCTCGCTGGAGGGGCTGGACGTCGCGGGCAGGCTGATCACGGCCGAGCGCGTGGGCGGCGACTACTACGACTGTTTCGTCACTCAGGCCAAGCGGCCCTCGTTCGTGATCGCCGACGTATCGGGCCACTCCATCGGCGCCGCCCTGATCATGGCCGCGTTTCGCTCGGCGATAAGGGCGCAGCGCGATGCGGAATATTCGCCGTCGATGCTGGTGCAGAGGATAAACTCGATCCTCTACGAGGACCTCTATCAGTCGGAGCAGTTCATAACCATGGCGTATATGCAGTACGTCGGCTCCAGGCGCATGATCCAGTTCACCACGGCGGGCCATCCCGCGCCGCTCGTGTGGAGGGCCGCGGACAAGAAGTTCGAGGACGCGGGGACGGAGGACCCGATACTGGGGCTGGAGCCGCTCAGCGTCTTTCACGAGAAACAGATGGTGGTCTCGTCCGGCGACGTGATCCTGCTCTATACGGACGGGATCATCGAGGCCGGAAGGCGCGGGGGGGAGCGTTTCGGCAGGGAGAGGCTGATGGAATGCCTGAGGGATGCGGTGGTCGGCAACGCGCGCCAGATAGCGGACGTGGTCGTCGAGAGCGCGCAGTCCTTCTCCGACCCTGATCCCCTGCGCGATGACGCGACCGCACTGGTGATCAAAATTTTGTGACGAAATATCGGGGGATATCTTGGACTACAGACAGACGTTGACCTATCTGGATTCGCTCCAGCCCAATGCCATGAGGATGGAGCTGGGGCCGGTCACCGAGGCCTGCCACATCATGGGCGATCCTCAGCAGGGGCAGAAGAGCGTGCACATAGGCGGCACCAACGGCAAGGGCTCGACCGCCGCCTTCCTCTCCTCGATCCTCGGCAAGAGCGGGTACCGCGTCGGGCTCTATACCTCGCCTCACCTCATAGACGTGAGGGAGCGCATCCAGATCGACCGCCGGATGATGAGCGCCGAGGAGTTCGCGAGCGCGCTCACCGAGATAAGGGGCTCGCTGCCGGACGAGAGGATGCTCACCTACTTCGAGATGCTCACTCTCGCCTCGTTCATGCACTTCTCCAGGAACAAGGTGGACGTGACGATCTACGAGACCGGAATGGGCGGCCGGCTCGACGCGACGAACCTGGTCGAACCGCTCGCGGTCATCATCACCCCCATAGCGCTGGACCACACGAGATACCTGGGGACGACGCTGAAGGAGATAGCGCGCGAGAAGTGCGGGATAATAAAGAGGGGGGTGCCGACGGTGGTGGCGTACCAGCCCCCCGACGTGATGGAGACGATCCGCAGGGTCTGCGACGACGTGGGGTCGCCGCTGGTGCTCGCGACCCCGGACACGATCAACACGCCGCTCGGCCTGGACGGCGAGCACCAGAGGCAGAACGCGGCCTGCGCCATGGAGGCCGCCGACATACTCTCGGGTTTGGGTTTCAAGATAAAGGATATGGAGGATGCGCTCGTCGAGACGCGCTGGCCCGGCCGCCTGGAGAAGGTCCGGGAGAGGCCCACGGTGATCCTGGACGGTGCGCACAACGTCGCGGCCGCCGAGACCCTGGCCTCGTACGTGCGCTCCCGGATTCCGCGCGAGCGGGCGGTTCTCCTCGTGGGGATTTTGGCGGACAAGGACGTGGCCGGGATCATGAGGCAGCTGGCGCCGCTCTTCCGCGAGGTCGTCTGCGTCAGGGCCCCCTCCGACAGGGCCGCTTCGCCCAAGGACCTGGCCGCGGTCGCCAGATCTTCGGACGTGAAGATAAGCGTGGAGGAGGAGGTTTCCTCCGCCCTGGAGAAGACGCTGGGCCGCATGGCCCCGGAGGATTCCCTCGTGGTCTCAGGGTCGCTCACGGTCGTGGGCATGGCCGAGGATTTCTTCGCACATGGCAAAAAAGCCTAAGACACTCTTTCTCATCGACGGTGCGAACTACGTCTTCCGCGCCTATTACGCCATACGCTCGCTCGCCACATCGAAGGGACAGCCGACCAACGCGCTCTACGGCTTCACGAACATGCTGCTCAAGCTCATGCGTGAGCACGGCCCCGACTACGTGGCGATATGTTTCGACACCGCCGAGCCCACATTCCGCGACGAGCTGTACGTGGAATACAAGGCCAACCGCGAGGCGCCGCCGGACGACCTCGTCCGGCAGTTCCCTTACGTGGAGCCGATCGTCGACGCCCTGGCCATCCCCGCGGTCAAGAAGCCGGGCTTCGAGGCGGACGACTTGATCGGCACCCTCGCCCGGAGGTTCGCCTCCAGCGATCTCAATGTCGTCATAGTCTCCGGCGACAAGGACCTGATGCAGCTCGTGGGCCCAAATGTCCGCATACTGGACGAGATGAAGGAGCTCTGGATAGGCGAGGAAGAGGTGAAGGGGCGCTTCGGCGTCTCACCGGGCAGGGTGGTGGACGTGCTCTCTCTCGCCGGCGACGCATCGGACAACGTGCCGGGCGTGCCCGGGATAGGGGCAAAGACCGCGTCGAAACTCATCGCACAATACGGCTCGCTCGACGAGGTCCTGGCCCAGGCCGACCGCATAGATGGCAAGGTGGGGAAGGCCATTGCCGAGCATACGAAGGAGGCCCTGCTATCAAGGCAGCTGGTCACGATAGATACGGACGTGGAGTTAAAGCTCGACTTGAAGGAGCTCGAGAGGGCGGAGCCTGATCAGGCGAAGATGCAGGTGATATTCAAAGAGCTCGAATTCACGAGGTTATTGGATCAGCTCGCCCCGCAGTCATCCATCTCGTTTGCGAAATACCGCCTGGTGACTGAAGAAAAAGCTTTAAATGATGTTGTTAACAATATAATAAATAAAGGTGTTTTATCGATTGATCTTGAGACTGACTCCCTTGATCCCATGAGGGCCAACATCGCCGGTTTTGCGCTGGCCTGGGAGGAGGGGTCGGCGGTCTATGTGCCGGTGGGGCACACAACACTCCTCTCTCAACAGCTTCCCTATGACATGGTCGCGCAGGAGATAGGCGCCCTTTTGAAAGATGGCCACATAAAGAAGATCGGCCAGAATCTCAACTACGACCTCACGATCCTCCGGAGGCTTGGCTTCGAGGTGCAGGGGGTCGATCTCGACACCATGCTCGCCTCGTATCTCATAGACCCCTCTGAGAGACATGGGCTCGACCCCCTGTCCAGCAGGCACCTGGCCCACACCACGATCCGCTACGAGGAGGTGGTGGGGAAGGGCGCGAAGCAGAGGCTCTTCACTGAGATGGACCCAGAGGAGTGCCGCGACTACGCGTGCGAGGATGCGGACGTGGCCCTCCGGCTGAGCAACATATTCCGCAGGCGCATCGAAGAGGAGAAGCTCACTGACCTCCTCTATAATATGGAGATGCCGCTCTTGCATGTGCTCGTGGATATGCAGATAGCGGGCATGCGCATCGATTCAAAGATGCTGGCCGGGCTGGGCAAGGAGTTTCAGGAGGAGCTGGATCAGCTCGAGGTCAAGATACACGCCCTGGCCGGGGAGGAGTTCAACATCAACTCGCCGAAGCAGCTGGGCGAGATACTCTTCGAGAAGCTCTCGCTCCCGGGCGGCAAGAGGACCAAGACCGGTTTCTCCACGAGCCAGCAGGTGCTGGAGGATCTGGCCCATCGCCACGAGCTGCCCATGCTCGTGCTCAGGTGGCGGCAGCTCGGCAAGCTCAAGTCCACGTACGTTGACTCCCTGCAGGAACTCGTGAACCCCGCGACAGGCAGGGTGCACACCACGTTCAATCAGGCGACCGCTGCCACAGGGAGGCTCTCCTCCTCTGATCCGAACCTGCAGAACATACCGGCGCGCACGGACGAAGGGAGAAGGATCAGGGAGGCCTTCATAGCCGACCCCGGCTTCGTGCTCATCTCCGCCGACTACTCGCAGATCGAGCTTCGGGTGCTCGCGCACCTCTCCAAGGAGGAGGCCCTGATCAAGGCCTTTGCAGAGGGGCGCGACGTGCACGCGCTCACGGCCTCCGGCATATTCAAGGTCCCGGTGGACAAGGTCAGCCGCGAGCAGCGGGGCGTGGGCAAGACCGTCAACTTCGCCACGATCTACGGTCAGACCTCATATGGGCTGGCTCAGCAGCTGGACATCTCGCAGGGCGAGGCGGCCGACTATATAGAGAACTACTTCGCCAAGTATCCCAAGGTTGCGGCGTATCGCGACGAGGTGATAGAGCGCGCGCGCAAGGAGGGCAGGGTGGAGACGATCTTCGGCCGCCGCCGCTTCTTCCCGGACATCGCGAGCACCAACGGCCAGCTCCGGCAGATAGCCGAGCGCATGGCATTCAATACGGTCTTCCAGGGGAGCGCGGCGGACATCATCAAGATCGCCATGATCGAGGTGCATGAGAAACTCTCGCAGGTATCGAGGGAGTCCAGGCTCCTGCTCCAGGTCCACGACGAGCTCGTGATCGAGGCGCCGGAGAAGGACGCTGAGCGCGTGCGCGACTTCTTGAAGAACGCGATGGAGCAGGCGGCCAAACTCGACGTCCCCCTCGTGGTCGACACAGGCACAGGCCCCAACTGGGCCGCAGCACATTGAATGTCACCCTGAGGCGTCGCATGTGCAGGGCGAAAGTGAGGACACTTTCGCTGTCGATAGCGTGATCTACGAGTGCTCCATCAATTATGGAAAGGTGCTGGAGAATCTGGGTCAGACTCTCTATGAGATGGAATCGAAGGAGGGAATGTCTATCGATCTGGAGGCCTCTCGCATAAGGGAGCAGTTTCAAGAATGTAAGATGAACTTATTCCGGCTTGTCGCAAAGAGATTTGGGTCGCTCGAGCGACTGTCGTCATTCAACGCTCACATGGAACGTCTCAATATCCTGGAAAATGGAGAAGTGTATCTGACCGTGAAGATGACCGCTTCCCAGGATCAATGAGGGCAATGCCCTAGCAAACGATTCGGCCCCGCGAGAGCGGGGCCTTTTTTTGTGCCCGCGCTATCAAGGTTTTTCTTCCAGTGCGCTTTCAAGGTTTTCGATGGACGGCAGCGCTGCTTTGAGTTCTTTGGGAAGCGCCCTGGTAAGCCTGTAGGCTGAGACCCCGATGGGCTTTCGCATGTCCCGCAGCGCATACTCAACGACCAGCTTGTTTTTTGATTTGCACAGGATGAGACCTATCGTCGGCCTGTCGTGTGGATGTCTCATGAGTTCATTCACCGCGGACAGGTAGAAGTTCATCTTGCCGGCATGTTCCGGCGCAAAGTCTGTGGTCTTGAGGTCTATGACGACAAAGCAGCGCAGGCGCAGATGGTAGAATAAAAGGTCTATAAAATAATCCTCGCCATCGACTTGTATTCGATACTGGCTGCCTACGAAGGCAAAACCTGAACCGAGTTCCAGTAAGAATGATCGCAGGTGGATAAGAAGCCGTTGCTCAAGTTCGCGCTCGACGGCTTCTTCGCCGATGCCCAGGAAGTCGAAGAGATAGGGGTCCTTGAATATCTGCCTGGCGAGATCCGACTGGGCAGCCGGCAGGGTCGAAGGGAAATTGGACTGTACCTTCCCTTGGCGCTGGTACAAACCGCTTTCGATCTGATGGACAAGTATTGCCCGCGACCATCCATTCTCGATGGTCTTTTGCACATACCATTCGCGTTCATCGCCTGACTTGATCTTGTCGATCAGGATGCAATGGTGAAACCATGGTATTTGTGCAGCAACCTGCTGCACAAATACGGTGTTTCGATAGGTCTCGGCAAAGGCACGCATGTATTTGATATTCCTGGGAGAAAAACCCTTTAACTCAGGGAAGGCATGCCGGAGGTCGGCCGACAGGCGGTCGATGATCTTTGCACCCCAGCCGGCCTTTTCCTGGCGCGTGAGTATCTCGTTTCCGATATGCCAGTAGAGAAGGACGAGTTCCCTGTTTGCAGCGAGGCCGGCCCGGATCTGAGCCTTGCGGATTCGCTCTTTCAGCTCGCTTAGGAACGAGATGTATTCTTCTGGCAGCACGGACATCTTGCCCGACGGCTTAATATCCATTCATCATCTTCGTAAGCAAGAAGCGTGCCGGACAAATTCCTGTAATTTTCAGATGTTATTCAGGTTACAGGGTGCTGTGTTTCTGTGCAGTGATGCAGCGATTTCGTGCACCTGGGGGGTATTGAGCGAGAAGAGCGCGCCGACCCGCTCCGTCTGCCGAAGCAAAATCTGGCACATTGATAATAAAAAAGGCCGGGATTGCTCCCGGCCTTTTGAATTCCGTACATTGCGTTTTCTTACGTCTGGTACTGCATGATGCAGTCGCCGATGCGGATCTCGTCCCCCTCCGCGAGCACGTGCTCCTCGATGCGCTCGTTGTTCACGTAGGTGCCGTTCGAGCTGTTGAGGTCCACGATCACGTACTCCTTGCCCTGCTGCTGGACCTGCGCGTGCTGGCGGCTGACCTTGGCGTCCCGGATCGCGATGGTGCTGGATTCCGCGCGGCCGAGCGAGACCATGCCTTTGAGCGGGAATGTGGCGCCCGCGTTGTCGCCGTTGATGATGACGATCCTGGCCTGGCGGGGGGGCCTCGTCTTTGCGCTTCCCGACGCGCCCTTGGCCGTGGTGGATTTCTCTTCGAACGTGGGGTTGGTCTGCTCTGAGGCCGTGGCCCCGAAGTAGTTCGGTCCCGTCTCCTCGATGAGATAGCCGGACTCGTCGGTCGCCGGCTCCATCTCGTGCGGTGCGGGAGTGAGCCCGGAGAGCTCGCCTTCCTCCACCGCCTCATGCGGCGCGTGCGCCTCGTCCTCCGCGAAGAGCCCTTCCTCTTTGAAGAGCGCCTCATAGCGATGGATGTTGCTGTTGACCGAGGATAGGATGGTCTCGAACTTGCTTATCCTTTCCTGCTCCTCTCTGGCCTGCGTCTGGTACTCCTCGTCGGAGAACTCCCCCAGGGTCCTGCGGAATTTGATCTCCTCCAGGCTGTGTTGATGGACCTTCAGGTCCTCGGCGATCTTGTTGCGGGTCTCGTAGAGCGCGGCCAGCTCGGTGTCGACCTCTCCCTTCTTCTTCATCACGGCGTCGGTCGCGACCTTGAGCCTGCCTTCGTAGTCGGCGTGCACCCTCTCGTAGA
>Ga0265297_10004405_pt1 | contig 23111 bp, 26 predicted proteins | sample Munlanlwell13791_FD_192502 | JGI IMG/M metagenome (GOLD analysis project Ga0265297, IMG submission 192502) | Leachate microbial communities from a municipal landfill in Southern Ontario, Canada - Leachate well 137-91 | ecosystem: Engineered > Solid waste > Landfill > Unclassified | place... | reverse complement strand
TATCCGGCTTGCTTTTATTTTTGATTGCCGCGTTTTCCGCCGGCTGGCCAAAAGCATCAAACCCCATGGGATGCAGCACGCTGTAGCCCTGCATCATTTTAAAGCGCGCAGCCACATCGCCGATAGTATAATTGCGCACATGGCCCATGTGGATTTTCCCCGACGGGTAAGGGAACATTTCCAAGAGATAATACTTAGGCTTATCCTGCTTTGGCAGGGCTTTAAAAACTTCTTTATCAGCCCAAATTTTCTGCCACTTTTCTTCAGCTTGTTTAAAAGGGTAACTCATCTTATTTATTTTTTATCCTTGCCGGAATCAGGGAAACCATTGTTTCAATACCCTGAATGATTCTCTCAATAGAACATGGCTTGGTCAGATAATGGTCTGCTTCCAGTTTATAGCATTCTTTTAACGCGTCCAGCTCGGTTTTAGCGCTGATAACAATTACCGGCCGCCATTTATCCTGAAAATTCTGCCGCACTTGTTTTAATACTTCAAAACCGTTCAACTTAGGCATCATCAGATCAAGCAGGATGATATCAGGATTGTCATCCTTGACTTTAACCAGCGCTTCTTCGCCGTCAAAAGCAGCAGAAATCGCATAGCCGGCTGCCAGCAGCTTTTTAGAAAGCGTCTCTACAATATCCCTATCATCATCCACGATTAAAAGCCTGTGTGCCACTATCCCCCCCTTGTTTAGCTACAAAGGACGGATTGCTCCGTCCTGTAAAAATTGGTGGAGCTGAGGAGGATTGAACTCCTGACCCCTTGCATGCCATGCAAGTGCTCTCCCAGCTGAGCTACAGCCCCGTAATAACTATTGACCTTTGCTATTTTAGAATATAAAATAGCTTGCGCGTGCCCCGTTACAAATATCCTTGTATAATAATACCATAATTTGTAACGGGGTCAACCTCAAATTTTTTTGCCGGGGTGGCGAAATGGCATACGCGGCAGCCTCAAAAGCTGTTAAGGGCAACCTTATGAGGGTTCAACTCCCTCTCCCGGCACTTAATTTTATAGATAAGATTTTATTGCTCTGAAGACGCGTTCGGCGATCAGCTTGTAGCCGTTACTGTTAGGATGGAAAAAGTCGCTTTTCATCTGAGGGTTAGTAATAATCCCTGCCATCATCTGAGGAATAAAAATTGCCCCATTTTCATAGGCAATCTGCCTGTAAGGCGCGCGGTATTCTTTCATTAACATACCGGCGCTGATATCAGCAACAGCAACCATTGCACCGCTTGCCTGAATACGCACAACCATTTCCCGGATATTATCTACTGTTTTTTCAAAAGGGACTTTCCTTAAAAAATCATTCCCGCCGAATTCAATAATCACCAGCCGCGGAGAACGTGTTAGAACATCTGTTTCCAGCCGCCTCAAGGCTTCGGTAGAAGTATCTCCGTCTATGCCGGAATTAATCACCGGCAAAGAAACCATTTTTGCCAATGCCAAAGGATAAGTTTCTGTGGGCTGCACGCCGTAGCCAAAAGTGATACTGTCGCCGAAACAGATAATATTTTCGCCTTGTGAATTTGCGTTTTTGATTTCTCTCTTTACGCAGCCGCCTGAAAAAAAAGCGCAGAATAAAAAAAATACAGAGATGAACCCTAAGAGAACAGTCTTATTTTTTTTCATATTTCAGCCTCAACTGCCCGCAGGCAGCGTCAATATCCTGTCCGCGCGGCCTTCTTAAAGTAACATTCACCCCTATTTTTAAAAGCGTGTTTTTAAACAGCGCGATATCTTTGCTCTGCGGCGGAAATACCCGCTGCTCTGCAATCGGATTTGCCGGTATTAAATTTACCTTGCAATCCATGCCGGTTAATATTCTACCTAATTTTTGCACGCTTTGCAAATTAGAATTTAAACCCTGGATTAAAACATATTCAAAGGTAACCTGGCGGTTAGTTGCTTTAAAATACGCCCGGCAGCTGGAAATTAAATCTTCCAGCGGATAAATTTTATTAATCGGCATAATTGCATCGCGGGTTTTATTATCCGCTGCATGCAAAGACACGGATAATTCTATCTGCAGGCCCTCTTTAGATAATTTCTCTATCCCCGGAATCAAGCCGGCAGTAGAAATCGTAATCCGGCGCGCGCCGATATTTAAACCATCCGGCGAGTTAATCATGCGCACGGCTTTTAGAACTTCCTTATAATTATCAAAGGGTTCGCCCGTGCCCATAAAGACAATATGAGTCAGTTCTTTTGCTGAAGATTTATTTTTTAAATATAATACTTGATCAAGTATCTCGGCAGCTGCCAGGTTGCGCCGGAATCCCAGTTTGCCGCTGGCGCAAAAAGCACAGCCGAATTTACAGCCTGCCTGAGTGGAAATACAGCCAGTTACCCGGCCTTTGGCAGGGATACTTACTGCTTCAATTAAATGCTTATCAGCTAATTCAAAAAGGAATTTTTCCGTTCCGTCGCTGGATTTAACTGCCTTGCTTAATTGCAGGCTGTTAAGGATAAACTTTTCCCCAAGCTTTTTTCTTAATGCCGGAGGCAAATCGCTCATCAGGCTGAAATCTTCCGAGCCTTTTTTATAAATCCATCTAAAAACCTGCCGGGCATGAAAGAGCTTCTCCTGCCAGGAAGATAATACCTCTTGCAACTCTTGAAGAGACAAATTTTTAATATTTTCTTTTTGCACCGGGATAGCCTACTTGACCAGCCTAAGCTGTTCTTTGTCAACTTTTCCTGTCCTGTTTTTAGGCAGGGCATCTTTGAATTCAAAGTAGTGGGGAATTTTAAAATGGGCGAGGTGCTGGCGCAGGAAATAACGCAAGTCTTCTTCCTGCAGGGATTTTCCTTCTTTTAAAACAATGAATGCTTTAGGGACTTCTCCCCTTAATTTATCCTGCACGCCGATTACCGCAGCTTCGGCAATATCAGGGTTTTTATACAATACTGATTCCACTTCCGGCTCAAAAACAATTTCACCGCCGACCTTAATCATTTCTTTAATCCTGCCGACAATATAAAGCTGGCCTTCTTTGTCAAATTTACCTAAATCGCCGGTATGGAACCAGCCATCGCGCAAAACTTCCTTTGTCAACTCAGGGTTCTTATAATAACCGTCGGTAACTACCCAGCTTTTTACTGCCACTTCTCCGACAGCGCCGACAGGCGCTTCTTTGCCTTTATCATCGCAGATCTTTACCTCAATCCAGGGTGCCGGCCGTCCTACGCTTTCAATTTTATCCGAGCCCATCGGCAGCACGGTTGTCGGAGCATTGGTTTCAGTCAGGCCCCAGCCGTTTAAAAGATGCACCTTCGGGCAATACTGCCGGAAGCGGCGCAAAGCATCCGGAGAATTGGACGCGCCGAAAGTTACAATCCAGCGCAAGCTGGATAGATCGAAGCTTTCAAATTCTTTCAACTGTAAAAGCGCATAATACATAGAAGGCACTATCCAGAAAAAGTTGACTTTATGCGCTGATATATTTTTAAGGAATTCCAGAGGGATAAAACGCTCCATCAAGATCAATTTATACCCGAAGGAAACAAGGTTTTGAATATAAATAAGGCCGCCTAAATGTGAAAATGGCAGGGCGCAAAGCGCTGTATCTTTCTCCGCCATATCTGAATTTACAAAAAAACCCATTGATTTGGGAGGCGCGGCCAGCTGAAGATAGTTTATCAATACGCCTTTAGGTTTTCCGGTAGTGCCTGAAGTATAAAAAATAATCGCGTAATCTTTTTCGTTTATGGCAGCAGGAGAAAAATCCGCAAAGTTTTTCTCCAGCAGTTCTTCAAAATTTATCGCCCCTTCAATTTTCTCATGGCAAGTAATAATATTCTGCAGACTTGCTGCGCCTTTTTTCAGGCTCTCCAGCGGGATATTCGCCTTATGTTTCATAATTAATACTTTAGCCTCTGAATGAGCAATGCAGGAAATCAATTCATCAACAGTAAGCATGAAATCCAACGGCACACAAATCGCGCCCAACGACCAGATTGCCAAATAACTATATATATATTCCGGCCAATTCGGCAGGTAAATTGCCACTTTATCGCCTTTTTTTACGCCTAATCCTGCCAGGCTGTTTGCAAGGCGCGATGAATATTCTTTCAACTGCCCGAAGGAGATTTCCTGGCCGCGGAAAATTACCGCTGTTTTATCAGCGTACTGAAGAAAATGTTTTTCCATGGTTTGCAGGAAATCTACTGCCATCTTTAATCCTTTCCCTTAAAAATCTTTTGCATCTGCTCGCCGAAATCTTTAAATTGCTCTATGGTTTTCTGGACTTTATTAATTGTTTCGCCCAGCGGCTGATTAGAAAGATTGCGCATTGCCGCATCCATGATCGCGCTTTTTAACTGTTTAACACTGATTTGCGGCTTATCTAATTTCGTGGCCAAAATAAAATTAAGATCCAGATTGCCTTGTTTATCGGTAAAAAGATCCAGCGTGTTCCTGGTCAAATCCGGGACCTGCGGCAATACAGCATCTTCCGGGTCTTCGCTCTGCGCATAAATCAAACCGAACAACCGGAAATGAGAATTAATCTTCAAATCATTGTTGTCTGATTTTAATTTTGAAACAAGGTTTACCTTAGCTGATAGAATCTTCCTCTCTGAAATAAAGTTACCGTAATAAGGCGAGAAATAGGTAATTTCAAGATCCTTGATTTCAAAATCAGCGTCGAGGTTCTTTGGCCCCATATCCAGCCATCCCGAGGAAGAAACTTCGCCCAACTTTTCCCCTGCGTTAGTTGCAATATCAGCATTAAACCTGAATTGCGAATTCAGGCTTTGCAGGGGCAGGCTGAAATGCGCCAGCGAAAGATCAATATTCTTAAACATCACCTGAAACCCTTTTGTCTCCGGCCGCTGATCTGTATAAACATATTCCCCGTTCCGGACATTCAGGTTATACAGGGAAACTTTTTTCCCCAGCAGCGCCGGGAGATCCGGATAAAAAGAGATGCGTTCAGCGGAAAAAAGATTTTCTACCTTCAGATCAGACACATTGATAGAAAAAGGCATCCCTAAACTGACGCTTTTAAAAGTAGTTTTAGCTTTTAGTTGTTCTGTTAACTGGGCTTCAATGATTTTTTTGCCGAACATAGCCACCAAAACAGCAGAGACAAAAAACATTACTACCGCAACAATTAAAACCCAAAGTAGAACTTTATAGATAATTTTCATTTTAAAACCCATACCAGTAGTTTACCAGAGGTTTGGCATCCGGTGTTTTATCAATTAATATGTTTTTAAGCCGCGTATATTCCAAAAATCCTTCCTCCCCCAATTCTTTGCCAAAGCCGCTCTGTTTAAACCCGCCGAACGGCGCCTGGTTATAAAACATCCCGTAAGTATTGACCCAGATTGTGCCGCTATTGATTCTCTTAGCTAAATTTTGCGCCTTGCCCAAATCTTTTGTCCAGATACAGGCAGCTAAGCCAAAAGAAGAATCATTTGCCAGATCAACTGCTTCATCTTCGTTGAAGAATTTATTAATGCAGGCTACCGGGCCAAATACTTCCTGCTGAAAAATGTCCGCCTCAGGCCTGGCATCTGTAATTACTGCCGGCTCAAAAAAGAAGCCGTTTTTTAAGCTTGGATCCTCGGGGATTTTTCCTCCGCAGAGGACCTTTGCCCCTTTTAATTTAGCTTTTTCCATAAAACTGATTAATTTTTTGCGCTGGCTGTCAGAAATCAACGGCCCGATCTGGGTTTCAAAATCATCACCCCTGCCTAATTTAATCCGCTTGGCTTTTTCTACAAACCCGGCAACAAATTGATCATAAATTTTTGCATCAACCAGTATCCGCGACATTGCAGTGCACATTTGGCCCTGATTTAAAAATATAGAAGCAAGCGCGCTGTTTGTTGCTACCTCTAAATTCGCGTCTGCCAGGATAATTGAGGCGGATTTTCCGCCTAATTCCATGCTTAATTTTTTTACATTGCTTGCGCTATACTCAATAATCTTTTTCCCCACTTCATTACTGCCGGTAAAAGAAATCATGTCTACCCGCTGGTCCGAGCAAAGTGTTTTACCGATTTGCTCGCCGCTTCCTACAACAATATTTACTACGCCTTCCGGCAAACCCGCAGCAGAAATAATTTTTCCTAACTCTAAAACTGTAAGCGGAGTAAGGCTGGATGGTTTCAGAATTACTGTGTTCCCCGCGGCCAGGGCAGAAGCTAATTTCCAACAGGCAATTAACAAAGGATAATTCCAGGGCACAATTAAAACCACCACTCCCAGAGGCTCGCGTAAAAGCCGGCACTCTGCCTCCGGCCCTAATTGAGGAGATTCTTCCTGCAAATATTTTTCAAAATTATCAGCAATGTATTCAAAGGTTTTGGCGCTGGAAGGAATATCCATAAAGGTGGATTCTTTGATCGGCTTGCCGGTATTTAGAGTTTCCAAATTCGCCAACTCTCCTGCCTGATCAAGAATGCCCTGAGAAATTTTCAGCAGGAAATTTTTCCGTTCAGCAAAACTGAATTTAGGCCAAGCGCCTGTATCAAAAGCCCGGCGGGCAGCGCTTAGAGCTTTCTCAAGGTCTAGCTCAGAGGCAAGCGGGACTTCCCTGATTATTTTCCCTGTGGAAGGATTAACAATCTTCTGCGTCTTGCTCATCGGAATTTTATTTCACTGAAATGCTGAAACAGCCGGGTAAACGGCACATACCATTTAGAAAGCTGGCCTAATTGCCCGCTTAATTTCATTTTTCCTTGTGTTACTGCGACAAATGAATCAAGCTTGCCTAAAAATACCTGTTTCCATGCTTCTGCCGGAGCAGAAATAACGAACGGCGCCTCTGAATCAGCATCCAGCCGGGTAATTTTTCCTTTTTCAAAATTGAATTTAAATGCTTTATCAGTCCCATCAAGTTTCACCACCAGCTGCACAGTTAAATCCAGCTCTTTGCCCTTTTGAGCAATAAAATCATCTTTATTCACCGAATCTACGATTGCCTGAATATGCTCGCGGGAAAACATTTCATAAACAGGCTCATCTTTTTTCAAGGCCTGCTTAAGCACAGCATCTACATCATCGAGGATGCCCTTATCAAAAAGCCGCGCCAAAGCTGCAGTACGCACTGCTTCTTCTAATGCTTCAATTAAACTTAAGGCGTCGCTAAGTTTATCCCCGATTGCCACTACTCCGTGATTTTTTAAAACCACAAGGCTATTGGAAATCAAAGCTTTGATTACCGCTTCGGGATTAGTCACTGTGGGAGTATCCTGTTCAACTACCGGCACATCCCCTAAATAAAATTTTGTTTCAAAGGTGAGCGCTTTTATCTTCTGATAAACCGCAAAATATCCGTTAATTAAAGGCGGGTGCGCGTGCACCACTGTTTTGGCAGGGAAATTTTTATAAACTAAAGAGTGCAGCGGAAGTTCTGAGCTGGGTTTTTTATCTGCTTCGGGCTTGCCTGTAGTTAAATCAACCTGCACAATGTCCTCTTCGACTAACTCTCCCAAGGAAGTTCCGCTAGCAGTAATTAAAATATTCTTTTCATCCAAACGCTGGCTAATATTCCCGGATTTAGCCACTGCTAAACCTGCTTCATAAAGCCTTTTGCCTGTTTTAATAATTTCGTCTTTTGGGTTCATTTTAAATTTAAGTAAATGTGTTTAGTAATCAGATTATTCGGCGTAATATCAAACGCCGGGTAATAACCTTTTACGCCTTTGGGCGCAATGCATGTGCCGCAGAATTCCAGTAATTCTTTGTCCGGCCGGATTTCAATCTTGATTTCTTCGCCGGTTTTAGCTAATGATGGCGGCGGGCAAATTACATAAAAAGGAATTTTAAAATAATCCGCTAATATCGCGATCTGGTATGTGCCAACTTTATTAGCAATGTCGCCGTTCTGCGCCAGATTGTCAGCGCCAACGATAACTTTACTGATTTTGCCTTCTTTCATTACCTGAGCTGCCATATTATCAGTAATAATCGTAACATCAAAACCTGCTTCTTTTAATTCCCAGGCAGTTAAGCGCGCACCCTGCAAATATGGCCGGGTTTCTGTAACAATAAATTTTATGCTTTTCCCATGCTTGCGGCATAATTCCGCGATTAAAGGCATTAAGCCGCTGATGTTGCAATGCGTCAAGATAGTTTCTTTATTATTAATTAACTCTGCGCACTCCTCTGCCTGCGCAATGCGCTTGGCTTTTAAACCGTCTAAAAAACCAAGAATACCTTTATCCAGCGGAATGCCTTGTTTCTGCCAAGCCAGTACAATATCAGTCAAAAATTTAAAAGAAAGTGTCGGCCGGGCAGTATTAAACGCCTCGGCAAGTACACTTAAAATCTCTCCGAGGTTTTTCTTGGTTTGGTTCTGCTTGAAAGTAAGTAAGAATGCATACATTACCAAGAGTACCTGGCCCACAGCGCGCGTCTTCATTTGCTTAATTGCCAACACTGCCTGCTGATAATTCTTGGCTTTGATATATTTGACTTTATGAGGCAGGAGTGTCTCATCAAGAATATAAATAGTATTGCCCTTCAACTCAATCGGCCAAAAAAGTGGAGAATAATTCATTATTTCCCCTCTAATTTTTTTACAGTTTCTAACGCAATGGCAATTAAATTTGATTCTGCCATATAATATAGTGGATTCATAAAACCCATTTCACCGGTAATAACATTGTCGCTTACTGCTAAAATTGAGCCGGCTTTAATATTATAAGTTTGCGCAATAGTTAGCAGCGTTGAAGAAACCATATCCACTGCCATTGCCCCTTCTTTACGCTTTCCCTCCACCAGCTCGCGCGTCTCGCGCAGTAATGCATCTGTGGTCCAGGCAGTGCCGCGGTGCACGTTTACACCCATAGCCTTAGCCACTTCGTATAATGTATCAGCGAGTTTTTTATCGGCCTGTGTCTGAAAATCCTTATCCACGTAATAAGGAGTTACCCCGTCCCCGCGGATAATTTTATCCACCACAAATAAATCTCCGACTTTAATATCTTCATTTAACGACCCACAGGTGCCGACGCGAATAATATTCTGAATTCCGGCATTGCACATTACTTCCGTAGTAATGGAAGTATCCGTGGAAAATCTGCCGCCGTTAATCGCAGTAATTTTAATCCCCTGATACATCCCAGTATACATCGTATATTCCATAAAGGAAAAGTTTTTTACCGGGTTTTCAATTTTTTTCAACAGAACATCCAGCCTGTCTTTTGGCCCGGGCACAATTGCATACTTGCCCACATCCTGCGGCCTCAGTTGCACCATATTCGTTAAATCTTTTCCCGTCAAATGAACTTCTTTTTGCATCTGCATTTCTTATTCTCCTTTGTTAAACTAAGCGCGGTACATAATGACGTTTGCCTTCTCCAGCGTAATTAGGCCTTCTTTGACCATATCGTCAAGCTGGGGGACAAACTGATTAATTTTATCTTCACTGTCTACAATTTCAATAACCACCGGTAAATCCTCAGAAAGCCGCAGCAGGTTAGCAGTATGCATATGGCTTTTGCAGCCAAATCCCATAAAACCTTTAATTGCGGTTGCTCCGGCCATTCCGTTTTTTTTGGCTAACAGGATAATCTCTTCATAAAGCGGCTTGCCGTTCCATTTATCTGCCTCGCCGATAAAAATCCTTAAAAGCTTGCCATCCGCAGGAATTTTCATGCTTTCTCCCCTGTTAAATAATTTCTCCTAATAAAACTCCGATCCTGAATAATATAAAGCCCAAAATTACGCTGACAAAAATATTGGTAAAAGCGCGTATTGCCTGACCGTTTCTAACCAAACTATCCGACTCAAAAATAAGCGTTGAAAAAGTGGTAAATGCCCCGCAAAAACCAATCATTAGCAAGATTCTCATATCCGGGTTAAACATAAACTTTTTCTCCGCCAAAGTAGCTAAAACCCCTAGAATAAAACAACCACTGACATTTACTACCAGCGTGCCATAGGGGAAACTTGTCCCCATGAATTTGTAGACCAATCCTGCCAAGAGGTATCTAGCAATTGTCCCGGCTGCTCCGCCGATAATCAGATTTAAGAATTTTATCATTCCCTAATTTTATTATTTTTTTGTTTCTTCAATATGGTTAAAATTATACCAAAAACCGTTTTCATCGCCTGAATATTCAATATATGCCTTGATAATACTTCCTGCGTTAATTGCCTGATTTTTATCAATAAAATCCGTAGGCTTAACAGCATTTACATCCATAATTTTACCCGGCTCATAAGTATCGCAAGTCATTTTTTCAGAAATCCCCGGGCTAACCATTCTTTCTACTCCAATTATTTCTATTTTCATACCCAAAGAAATTAAATCTTCTGTGCTGGATGCGTCTTTTTCAACCGGCGTTTCTTTTACTTCCAAAACCTTTGCCTTCACCTCACAAACGCAATTAGGCGGAAATAACGAAGCTTCTGCGTTTGCGTAAAACACAATAGAAAATATTGCCAAAATGAATACTGTTTTAAATCTAAGCATATTTTTCATTTACTCTCCTTTATGAACCCGCCCCGCGTCCATATTGTTAATATAAACCTAGGCCGCTACCGCTCCAAGTAATGCTCCCTGTTTCAAAATTCTCCTCCAGGGCTATGTTCGGCCTATCTCCAGCTATAAGTTGACCTTGTGGCTCTTTACCGGTAGCGCCGCCGCCGCAGCAACGCGCAGCATTCAAAACTATCGTCGTGGAGCTAACACTTGAAATCGAATAAGAGAAATAATTGGCGGAATCGCATGGTTGCGGATTTGCGCTCATGCCTAAATCACTCGCTGTAATCCCCACCAAAGTACCCTTCTCTAACCGGAATGCCGCAGCTAACGTACGCATATGCCCTAAAAATACCCTTGCCTCTGCACCGCGCGCCTTTTCCGCCACTTTCGAGTATTGCGCAAATCCTATAGCTGCCAAAATCCCAATAATAATAACCACTATAATCAACTCTAACAACGTAAACCCTTTTCTCATCCTCAAAAGCTCACTTCGTTCTTCAATTTTACGGGTCCTGTCGGCCGATCCACCGTAATAAAATTAAATACTGTATTGCAAGCTTACTTTTCTAATTGTTCCTATTTATTAAATTAACCAACAACATCACGATAATATCCCGTTCGACAGGCCTGCTTTCCGCAATCATTAAAGTTAAAGCAACCAATGCGTTATCGGCAACGCGTTTTGAACCATCTTCTCTATATAAAATACCATTCCTCTCTGTAAACCAAAGGAAAATTGAAGCTGCAATTCGTTTATTACCATCAACAAATGAGTGGTTCTTGACAATAAAATAAAGCAGGTTCGCTGCTTTTTCCTCAATGCTGGGATATAAATCTTTGCCTCCGAATGTATGATAAATTGAAGATATTGAACTTTCAAATGATTTGTCGCGCTCTATGCCAAACAGATCTGAACTGCCAAACTTTTTCTTGAGCTCATTCACAGCTTCTTTTGCAAATTTATAAGTTAAAATAAATTTCTCTTCTTTTGAAGTCCGGGATATTTTAAGCCTTTTATAGTCATAATCATCCAATAATCCAAGCGCATAATTATAATCATTGATAACCTCAAGCAACCCCATTGCTTCCCTATATTCAAGCTGCTTGCGGTCTTTCATACTGCTAATTAACTTTATTGCATGCTGTAGAGCCTGTAACTTCTGTGCCTGTTGTTTTAAACGCTGTTCATTAATGGTATAGCCTTCAATAAGATGCCTTCTTAATACATTTGTGGCCCAAATGCGAAATCGCGTTCCATTCTGAGATTTAATACGATAACCAACAGAGATAACTACATCTAGATTGTAGAAGTTTGTTTCATAGCTTTTGCCATCGGCAGCAGTTATCCGGAAATTCCGGATAACTGAACTCTTCTTTAGCTCGCTCTCTTTAAAAATATTCTGTATATGCTCATTAATTGTTCTGATATCTTTAATAAACAAATCAGCCATTTGTTTCTGAGAAAGCCAGACCGTCTCCTGCTCAAGCTTAACTTCCAGCTTGATCTTATTATCTTTGGCCTTATAAATAATTATTTCACCCTTAGAAGGCTCAATATTTTTCTTAGTTTTATTCATATAATTTTAACCCTCACCCGCCCGGCGCCCTAGCTTTATTTTCTTTTCAAATTATCCGGCGCATTGACAGTTGTAATATTTGTCGATTGCACAATATATAAAGGATTGCCTTCGTTGTCGTATTTATTATCTACCCGGAGTATTTTTGTTGCCACAAGTTTCATTTTGATAACCGAAGCATCTTCTAACAGATACTGGTTCCAATATTCATTTGTTTGATTAATTTCAATCGGGGTAGCCTCTACTTCCTCTCCCCCAAAATTAATCTTAATTTTATTTGCCATATTCTTGCTCCTTTATTGTCGCAATACCGACGTCCGCCTTAGTTTAGCTTTCTGGTTTTCGCTTCCGGCACTGAAAATTTTTGCCGTCGGCTGCGGTTTACTTCGTCGCTCCGGCTCCGCATCCACCATTCGAGAACTCCTCCGCTCCTCGTAAATCCTTGCCGACTACCCCTCAATAGAGGTGGCCAAAAATTTTCTTATGTGCCTCCAGCAAAAACCACAAAGCTTAAGACGCTTACTCGAAATCCCAGCCAATCCCCCCGCTAAAATTACCCTATAACTCAAAGAAATAAAGGAACTTACGTAAAGCGTCTTATATATTACCCCGCTAAAAATCCCTTGTAACCCAAAAAACTAAAGAAACTTACGTAAAGCGTCTATGATTTTTTCCGGAATTCCTCTTTACAAAGGGTGGCACCTCCGGGAACATCCCCACATTTCTCTTATTTAAAATATTTATTCTCTATAATTAACACTTCTTTTATCGGGATTGGCAATTTCCAGCAACAAACGAATATATTATCTTTTACTTCTAATAAAATATCTTTCAGGTTATCTCTACCTTTTAATTTACTAAAATCTATTAACCCCCTTATTTCGTGGACAAGCTTATCCAAAGTATTAATATTGCTAAGTCCGAGACCGAAACTACATACTCCCCTAATTTCGAAACAGTTATTTTTTTGTGAATCTGGGTCGTAAGTAGCCTCTGCACTATAGCGAGTAACTTGATCATATTTATCAAATTCCACTAAAGCTTTTATTACTCCATCTCCAGAAAAATAGTTACTATAAACCTTCGCCATTTCTCTTAGTTCTTTAAGATTATGCGTCCTAAGATAAGCGCCAGATTCTTGGACAAGAAATGCTTTCAAATATTTCTCTAAACACTGCTGAGAGTGATAAGCAGATAAATTATAAAGACAATTACCACAACCAAAAAGAAGTCTCGCTACCAAATAATCCTTATCTGCTAAATCTATAAAAATAGCTGGATCTTGATCTGTTCTAACCATTTCTTTTCCCACGATACACCCCTTTTAATTCTGAGGATACATTGCTTAACTGTTAAAGACTAAGAGAAATTAGGTATTACGACCCCCGGGAATTCCGCTCAGCTAAATTAAATACCATGTCCCCGGAATTTAAAGGGTGGCACCTCGGGGAACGTCCCCGTATTCCTTTTTTTATTTTTTAAGTTCTAGCCTTACTGATGGAACTTTATATTCCGAATATAATTCTTTAACCGTTCCTGATTCTTTTTTTGGCCAATAATCCAACTTTAAGAATTTTTCTACATCTTTAAGTGGTATTACATGTTCATTATATTTATCTTCTAATGAAATACGTAAAATTAACTCTTTGGTTATAGGCACTAAAGCCCAAAAATCTGTATTTAAATGTAAATCTTCTTGTTTTTTCAGATCTTGTCGCCGTTGTTTAATTATAATAATCTGCTGGCCTGCTGGAACTGTGAAATCTTCGCATAAATAAGCAACTTGCATATCTAGCGCTGTACCCGTAGTACAAGTTAGAAACTGACAACTAGGTACCATATGGCCAAATACTTCTTTTGCTTGATCGTCACTACCGTCAAACACACGATACCTAAGCGTTCCAATTAAATTAAGCAGCTTTTCATAAATTTCTTTTTTTTTCGGTCGTTATTTTCTTTTTCATTTCGAACTTGGTCCTAATAATAAACTTTGTATGTGCTACTAATTTTGCGGGTGACTTGGACGGTTTTGAGCGCGGCTTCACCTCCACCACCCCAGCAATAAATTTTCCCGACTTCATGGGCGGGTGGCGAGGCATGTTCCGAGCAGGACGTCCGCAGGCCGAGCGGGCACGGTGTCCCCCGCAATAATCTTGTCTGGGACGAGCGAGGCCGAGGAGCCGAGCGCGATTTTTCACGCTGGGAAAAATCGTGCGTTCCTGCGAGGAACATGCCTCGACAGGCCCCGCCCTTTCTTACAAGGCACACGCGTAACTGTTAAAGAACTATGGCTTGGGGACAGGCCCCTTCGGAATCAAAAAGGCTGGGGTCAGTCCCCTTCGGGGACAGGCCCCAGCAATTGTTCCAAATTGCCCCCCAGAATTGCCCTCTTATCCTCTTCAGAAATCTCTAACTCTCTTATTTGCCGCAATACCAGCCCCTACTTCTTTTTTCGCCGGCCAATCAGAGCCCCATAAAATGTGCTGCGGCCCGAAAAAGTCTAAACTGAGGAGAAAATTGGTTTTTACCCTGTCTCCCCCAGTATCTACATAAATATTCTTTAAGTACTCCGTCGGGTTTTTACCCAAGTCCTTAACAAAATTAATCCCCCGCAGCATGTTATAAGTCGCATCAAAGCGATGCTGTAAATAAGGCACAGCACCCCCAAAATTAGCAAAAATAAACTTTAGATCCGGGTAATCTTTAAGTACTCCTGACATAAGCAACTTCCCAATACACATCGTAATATCAAAGACATATTCAATAACCGGCGTTAAGAGCGGCTCATTGACGCGCTCAAAACCGATAGGATTAACTATCTGCGCATGCACAAAAATCGGGATATTTTTAGCTTGGGCTTCTTTATATATAGGTAAGAACATCTCATCATCAAGATACTTACCATTATAACTTGAAGCCAAAGACAGCGCCTTAAACCCTAGCTCATCTGTAGCGCGCTTAAACTCACTCATCAGATTTTCTTTACTGTCCACTGGCAAAACTGCTGCGCCAATGAATTTATCAGCATGATGCCGACAAATTTTAGCCACAAAGTCATTGTAAATACGCGCCACTAAACTGATACTACCAAGTTTTAAATGCGCATCAGAGGTAGGATATGATAAAACTGCCTTATCAATACCTGCCTCCTCCATCATTTTTATCTGAGCTTCAATATCACCCCAGCCCTTATGGAAGAAATGAGCGTTATTTATTATTTCTTCGGGTAACCAGTGCGAGTGACTGTCTATTATCATTAATGCTCCGTACTCTTTAATATACGCTCAGTCATTTCTTTTTCATAGAGCGCTTTGATTTCTTTTAAGGCTTTTAGCCCGAGCGTTTTAGCAATTACTTTCTCTATTGCCGCTAATTTTATAACTAAAAATTCATAATCATTTTTTAAGCTACTGCCATCGTATTTCAGCTCAATGCCAGCTTTTTCTTTAGTTTCAATATATGCCTCAAATTCATTAATAAGCTTGATAAAGCCCGGCTTTTCTTTATTACGCAGCTCCTTTAAAATCATCCGGTCAATCTGTGCCTGGGTAAACTTGCGTTCAATTTTATCCAGGGCTTCTTTGGCAAATTTATAAAACCAAATCAGGTATCTTCGTTTTAAATTTTTTACGTCTTGTTTTTCCATTTTCCCCTAACCCCTACCTACTACCTACTGATTTATTTCCCTGGATGCGCTTGTTTAAATGGTATTACCGGCGCAGTCCATGGCGTCTGCTGATTAATTATTGCAATTTCCAGAGGACAAACATTTGCCGGAACAGTCAAAGCAAACTTCACTGCGTTCTCAATGGCTTCAGTGGTCATTAAACGCGAAGTATCAGCTGTAATTTCTTTTAATTTCCCGGTGAGATCTGTATCTGTGACACCCGGCAATAAAGAAGTTATCTTAATTCCATGGTCGCGAATTTCCCAAAACAGGCCTTTTAAGAAAGCACGCAAGCCTACTTTTAAAGAACTATAGACGAGAAAATTTCTCGGTAAAGGATCACACAGAGTTGAACCCGAAACCATATTGATAATCGCGCCTGACTTTACCTTAATCATATCATTAATTACTAAACGGATTAAACGCACATAACCTAAGTAATTAGTATGCGCTAATTTTTCAAAATCCTCAATCGGCTGCTCGTGAAATGGATACTGGCTGGAAACACCGGCATTATTGATCAAAATATCAATTTTCCCGAATTTTTCTTTGGTTTTATTTACCAAATTTTCCAAATCCTCTAACTTTGCTACGTCGCAGACTAAAGGCAGAACCTCTACTTTATATTTTTTGGCAATTTCATCAGCAGTTTCTTTTAACGGGCCTTCCTGGCGCGCGGCAATAGTTAAATTAATCCCTAAACTGGCGCAGGTACAGGCAATCGCCTTGCCAATGCCCCGGCTTGCTCCGGTGATAATCGCTGTTTTCCCCTTTAAATCTGTACTCATAATTACCCTCCTGATTTTGGCGTGCCTCTGGCGTTTACGCCAAAATCACCCTGAGCTCTGTCGAAGGGGTAACTTCAGCGTGCCTTTAATAATTTTTTTGAGAAAATATTTAATACAATTAACCCTGCAGCAAATACACTAAAACTTAAAACATAATCCTTCTGCATTAAAATGCCGCCTAAAGCAGCGCCTAGTCCTCCGGAAATAAAACGCACTCCGCTGTTCAAACTGGCTGCTTCATTTACATGGTGTTGGGGTAAATCCGTAAGCATGGTTGAGACTGCCGCATGGTTTATTGTCCAGCCCAAGCCCCAGATAATCATTAGTATTGCCAAAATCAAAAGCGGTATTTTTAATAATAAAATAAAAACGCTAAGAATCATTAGGATGATCCCTAAATTTATTGTGGCTAACCTGCCTTTAGAATCTGCCAGCCTTCCGCCGATGATTTCACCAAATATCCCGCTGAAACTGGTTAAAGTAATCAGCATGCTGATGAAAAACTGGTTAAGCATAAAACGGGTGGAAAAATACACTCCCAGCCACTGCTGAACTCCGTGATAGATAAGGCTGATAAAGAATATATAGGTAAAAATTGCCAAAACTTGCTTATCTTTAAAGGTGCTCAGGTAATTAATCTTAAATACACTTGTGTCTTTTTGGAAACTTGGCAGATAAAAATAAATCAGCACTGTGAGGATTAACCCGGCAATCCCCGGAATTAAATAAATCAACCTCCAGGGAATTAACCCGCTTAGAGCTAAGCCGGCAAGCGAAGCCACAAATGTACTGCTGAAAAATATACCGACAAACCTGCCACGCTGTTTTGCATCAATGTGCTTGGCAATTAAAATTATTCCTAAAGGAATGACTGAAGCACCGAATAGCCCCATGAAGAACCGGGCAGTAAAAAGTGCGCTGATATTGCTAGCCACGCCTGCCAAAAGGTTTGCCAAGGCAAAAAGGAACATACAAACCAGCTCAATTTTTTTGGCATCGAATGCCCGCACAAGCGGCCCGTAAAATAAGGCTGCCACGCCATAGGGAAGCATATACAGCCAGATAATCTTTCCCACCGTAAATTGAGAAAGAGCAAAATCAAAAGCAATTGAAGGGATAATTGCCGCGCTCGCCGCTACATTGAATGATAAAACCGCGCCTTCTAAACAGAGAATTATAAAGGTACTACGCTTCATGTAATGAGGATGCGTTGTGGGTTATGGGTCGAGTTGTGTGTTATGGGGCTGGGGTTTACTCACCCGCACCCTCACAACCCGACTCACAACTCAAAACTCACCCACACAACTAGCTTTTAGCTTCTTTTTCAATAATCTCTTTAAATATTTTTAAATTAGCCTGCGAGCCTTCGTTGATAAACCCTTCAACCTGAGCATCATTGAACTTGGCTTTCTCATCCATTTTAAAATGCTGAATCCAGGCCATTTCAACACCTTCCGGCTTAGGCGTATAAAGCCAGATAATTTTCATGTATTTAAAAGGAAACAGCGGCTCATGGCGCTGGGCATAGGCAAAATATTTATCTTTAAATAAAAGCCTCCAGGAAACCCAGGACTTATTGTCTTCGTCGGTTAAGCGGAAAGTAATTTTATTATCTTTTTTCTCTACGACTTCTGCTTTCTGGTATTCTTTGCCGAATAACTCTGTCCAGCGCGGGATATCATTGGAAATATCAAAAACTAAATCATATGGCGCGTTGATTATTATTGAATTATTAGTATGCCCCACTTTAAGCCTCCGTTCTTATTGAGCGGGTCCTGTCGGCCGAGCCACCTCGCCGTCCTCGCTAATCGCTGCGGGCGGCAAGGTCTTCGTCTCGTCCGCCACCCGCTTATACAAGCGCTACAACTCTAGACCAAGCAGCGCCGGTATCCTTAATTCTTACCGGGAAGCAAATTACTTTAAAGCCGCTTCCGGGGAGTTTCTCCAGATTTGCCAAACGTTCAATATGAATGAATTCTCGCTTGCGTCCATAAAAATGCGCCGGATAAAAAGTCTTGGGGTCTTTTGAATCTAAGAACTCTTTGAGCATAAATTTATAAGGCCGGTCTATCCCCATAGTGTCTACGCCGAATATTTTAATCCCTCTATCTAAAAGGTAATCAACTGCCGAAACATCTATGCCCGGATATTCGCTGAAATATTGAGGCGTACCGTAAAATTTATCCGCACCAGTACGCAAAAGCACAATATCTAAATTCTTTAAGGAATAATTGATTTTTCTTAAGGCCTGTTCAATATCTTCAGACTTAATCGTTTCATTGGGTTTTTTATGCGAGAGGTCCAACTTCACCCCGTCTGAATAGCACCACTCCAGCGGTATTTCATCTGCGGTTTTAGAAGCACGGCCTTCTGATTTTGTGCCGTAATGAAAGGAATAATCAAGGTGAGTACCGACATGCACCGGCGCATGCACTACTTCAAGCGAAAGAAACTCACCGTCAGGCAAATCTTCTTTCCTGACAATGCGCTTGCCTAAAAGATAATTAATCCTGCCGGAAAGGGTCTTGCCCATAATCACGCGGTTGAATTTTTCTACACCTGCGGCATGGCTTGTGCGTTCAATCTCCACATGGTGTACTTCAAACGCTTTTTCGTCAATCGGCAAACTTAAATCAATAATCTTCATGGATTATCGGGTTTTGGCTTAGCCTAATTTTGAATTAATAACCTTTTCAATCTCATTAACAGTGGAAAATTTAGTAACTTCCTTAGGATTAAGTTTGATGGAAAACTCTTTTTCCAAAGCAATCACTGTTTCAACCATTTCAGTTGAATCCACTCCGATGCCGTCGGCAAGGTTTATATCATCCTTGATTTCTTCGGGCTTAATCTTTAATAATTTGACTAGTACTTCTCTGATTTTTTCTTTGGTTGCCATATAAGTCCTCCTATTCCCTACATCCTACCTACTACCTACTATATTTGTACCTCTCCCTTAGTTGCTGCAGCTTCCCATTTATTGATTCCGTCCATGACGTCTTTGAAGCAGAGCTTTGCCAATGGATCAAAATTACTCTCCATAATCCGATTGATTCTACCGGGCTTAGAAAAGAACTCCCGCATACACCATGAACCTAAACGGCCCAAATCTTCGGTGGTCAGGTGATCCGTGGGAATTACTGGATGCAGAAAATCCCAGGTGCTGAAGTCAACTTTTTTCGGGTCAATCCAGTTTTTCTTCATGGCAATCCTCCACATCGGAGAATTCGGCGCAGGAGTAACGTATCCTACCCAGAGAATATCCGGATCAACCTGATCAGTAAATTCAAACCGCTTTTTGACGATTTCTTCGGTATCATAATCAAAACCCATCATGATATCTGCAACGATCGCGATATCATTTTTGCGCAGGATCTCAATGGTCTTTTTAATCTGGTCCAAGGTAATGCCTTTGGCAATTTTCTTTAATTCCGACTGCGTGGTAACCTCAATACCGAACACACCCATAAAAAGCCCGGTTTCTTTCATCAAAGGCAAAACGCTTTCGCAATTCACCCAGTCAATCGCCCTGCCCAAAGATACCCATTTAATCGGATTATTCGCCGCTTTTTTCAGTTCACAGAATCTCTGTACTCTTTTCGGGTCAACATTGAAATTATCATCTTGAATAACCACGACTTTCACGCCATATTTTTGATGCAGGAGATTCAACTCCTCCATTACTCTTTCCGGTGATTTAGCGCGCCATTTCAGGAAATCTGACGGGCTGCGCGGGTCAAACTGGTCCCATTCATAACAAAAGGTGCATGCTGAAGGGCAGCCGCGGGAAGTAACCATATCCACAAACGGTTTCCAGTAAGTATGGCCCACATACTTATCCATAGGGAATAAATCATACGCCGGTAAAGGTAATTTATCCAGATCCTCCATCAGCGGCTTATGCGGCCCCATAACAATTTGCCCGTCAACGCGGGAAGTAACGCCGCCGATATCTTTTAAATTTTTCTTTTTATCAATTGCTTCAATTAAGTCGCCGAAAGATTCTTCTTCGCCCATCACCACAAAATCAACTTCCGGGTTTTCTTCCAAAGTCGGTACTGGCATTGCTGAATACCACAGTCCGCCGAGGATTATTTTGGTATTAGGCAGCGCTTTTTTAATTTTCTGGGCTGCTTCTTTAAAATGCCTTAAAACCCCGTATCCGCCATAGCCATGCAGCTGTTCACCCATCACCACCACATCGGGATTCTTCTCTTTTACCTGCTCCACCAGCTGGTCCATGGGGGTCTGAAAGGCTTTTCCGTCAATAACCGCCACATCGGCATAGCCTCTTTCACGCACATATGCTGCCCAATGCGCGTAAAGCTGGTTTGGCGATCTATGAATTCCATGCGTTGCCCAAGCGCCTACTTTTGGCATAACAAATAGAATTTTCATTACTTTTCTCCTTGCCCACAAGGGCAATACCCGCGCAATTCCTTATAAGCGCGGGGTATCACTTCTCAACTACCAATACTGAATTTATCCCTCCCCTGCCGCGCGAAATAACCAACGCTTTGTTAATCCCTGCCGGCCTTGCTTCCAAAGCCACATAATTCAAGCCCTGCGGGTCAGGCTGGTTTAAATTTAAAGTCGGAGGGATTAAATTATGCTCCATTGCCAATATAGTAATAATTAAATCCACCGCGCCCGAAGCGCCTAATAAATTACCAAACATTGATTTTGGGCAGCTCACCAAAATATCTTTTGCCCTGCTGCCAAAAACACTTTTGATTGCCGCAGCTTCACTTTTATCCCAGATATCCAGGGCCAAACCGTCTAAACTGATATAATCAATTTCATCTTTATTTAATTTTGCGTCGGCTAAAGCCAAATTAATTGCCCGCGCCAGCTGCACGCCTGAAGCATCCGGATTAATCCGGTCAACTCCGTCGCAAGTTGAACCAAAGCCGGTAATATAAGCATTGATATTTGTCCCGCGCGCTTTTGCTTTTTTCTCGCTCTCTAAAACCATAATCCCCGCGCCTTCGGCAATCACAAACCCGCTTTTATTTTTATCAAACGGGCGATAGGCACTTTCCGGATGATCGTTATTTTCAGATAAGCCTCCGTAGGTGTTACAGCATAAAAGCGCGTAAGGCGACACAGGCGCTTCCATGCCGCCGGCTAAAATTAAATTCAGTTTATTTTTCCCGAGAGTCTTCTTGGCATAACCGATAGCTTCCGAGGAACTTGCCCGGTCAGCAACTATAGTTTTAGAAAAACCTTTAATCCCGTAATAAATGGAAACCTGTCCCTGGGGCGCTGCGGGAAACCAGGCAGAAGCCATATAAGGAGACACACCTTCACGGCCCTCAATATACATATCGCGCAGTTCGGTTTCAGCATAAAGCCAGCCGCCGATAGCATTACCTAAGAATATCCCGACGAGGTTAGGATCCTCTTGTTTTATATCAAGGCCGGCATCCTGCAAAGCCAGCTCAGAGGCAATTAATGCCATATGCGAAAAGGTGTCCATTTTCTTTAAGAGCCGCTCGGAAACATTACTGTATTTATCCAGCTCATCAATCTGCCCGGCAATATGCGCAGGGTAAAGCGATGAGTCAAAGCGGGTAATTTTCTTAATGAACGACCTGCCGCTTTTAATATTCGCCCAGAATTGCCTGCGGCCAATGCCGGAAGGAGCAACTATCCCGATTCCTGTAACTGCTATTTTTTCCATATTATCCACCAAACCTTCTGATTACCAATGTTGAATGAACCCCGGAAAAACCGCTTGAGGTCTTAACAATTGTATTCACTTTTTTTGCGCGCGCCACATTAGGAACATAATCTAAGTCGCATAAAGGGTCTTTCTCTTCCTGGTTTATCGTCGGAGGAAGGATGTTCTTCTCAAAGATCATCGAAGCAATGGTCATCTCAATGGCATTTGCCGCAGCCAACGGATGGCCGATCATGGATTTGAATGAACTGATCGGCAGCTTAAAGGCATAATCCCCGAAGATCGCCTTGTAAGCAGTGCTCTCAAAGATATCATTCATGCGGGTGGATGATCCATGCGCGTTGATATAATCTATCTCGGAAGGCTTGACCCCGGCGTCTTTTAAAGCCAGGCCGATACAGGTTTCCATAGCCCGTCCGTCTGAAGGAAGGTCGGTCATATGAAAAGCATTGCAGCTGGTGCCAAACCCTAAGACCTCACAATAGATCCGGGCGTTGCGCTTTAAGGCGTGGTTTAATTCTTCAAGGACCAGGAGGCCGGCCCCTTCAGCTAGGACAAAACCATCCCGCTTATTATCAAATGGCCGGCTTGCTTTTTCCGGCTGGTCATTACGCACGGACAAAACATTGACCACATCAAAGGCACCAAAGGTAATTGGCGTAAGCGGGGCTTCAGCCGCCCCGCAGATCATTACCTCCTGTTCTCCGTCCTGGATGGTCTCTAAGCCAAAACCCAATGAATCCGTTCCGGCAGTACAGCCGGTGGAAATGGTATTGCATATCCCTTTTAAGCCGTACCGGCTGCTTATTTCGATTGAGGGGGTGTTGAACATGGAAGCATCATAAAGATCAGGCCGCACTAAAGCGGGGTTGATGGGCTTTTTGCCGTCTTCCGTAACTAAGGCAAATTCCTCCTCCATATATTTTGTCCCGCAAATG
>Ga0265297_10004404_pt1 | contig 23115 bp, 25 predicted proteins | sample Munlanlwell13791_FD_192502 | JGI IMG/M metagenome (GOLD analysis project Ga0265297, IMG submission 192502) | Leachate microbial communities from a municipal landfill in Southern Ontario, Canada - Leachate well 137-91 | ecosystem: Engineered > Solid waste > Landfill > Unclassified | place... | reverse complement strand
ATACTAGGGTAATAAGCTCGGCAAAATTTTCCGGAGTAATTTTTATATCTTTAATAGTTTTTTTGTCTTCGTTCAAATGTTTAAATAGTTCGCTTATCAGCCAATTGCCAGTAGCTTTGGCGAGTTTATTTTTTTGTCTTTCCCAGTCATCCCCGGTTGAATCTATCCAGGCTCTAAGTTCAGAAATTACTTTTTCCGCATAGCCGGCTAAATTTTTGTCGCTAACCAAAATTTCCGCGGTTGCTTCATCAAAATTATATTCAGTTTGAAAACGTTTTTTCTTCTCCGGAGGCAGTTCAATTAGCCCCGCTTTTATTTTTTCTATCCATTGGCCGTCAATCTTAAACGGCGGTATATCTGGCTCTGGGAAATATCGATAATCAGCAGAAGTTTCTTTTATTCTCTGACTGACAGTTTTTCCTTTGTTTTCATCCCAGCCCCGAGTTTCCTGGACTAATTTTTCATTATCTTTAAGAGCTTCAATTTGCCTTTTAATTTCGTAATCTATGGCTTTTTCAATTGCGCGAAAAGAGTTGATGTTTTTTAGTTCAACTTTTGGATTTAATTTGTATTTGCCGATTGGAATTATTTTGCAATCGCCCTCATATTTCCATTTGCCTTTTTCTTGGACGCTCACATTCGCTTCACAGCGCATTTCTCCTTTTTCCATATCAGCATTGCTGATATCCAGATAGCGAAGAATTTGCTGATATGTTTGGCAGAATTTTTTGGCCTCGCCAGCATCTTTTATCACCGGCTCGGTTACCATTTCAATTAAAGGAGTGCCGGAACGGTTAAAATCAATCAAAGTATAATTTTTTCCAGACGGATGAGACGATTTGGCCGTGTCTTCCTCCAAATGAATTCTGGTTATTTTTATATCTTTTCCATTAATTTCCAGATAGCCGTCATAACAAAAAGGCAGATCGTATTGGGAAATCTGATAGCCCTTTGGCAGGTCGGGATAAAAATAATTTTTTCGATCAAATTTTGAGAGTTCGTTTATATGGCAATGAAGGGCTAATCCGGCCAGGATCGTCCATTCTATAGCTTGTTTATTCGGCACTGGCAGAGTCCCCGGGTGTCCTAAGCAAATTGGGCAAACAGTAGTATTTGGCGCCTTGCCCAAAGAATCATTATCGCAGGAACAAAACATTTTTGACTTTGTTTTTAGTTCTGCGTGTATTTCTAATCCGATAATTGCGTCGTATCCCATAGTAAAAGTTAAATAGTAGTTTTCTATTTTTAATTTTATCGCTAAATGGTGAAAAAATCAATAAAATTTTTAAAATAATCCGGAACTGCCAAATCCTCCTTGGTTTCTATCCGTTTCGTCTTCAATTCTAATTTCCATTATTTCCGTTTTGGCAATCGGCTGGATCAGTATTTGGGCGATTTTTTGCCCGGGAGCGATATTATAAATATCTCCGCTTAGATTTATGACATTAACCATTATTTCTCCGCGATAGCCGGAATCTATCACGCCGGCCATAGTGTGGACACCGGCTTTAGCCACTCCGCTTTTATCCCAAACAAGTCCGGCGTATCCTTTCGGTATGGCCATTTTGATTCCGGTTTTTATATTCATATTTTCTCCCGGTAATAGGGAATAGTAGTCAGAAGAAAAAAGATCAAGGCCAGCATCATCTTCGTAGGCTTTTTGCGGCAGTTTCGCATTTTCATTTAACTTTTCTATTTTAAGTATTGGTTTATCTTCTTGTTTTTCTTCGTTTCCGCATTCGCAATTTTGACAGCAGGAACAATCTTCTCTATTTTCTATAATTTTTCCGATCTCTTGCCACACCAAATTATGAATTTCCTCTCTAGACATAATTTGATTGTCTCGCGTGCATTCAATCAAGGAAAATCCGGAAAAAGAATCAGCAATTTCCAGATAAACTTGTTCAGCTCGGCGAAGATGATTGATGTCTGCTTCATGAATATCTCTCTTGGTTCCGTGGACATAATCGCGATGGCCTTTTTGGTCAACCATCGCTTGAGCAACAGCAGCATCAACATGCAAAATAATATTTAAATCCGGTTTAGGGATATTAAAAATTCCGAATTCCAGTTCATAAAGCCAGGTGAAAAAGTTTTTTCTTTCCAGTGGGTTGGCGATTTTTCCGCCTTGATGGCCCATATTGGCAGTGACATAGCGGTTAGCAACTACAATTTTTCCTTGTTCCAGCCATTTTTTTATTTTGAAGCTGGCGTCGTAGCGGTCGCAGGCATAAAAAATAGAAGCGCGGTATGGACCGACTTCATCCGCCTCGCCGTATTCGCCGTTTAAATATTTCTCTACTAAGCCGGCAGATTTTTCGCCATATTGGGGAAAATCCACCATTTCCACTTCAAAGCCGGCGCTTTTTAAGCGTTCGACTAAAATTTGTGTTTGCGTGGCTTTTCCAGAGCCATCAGTGCCGTCGATAACGATAAATTTTCCCTGCTCGCTTGTTATCATATTTTTAAGACAAGAAAAGAGCGCTTAAACGCTCCTCCCTGCATTAAATTAAAATTTTTAAAATATTATTTTTTCCTAAGTATTTCCATTATTTTTTCCGTCACTTTCGGTATCGCTGGCGTTCCATCAACCTTTATATGTATTTTCCTCTTTTTGTAATAATTTACAAGAGGAGAGGTTTCTCCGTGGTATATCTTCAACCTTTTAGCAATAGCTTTAGGCTTATCGTCATTTCTAATAATTAATTTCTCTTCGTCTTCATCACAGATATTTTTTTTCTTTGGAGGGTTAAAATACAAATGATAAATTTTACCGCACTGGGGGCAGGTTCGGCGGCCAGAAATTCTTTTTATGGATTCTTTATCGCTAATCCAAATTTCCAAAACTAGGCCGATGTTTGTTATTGAATCCAGAAAATTCGCCTGTTCTAAATTTCTCGGAAAACCGTCCAAGACAAAACCTTTTTGGCAGTCTTTTTGTGCCAATCTTTTTTTTATGACCGCGTTTGTAATTTCATCAGGCACCAAATGCCCCTGTTCAGTAAAAGATTTTATTTTTTCTCCCAGTTTGGTTTTTTTCTTGATATTTTGTCGGAAAATATCGCCGGTAGAAATATGCGGTATTTTGAATTTTTCACTTATCGTTTCCGCCTGCGTTCCCTTGCCTGAGCCTTGCGGGCCGATAATTATAATATTTTTATTTTTCATATCCAAGATTTTTTAAAATTTCTCCTATTTGTTTATACAAATTTTCCAAATCGCCGTCGTTATTAAGAGATAATTTTGCTCCTGCCATAACTTTTGGAATTTCCAGCTCCGCCTCTTGCTGTTCGTCCGACAAGAATTCTTCATAAGTTTTTTGGCCGTCATCTTTATTTTCCGTTCTGGCGATTAGGCGATTGTATCTTATTTTGGAATCCGTCTCAATTTTAACCAGATTAAATCCTGGCAGTTCCTGCAAATATTTTATATCATCCATTCTTCTTACGCCATCCACGACGATCAATCTTCCTGGGTCTTTTTGAACATCTTCGGCAATAACTTTTGCCAGTATATCTCCACCGAATTTCTGTCTTAAACATTCTGAAATCGCTTGTATATTAGAGCGAATTATTTCCAGGTGCAATCTCTCCAAGACGTCTCTGAGCATAGTGGAAAAACGATAAGTGTTGGCGTTGTAATTATTTTTTAAATAGTCAGCAGTCGTTCCTTTACCACAAGCGATTTGGCCGACCAGGCCGATGATAATCTTCTGTTCCATAATTTATTCGTAAATTACTTCGTATTTTACCATGATGGCATCTTCATTTATTTTTTGAAGATCAAGTAATTTCAGATTAATATTAAAATCTTTATTGAAAAGAGAAATTCCATCTCCGAATACTTTTGGTTCTATTGTTAAGATTATTTTTTTTATCAGTTTTTTTTCCAAAAATAATGTGTTCAAAAAAGCGCCGCCGCCAAGCAGGGCCGATTTATATCCCATTTTTTCCAATTCTTCCAAAATCAATTCTGGTTCGCCGGTTACCCATTTCACGCCTTCTATTTTTGGAGGATTTTTTTCCAAAGTAAAAACTACGTTTAAACGTTCTGGCAGGGGAGCCGGAAAGGTAGCAAAGGTTTTTGCTCCCATCATAACCACCCCGTGTTCTTTGGAAATCTTAGAAAATAATTTTTTATCTTCTTTACTTGTCCAGTCCGGGAAATGATCGGAATTTTTGGCGATTTTACCATCCAGGGTAATAGCCATCATCATGGTTACGGGAATCATAGAAAATTAAAATTAAAAATTACTTAAACGGCGATCGGAGCTTTGATGGGCGGATAAGGATCGTATCCTTCTAGAGTAAAATCTTCGTGCTTGAAGGAAAAAATATCTTTTACTTCCGGATTTATTTTCATAGTCGGCAAAGCTCTTGGGTTTCTGGATAGCTGTTCTTTTACTTGATCTTTGTGATTATTGTAAATATGAACATCGCCGAAAGTGTGGACGAAGTCTCCAAGTTCACGGCCGGTGATTTGCGCAATCATCATAGTAAGCAAAGCATAAGAGGCGATATTAAAAGGCACTCCCAGAAAGACATCAGCGCTCCTTTGATAGAGCTGGCAAGATAATTTATTGTCAGCGACGTAAAATTGAAAAAGAGTATGGCAGAGCGGGGGAGCAGCTTTTTTTGCTTTTATCAATTCCTGGATATCGGCCACATTCCAAGCGCCGACGATAATTCTCCTGGAATCAGGGTTATTTTTTATCATATCAACCACTTCCTCTATTTGATTAATCGGCTTGCCGTCATAACCAGGCCAGCGCACCCATTGCTTGCCGTAAACCGGGCCGAGTTCGCCCCATTTTTTAGCAAATTCATCGTCATTCTTTATTTTTTCGACGAATTCTTCCAGGGTTTCGTTTTTATATTCCGGGCTAGCTTTATAGCCCTCATATGGCCATTCATTCCAGATTTTTACATCATTATCAACTAAGTATTTAATATTGGTATCGCCCTTCAGAAACCAAAGTAATTCGTGGATTATTCCCCGCAAGAAAACTTTTTTTGTGGTAAGCAGGGGAAAGCCTTTGGACAAATCCATGCGGATTTGTCGGCCAAAAACGCTTCTGGTGCCGGTGCCGGTGCGGTCGCTCTTGTCAGTACCGTTATCCAAAATATCTTGTAATAAATCCAGATATTGTTTCATATGTTTATATTAATTATTGATCTTCGTATTCAGTTGTTTTGGCGTTTAATAAATTATATTGTACGCCAGCCTCAGTAAATACCTCCTTAGTTCTTTCTCCGGCATGATAATCTTCCTGGCAGACAACTCTTTTAATGCCGGCATTGATTATCATTTTTGCGCAAGCATAGCAAGGTGTCATTTTTGTGTACATTGTCGCGCCATCCAGTTTGATGCCGAAGCGGGCGGCGGTAACAATAGCATTTTGCTCCGCATGAGTCGTCCTAACGCAATGCCTTGTTTCGTGACCGTCCTCGTGTTTAACGGTATTCATTTCATGCCCTACCTCGTCGCAATGTTTAAGTCCGGCAGGAGCTCCGGCATAACCTGTTGAAATAATTCTTTTATCATTCACAATAACACATCCTGATCTTCCTCGATCGCAAGTTCCTCTTCGTCCGACTATAGCTAAAATTTCCATAAAATACTCATCCCATGATGGGCGTTTGTAATTATTGTTTTGATTCTCCATAGTTTTGTTTTAATAATTTAGATAGTGTGTTTTTCTATTTTAGCAGATAGAAATAAATAGGGCAAATTAAATTTTTTCCTGTTTTTTTGGCTTAAAAAAACAAAAAAGCCGGAGGTTTCCCTTCCGGCCTTTTTGTTGTATGTGATTTAAGACAAAGAAACTTTTACGCCCGGGCCCATAGAAGAGCTTAGGGTTATATTTTTTATATAAACTCCTTTGGCAGAAACTGGTTTAGCTTTTTTAACAGCGTCGAAAAGAGTATTATAATTTTCCAAAAGTTTTTTTTCGTCAAAAGAAATTTTTCCGATAACGGCATGAATATTGCCGGTATCGTCATTTCTGAAGCTTACTTTTCCTTTTTTTAATTCCGCTACCGCTTTGGCAGGATTTGGAGTAACAGTTTCGTTTTTTGGTGAAGGCATAAGGCCGCGGGTGCCGAGAATTTTAGCAATTACCGCCAAATTTTTCATCATCATTGGTTCGGCTACCGCTACCTGGAAATCAGTTTTTTCTGTTTTTTTGATTTCGTCTATCAATTCTTCTCCGCCAGCAAAATCAGCGCCGGCATCTTTTACGGCTTTTAAATTAGCCGGAGAAACGAAGGCGGCCACTTTAACAGTTTTGCCGGTTCCGTGAGGAAGGCTTACAGCAGATCTTATTTGCTGATCTCCTTTTTTGGTGTCAATTCCAAGGCGGAAATGTGCTTCAATGGAAGCATCAAATTTAGTCTTGGAAAGTTTTTTTGTCAATTCAATCGCTTCAGCGATTGTGTAAACTTTGCTTTTGTCGAATTCCACCTTTACTTCTTCTTTGGTTTCGGCGGAAATAGGTTTTTTTTCAGTCATAATTTTTTCGTGGTGATAATGTCCCAAGCATTCAGGACTCCCACAAGTTATTTTATTATTTAATTTCTACTCCCATTTGCCTGGCAGTGCCGGCAATTATTTTTTTAGCCTGCTCAACATCATTGGTATTTAAATCAGGCATTTTTATAATAGCGATTTCTTCCAATTGTTTTTGGGTTAAAGTAGCTATTTTTTCAGTTAAGGGTTTGCCGGATCCTTTTTTGATTTTAGCAACTTTTTTTATCAATTCAGCTGCCGGCGGAGTTTTCATTATGAAAGTGTAAGTTCTGTCTTCAAAAACTGTGATTTCAACCGGAATGATATCTCCCATTTTGTCCCTGGACGCATCGTTGAATTTTGTGCAGAATTCCTGAATATTAAGGCCATGCTGTCCAAGAGCTGGTCCGACTGGAGGTGCAGGGTTGGCTTGGCCGGCAGGAATTTGTAATTTTATTTTGGTTAATATTTTCTTTGCCATATTGTTTTTATCTTATAAAGAGAAGCTTTTATAAAGAAAAATTCTTTATAACTTTATAACTTTAAATTTGTTTATATTTTTTTAATTTGTAAAAAATCTAATTCTACCGGTGTTTCTCGGCCAAACATAGAAACGGAAACCTTAACCTTGCCTTTAGATTCATCAATAGCAGTGATTTTTCCTTCAAGGTTTTTGAAGGGGCCGTCGTTAATTTTAACAGGGGAGCCGACAGAAACATCAATTTTGAATTTAGGTTCTTCCACGCCCATTCTTTTCTGCAGACTTTTGACTTCTTTTTCGCTGATTGGCGTTGGTACGGTGCCGGTGCCGATAAAGCCGGTAACATTCGGAGTATTGCGGACGACATACCAGGAATCATCAGTCACAACCATTTCTACTAAAACATAGCCCGGAAATATTTTTTCTTCCACAACTTTACGCTTGCCGTTTTTGATTTTTATTTTCTTTTCCGTCGGAATCAAAATATTAAAAATCTTATCCTCCATATCCATGGATTCAATTCTTTGTTTCAGGTTTTGAGAGACATTTTCTTCGTAGCCGGAATAGGTATGCAGAACATACCACCTTCTCCCTTGGTTTAAAATTTGTTTAGCCATATAGTTAATGTCATCCTGAGGATCCGCCAGCGAGCGGAAACGAAGGATCTCGTTGTGTTATGATTAATTATAATTCATGAGTGAATCATTTTTCCCGAGATTCTTCTCTGCGTTCAGAATGACATTTTATTATTTGATAATTAATCCCAGCAACCAGTTAAAGAGATAGTCTAAAGCTCCTAAAAAAACCGCTATTCCCAGACTCACGCCTATGACTAAAATAGTGTAATTATAGGTCTCTTTTTTGGTCGGCCAGCTTACCTTCTTCATTTCCTCTATAGAGGTTTTTATATAATTCGTTATTTTGCTGAACATAGTAGAAAATTAAAGTAATTAAAAACCGCCTTTTCGGCAGTTGTTTGTATATCTATAATAATACAGGATAGCAGATTATATGTCAAGTGGGCTTATTATTGACAATTTGCCGTTTTAATGTAAAATAAGTTAAATTTCTTCAGAAACCAATTTCGAAAGGATTAGGAGAATGAAAAAGGAAAAAACAGGAATAAGCGGGCTGGTTTTAAAATGTAAGATTTCTGCCACTTTTGCTTTATTTGGATTCGTAATATCGGTTGTAGTTTTAATCTTGGCGATTCTCGCTTGCCCGATTTCTTTGTTGCTCTTTTGCATTTTTTTCATCGCTTACCTTTTTTTATTATTCCTCGGCTTGATTTCTAAGATATGGGGAATCGTAAGAAGAAAATCAAAAAAATAACCTCGTTTAACAAAACGAGGTTTTTTGTATCCACAATAAAAATATGTTATAATTTTTTTGTAAGTTTTAAATAACTATTTTTAAAAATAAAATTTATGGGTAATCCCTTAGACATCATCGGGAAAAAAATAGACGGGTTTTTTTGGAACCTGATTATTAATGGGGTAGTTTTGCTCCTTCTCGGCATTTTAATAGTTTGGACTGATTTTATGCTTCGCCTAGTGATGGGCGTTTTGGTAATTGTGATTGCTTATGTCTTTTTTTACATCGCCTATAAGGTTCGGGCTTTTAAGAAAGATGCGGAAAAGTATTTAAAATTCTTAAAATAATTTTTTAAATTCAAGGAGGAATTAATGCTATGAAGAAAAAATATTTGTTTTTCATTTTTTTTGTTATCCTATTACTTTCCGGCTGCACTGAAAAAACTCCGATGGATCAGCCGTCAGCCGACGGCAATTTTTATTACGAGAATAAGAGTCTAGGATTCAGCTTGGTTTTACCGCCGGAATTTTTGTATTATCAGACTCAAAGGAAAGACGATGGGAATTTCATGGATATAGAATTTTTCGTGCCGACAAACGATACGGCTTATCCGCAAGAAGTCCCAAGCTATGCCAAACCGATAGCGGTGAGGGTTTTTAATGATAAAGATTTATGGGATGAGAACGGCAACAAAGATGGTTTTCAGAAAATAGAAAATAATGGCAAAATTTACGCCATCAAGTTTTGGGATGAAGCCCCGGTTGATTGGCGGGATAGATGGAGCGAGGAAATGAAAAAAGGAATTTTGGATGGGTTTAGGGTAAAATAATGTTGACAATTATTAATTGTCTGCTAATATAATTTGTAGCATCTTAAAAAATCAAAACTATCAAGAGAGGCGCGAGGGATTAGACCTGATGACCGCCCGCCAACCCGGATAAAGCCGGGTGGTAAATTCTACCCAAAAGGGAAAGATATGGCTTTAGCTAAATAAGCTGGGCAAAAAGCGAAAAAGCTTTTTATTCTAAAACTTTAGGGTAAGAAGCTTTTTTGTTTTTGTTCTTTTGAAATCCGTCTAACCTTAAAATGGGAGGGAGCTATGCCTTATTCGCCAAGCGTTCAAGCCAGAATGGAGCTGGAAGGAAGATTTGCTAAGGCTGTCGCGCGGAGAGAAATTTCTCCAGTCGCGCTCTTTAAAACCGAAATAAAGAAGAGTGACCAAGGGGCGCTGGAAATGTTTTGCGTTGATGGTTCCGGCTCGGCCATTCAGGCGCTCGGTTCGGTTTTATTTTGGTCGAACATAACTGACCAAATGTCCGTGGCTTGATCCTCGAGAGTTTTTGAAAACCGTTTTGCCTTTATCAGCAAAGCGGTTTTTTTATTTGATTTTTATAGAGAAATGGGGTAGAATAAATTACATAATAATAATAAATTTTAAATTGAAAAATACTTATATGGTAAGTCCGAATTTAATAAGAAAAGATCAGGGTAGCTTGACTTTGACTGAAGAAGCAAAGAGAGTGTTTCAGGCTATTTATAGTGAGCAAAAAAAAGAGGAAAAGCAAGACGATGATATTCCCAAAATAAAAGTTTCTGAATTGATTTCTAAAATGGCTTTTTACTATGAAAAAATTCGCAATTCCGTTGATTATAAAGAAGAGAATCTTTTGAAAAAAAATGCCATAGAAAGAATATTGAAAAGACAGATAGTTATAGAAGGCTCAATTAAAATTTCTACCAGTGAAAAAATTGCCAGGTATCTTTTAGTAGAGTTGATAAGAGCTGGATATTTGCCCAATAATGAAATACCGGAAGAAAAGATAAAAGAGGTCGGTATAATAATAGAAAAATATGTAAAACTTCGAAATTATAGCCTGGCCAGAGTCAATCTTTCCGGCCATTTGAAAGAAGGCGAGATGATGAAGGCTGGCGAGGATTTTCAGGAAAGAGGGGAATTGAGCGATTGGGTAATGGGTTTGGTCGCCAGTGAAATTGAAGAAAATTTAGAAGAAAATAAAGTAAATAAGGCGGTAGTCAGCGACATGCAGGATATTTTGAAAAGGAACATGAAATTGCCCCCGAATTTGCCCTACGAAAAAGATAAAGATATTCAAATTTATTTAAGTATTCATAGAAATTTTTTAAAATTTGATCAAGGGATGCTTTCATTCATCCTTTTTAAATATTTTAATGCCGGTTGGACAGAAAAGCCGAAAGACGAAGATATAGCAAAAATTTCTCGAAATATTGAGCCTTTACAGCAGGCGATAGATAAGCAATTGAATCACCCCTTGGCTAAGCAAATAGATAAAATCGTTGGGCGTTATTCCGTATATTTTTCTATTTTGGTTGAAGTTGTGAGAAAGGATCCGGTAGGAGTTTATGAAGAAATAAAAAATGATATAAAGGCTTTCCCAAGATCAATAAAAAAAACCTGCGCTAAAGAATATAAAAGGATAAAATCAAAACTCTGGCGGGCAGCGATTCGCAGTATTATTTACATTTTTTTGACTAAATCTGTTTTTGTGATTTTATTGGAAATCCCGGCAATAAAATTTTTTGGGGAAGAAGTAAATTTTGTCTCTCTTGGAATAAATGTTTGTTTTCCGGCGTTTCTGCTTTTTTTGGTTGTTTTGCTGACTAGAATTCCCTCCGATGACAATACGGCCAAAATTATTGCCGGAATAGAAGAAATAACTTTTGCGGAAAAAAAGAAACAAGAAGCGATTATTTTGCGGCGAGCGGACAAGCGGGGGAAAATAACCAGTGCTGTTTTTGGGATACTTTATTTTATAACTTTTTTCTTGTCTTTCGGGGCGGTTATTTTCGGCTTAGACAAAATCGGCTTTACCTGGGTGAGTATAATTATATTTTTATTCTTCTTGGCTTTAGTAAGCTTCTTTAGTATTAGAATAAGAAGAGGGGTAAGAGAATCAATCGTCGTTGAGTCAAAGGAAAATATTTTTAGTTTTTTCTTAGATTTTTTCTATACTCCGATTATCGCCGCGGGAAAGTGGCTGTCAGAGAAGTTTTCTCAAGTCAATATTTTTGTGTTTATTTTAGATTTTATTATTGAGGCTCCATTTAAAATTTTCGTAGAAATTACTGAAGACTGGACTAAGTACGTGAAAGAGAGAAGAGAAAATATAGAATAGTATAAAATTTAATTTTAAAAATTAATCAATTAATTGATCAATGCTTTATATTGTCGGTACGCCAATAGGAAATCTGGAAGATATTAGTTTGAGGGCACTGCGAATTTTGGGCAGTGTTAGTTTTGTATTATGCGAAGATACAAGAGTAACAAAGAAATTATTAGAATATTACAAAATAAAAACGCCAACGATGTCTTATCATCAGCATTCTGATCTGTCAAAAACTAATTATATTCTTGATTTACTAGGAAAAGGCAGAGATTTGGCTTTAGTTTCTGACGCCGGCACACCGGGCATTTCTGACCCGGGCGGAAAATTAGTCCAGGCAGTGATAGAAAAATTCGGCGACGATATAAAAGTTGAATCTGTACCCGGCCCTTCAGCCGTAACCGCGGCTTTGTCAATTTCCGGATTGCCGACCGATAAATTTATATTTCTCGGGTTTCCGCCGCACAAAAAAGGGAGGCAGACATTTTTAAAAAAAATTATGGAGTCCGAATTTCCAGTCGTGGTCTATGAGTCAAAGCATCGGATTATAAAATTTTTGGAAGAATTGAAAGAAATATCCAAAAGAAAAGATTTGGATGAAGATAGCGAGCAAAAAATAAAATCAAAAAAAGCCAATAATTTAACTTCAGTGGTGGTGACAAGAGAATTGTCAAAAATGCACGAGACGGTTTATCGCGGAAAAACAGAAGATATTATAGACAAAATAAAGATGAGCCAAGACGACCAAAAAGGGGAGTTCGTCGTTATAATCGGGAAGTAGACGCGAAAATAACGAAAATAAGCGAATAGTACTAATAATATGAAGGAGGGCATATTATATAAAGATTTAAGTTATAAAGTGCAAGGAATTTTATTTGAAGTTAGAAAAACTTATGGTTCGGGTCATAAAGAGAAAGTTTATTGTAACGCGATTGAGGAGTTGCTGGTTGCTAATAAAACTTTTTACAAAAGAGAACCTAGTTTTAATGTATTGTCTAAATTAACGGGGAAAATTATAGGAATATACAGACCGGATTTCGTCATTGATGATAAAATTATTTTGGAAGTAAAAGCAGTTGATATAATACCAAAAAATTTTATTGATCAAATTTATAGTTATTTAAAAGTAAGTAAATTTGAATTGGGCATTTTTGTAAATTTTAGAAGCCCTAGATTGTATATAAAAAGAATAATATATTCGAATGAACGTAAAAAATAATTTGCATTTTTCGTTTTATTTCGCTATCTTCGCGTTTGTATGAAAACATTCTACATAACAACCACCCTGCCTTATGTCAATGCCGAACCGCATATCGGTTTTGCGGCGGAAATTATAAAAGCGGATGTAATTGCCCGCTGGCAGCGGCTTTTAGAGAAAGACGTGTTTTTTAATACCGGTACGGATGAGCATGGCTTGAAGATTTATCGCAAAGCAGAAGAATTGGGGATCAGCCCGCAAAAATACTGTGATGACTTGGCAGAGAGATTCAAGGAGCTAAAGCCGGTTTTAAATTTGAGCTTCAACAATTTTATCCGCACAACGGATAAGCATCACGTAGAAGCGGCGCAGGAATTCTGGAAGCGGTGTGAAGCCAATGGCGATATCTACAAAAAAAATTATTCCGTCAAATATTGCGTCGGCTGTGAACTGGAAAAAACCGAATCAGAATTAGTTGATGGGAAATGCCCCCTGCATCCGAATCAGGAAATTGAATTGATTGAAGAAGAAAACTATTTTTTCCGTTTTTCTAAATATCAAGATCAATTGTTAAAGTTATATAAAAAGAATCCTGATTTCGTTGTCCCTTCTCATCGGCTCCACGAAGTTAAGAATTTTGTTGAGTCGGGTTTGGAGGATTTTTCCATTTCCCGTCTGGCGGAAAAAATGCCTTGGGGAATTTCTGTCCCGGGAGATCCTAAGCATGTGATGTATGTTTGGTTTGATGCTTTGGTTGATTATGTTTCTGCTCTTGGCTGGCCCTTGGACGAGAAAAAATTCAAAGATTTTTGGCCGGTATTGCAGGTGGCGGGAAAAGATAATTTGCGCCAGCAGGCGGCGATGTGGCAGGCGATGTTGATGTCAGCTGGTTTGCCAAGCTCTAAACAGATTTTAATTTTCGGTTTTTTAACCGTGGATGGCCAAAAGATGAGTAAAAGTTTGGGAAATGTGATAAATCCTTTTGAATTGGTAGAAAAATATGGGACCGACGCGGTTCGCTATTATTTGCTCGCGGAAATTTTGCCTTTTGAAGACGGTGATTTTTCTTATGAAAAATTTGAGTTCCGTTATAATGCTGATTTAGCTAATGGCCTCGGCAATTTAGCATCGCGCGTTTCTAATCTGTTGGAGAAAAATGAAATAAAATTAAAATTAAAAACAGGAAGCAATAAAAAATTAAAAAAGGAATTTGAAGAAAAAATGGATAAATATAGATTTGATGAAGCTTTGAAATTGCTTTGGGAAAAATTAAGAGCCGATGACGAATTTTTAAGCGCCAAAGCGCCCTGGAAAATGACGGAGAAAAAAGAAATAGAAAAAGCTCTAGAACCCGTAGCGCAAGATATTTTGAATGTAGCTTTTTATTTACAGCCTTTTTTGCCAGGAACTGCGGAAAAGATAATCAAACAATATAGTGAAAAGCAGATTAAGAAAGAAGAGCCCTTATTTGTCAGAATAAATAATAAGTAATTATAAAAATATGGGAATTTTTGATGTCGTTTTATTAATTATTCTCGCTGGGTTTGTTTTTTATGGCTTGTTTTTTGGCTTAGTGAGGACTTTGGGGTCTTTATTGGGGGTAATAGTCGGCGCGTTCGTGGCCGGCCATTTTTATTTACAGGTTTTTTCCTGGATAGAGCCGATGGCTTTTGGTTTAAATAATTTAGGTAAGGTTGTGGTTTTTCTAATTTTATTTTCCATAGTGAACCGCTTGACTGGGTTTGTTTTTACTTTAGTTGATCGCGTTTTTGATATTATTTCTATTATTCCATTTTTAAAAACTATTAATCGATTAGCCGGAGCAATTTTGGGATTTTTATTGGGCGGGCTGGTTTTGGGATTAGTTTTATATGTCGCTGCCCGCTACGCTATCATCGGTAATTTTTTCGGCGATTGGCTTGTTAATTCGCAAGTAGCCCCAAAACTTATAAAATTCGCGTCTATTTTAACTCCGCTTTTGCCGGAAGTTTTAAAGAAATTGCAGAGTTTGATATAAAATTTTAATATTAAGCAGATGAAAATAAGCGAAATTAAGACGGAAATTAAAAAATACGGCTTATCGCCGACTAGCCAAAGAGAGCTGTCGTTATTTTCTTCAAGTTCTATAGCAGTCGGTTATGTTTTATTAATAAATGATATAATTGGCTTTTCTCATAAAGCAGTATGTTGTTTTTATAATGGTGCATGGACCAACTATTTAATGAATGAACGGTTTATTGCGAAAAAAACTTCCAATTTTCTTGAAGAAAATATTAAACTTTTAAATAATATTTTCGATAAGCTGGATCTCTTGGAACAAAAAATGGTTAAAGTAAATATTGAAGCTAGTAAAAATCTGAAAGATAATCCCAGACTTGGTCTAAAAATAATCGTCGACGAGTATGCCGAATATATGGCGGGGATTGGCGTTTATAATTGCTTTTGGCGGTATCTTAAATTTCCTGGAAAAAAATTATTATTAGACAAAAAACAAATAGGCAAGATTTCTAGGAAAAGAGAGAAATATGCCAAGGTTTATCCAGAAACCGAGATACTTTTAAAAAAGATAGTAAAAAAGATAGGAAGACGAGAGAGATTTGACGGCGAGTTGCTCTTGTTTCTAAGCTTGTTTGAAATAAAAAAATATGTGGAGGGGGAGTTGGATGTAAGCAAAATTTTGAAAGAGTTGGAAAAAAGACGAAAACATTTATTTTATTATTATTCAAACACTGGCGAAGAGAAGATAATTTCCGATAAAAAAATTATTGAAAAATTGAGTAAAGATTTGCCGAAAGTAAAAGAAAAAAAAATTACTCAAATCAGTGGTCAAATTGGTTATGGCGGAAAAGTAAGCGGGATAGTTTATAATTTAATAAGAACCAAAATGGGCGCTCCGAAGAAAAATTTTATATTAGTGACGAGCATGACTCACCCGAAAGAGATAGTGCTGTTGAAAAAGGTCTCGGCGATTGTGACAGACGAAGGCGGAGTTCTTTGCCACGCCGCAATTGTGGCGCGGGAAATGAAGAAACCATGCATCATTGGCACAAAAATCGCGACACAGGTTTTGAAGGACGGGGATAAGGTGGAGGTGGACGCAGTTGCCGGAATAGTAAAAAAGTTGTAAGGTGTTCTATGGGAGTAGGATTTAATTTATAAAAATATTATATAAATAAATGAATTTAAAAAAATTAAATGAAGTGCTGGAAGGTGAGCCAAAATTTCGGCAGAAGCAGACAAGGCAAATGATATTCAAAAATTTCATCTCCAGCTGGCAGGAAGCAACAAATTTAAGTTTGCAGTTAAGAGAAGTTTTGGATAAAGAGTGTCCTCTCTCAATCGAGGCCGATTTTTTTATTGGCGAAGATAAAAAAACAGTGAGAGCAATAATAACTCTTGAGGATGGTGCGAAAATAGAATCGGTTTTGTTGCGCCATAAAGATGGACGAAATACAGTCTGCGTTTCTTCGCAGGCCGGTTGTCCGCTGGGGTGCGCTTTTTGCGCTACCGGCCGTCTGGGTTTCAAAAGAAATTTGGAACCGATGGAAATAGTAGAGCAAATATTGCTTTTTGCGCGTTTTGTTAAAAAATCTGCCACATTGACGGATAATGTTGAAAAACCGATAAATAATGTGGTGTTTATGGGAATGGGGGAACCGTTTTTAAATTATGAAAATGTTTTGCGGGCGATAAAAATAATTAACGACAAAGAGGGTTTAAATATCGGGGCCAGGCATATTTCCGTTTCTACAGTTGGCATAATAGACGGTATCAAAAAAATAGCAAAAGAGAAGCTGCAAATAAATTTAGCTTTTTCTCTTCATGCTCCGAATGACGCTTTGCGATCCAGGATAATCCCGATAAACAATAAATATTCTCTTAGTTCGGTTTTAAAAGAAATAGCTGAATATTATAAAAAAACCAAGAGAAGAGTGATGATAGAGTACGTGATGTTGAAAAATTTTAATGATTCTGCCCAGCAAGCCAATGAATTAATTGAGGTCTTGTCGGTTCTGGAGAGGTCTTCTTTTTTTGTTAATTTAATTTTGTATAATCAAACGGAGAATTTTCAAGCCTCCAGCGCTGAACAGACAAAAAAATTTAAAGAGATTTTGGAAGACGGGGGAGTGAGCGTTACTTTGCGCTATCGCTTTGGTGAAGATATTGCGGCGGCTTGCGGACAATTAACCGGCCAAATAGCCGACAAAAAAGATGGAAAAGATTAAATTGAATCTTAAAAAAATAAATAAAGCTCAGGTTGATTTAGCAATTAGTTATTTTAATATCGGCAAGGTTGTTGTTTACCCGACCGACACGGTTTATGGGCTGGGCTGTCTGGCGACAGATGCCAAGGCGATTAAGAAAATTTACGCCATTAAAAAAAGGGAAAAAAATAAACCGCTTTTGATTCTTGCCAAAAACCTTGAAACGATAAAAAAATATTGTTTTTTGAATAAAAAGCAAGAAAATTATATAAAAGAAGCAAGATTAGAGGGAAAACCGGTCTCATTTGTTTTGAAGAAAAAGGGTAAATTACCGAAAGAATTATCTGGCGGGAAAGATTCAATCGCCGTTCGCCTCCCTGATTTGCTAAAAAATCATTTTCTTACTAAAATACTAGAAGGGGTGGAAGGCCCTATAGTTTCCACCAGTTTTAATATAAGCGGAAAAAAAATTTTAGGTGATTTGAGAGATTTGGAAAATTATTTTAAAGAAGAAAAACCTGATTTAGTAATTGATGCCGGGATAATAAAAACAGAGCCGTCCAGACTGGTCGATATAAGAGATTTGGATGATATTAAGATATTAAGAAAATGATAAAAATTTTCAATAAAATAGTTATTGATGTTTAATTGAAAATTGTGAATTGGTAATTGATAAAATTATGTTTTATAAAATAAAATCAAAATACGTGGAAGAACAAAATAAGAAAAGTTATTCGAAAAGGATTTTTCGGGTTTTTTTAGTTGTAGTTTTAATGACAGCATCTTTTTATTCCGGCGCTTATTCTTCTCAGAAAAGTGAGTTTGTTAAAAAAATAGCAGCAAAAGAAATGGGCTATTTAGGGGAGATCATGGGTAAATACAGCCAGGGAGATGAGAAGTTTTTGACTCAAGATGTTGATTTTAATTTATTTTGGCAGGTTTGGGATGAACTTAAAACAGATTACGTTGACAAGGATAAATTGAATGAGAAAGATATGTTTTACGGAGCCCTGAAGGGCCTGGTCGCCTCCGCAGGCGATCCTTACACTGTTTTTATGGACCCTAAGCTTTCTCGCGAGTTTGAAGAGGATATGGCTGGAACTTTTGAGGGTATCGGCGCGGAGATCGGCATCAGAAATGATGTTTTGACTATAATCGCTCCCCTGGAAGATACGCCGGCAGAAAAAGCTGGGTTAGCTGCCGGTGATAAAATTTATGCTATCAATTCTGAAACAACTGCCGGCATGAGCGTGGATGAGGCGGTAAACAAAATTCGCGGCTCTAAAGGAACAGAGGTCACTTTGACTATTTTTGAAGAAGGAGCGGAAGCTACAAGGGATGTGGTTATTATCAGAGATACAATTGTCGTAAAAAGCGTGAAGACAGAAACCCTGACTGCAGCCGGAGAAAAAGATACAAGTCAAGATGAGGGGGAAAAAGATTCTGATATTTTTGTTTTGAAAGTAAGCAATTTTAATAATGACACTTTGAATTTATTTAACAAGGCGGTTCAAGAAGCTTTAACCAAAAACCCAAAGGGGATTATCCTTGATTTGCGCAATAATCCCGGCGGTTATCTGGATACAGCCATAGAAATGTCCAGTGAATGGGTGAATGAAGGCATTATTGTTACAGAAAAATTCAGTGAAGACAAAAAAAATGATTATTTACCGCGCGGCCGAGCCAGATTAAAAGATTATCCCACAGTAGTTTTGATTAATGGAGGCAGCGCTTCTGCTTCCGAAATTATGGCTGGAGCCTTGCGCGATCATAAAAAAGCCACCTTGGTTGGTGAACAAACTTTCGGCAAAGGTTCGGTTCAAACCCTAAAAGATTTTAGCGATGGTTCATCTATAAAAGTAACAATTGCAAAATGGCTGACTCCAAATGGCGATTCTATAAATGAATCAGGCATCAAGCCTGATGTAGAAGTAAAGATGGAAAAAGAGGATTATGAAGAAGATAGGGATCCGCAAATGGACAAAGCTTTGGAAATATTGAAAAATAAAAATTAATTTTCATAATTTTGTATGGCAAGCAAGAAAAAAAAGAAAAAAATCTCGGCTAAGAAAAATGCAAAGTATATTTTCGTCGTCGGCGGAGTTATGTCTGGCGTCGGCAAGGGCGTGACTACGGCTTCTATCGGCCGAATCTTGCAATCAAAGGGTTATAATGTGAGCGCCATGAAAATCGATCCTTATATTAATGTTGATGCCGGCACCATGAATCCGATTGAGCATGGAGAAGTGTTTGTTACGGAAGACGGAGATGAAACCGACCAGGATTTGGGAAATTATGAGAGATTTTTGAATAAAAATATCTACAGAGAAAATTACATGACCACTGGCCGGGTTTATCAGACCGTAATTGAAAAAGAAAGAAATTTAGAATATAAAGGAAAATGCGTTCAAGTGGTTCCTCATATTCCGATGGAGGTGAGAGACAGAATCCAAATGGCAGTGAAGAAGACTGGTGCGGAAATAATGATTATAGAAATCGGCGGAACAGTTGGCGAATATGAAAATTTGCTTTTTTTGGAAGCAGCCAGAGTTATGCATTTAATGAATCAGGATGATGTTTTATTTGTTGTTGTGAGTTATTTGCCTTGTCCGAATAAAATTGGAGAAATGAAAACAAAGCCGACTCAGCATGCCATTAGAAGTTTGAACGGTGCAGGAATCCAGCCTGATTTTATTGTTGCCAGAAGTGAAGTAGGCATTGACGAGCCAAGAAGAAAAAAGATTGCTATAAATTGCAATATCGCGCCAGAGGATGTTATCGCCGCCCCAGATGTTGATTCAATCTATGATATACCTCTTAATTTTGAAAAAGATAAATTGGGGGATAGAATTTTGGAAAAATTCGGCTTGAAAAATAAGAAAAAAGATTTGGTTGATTGGAGAAAAATGGTAGCCAGAATGAAAAACTCCAAAAAAGAAGTGAGAATAGGAATTGTTGGAAAATATTTTAAAACCGGAGATTTTTCTCTGACGGATTCCTACATTTCCGTTATAGAAGCGGTTAAGCACGCCGGTATGGCCAATGGCGTAAAACCGGTGATGGAATGGATCAGCGCGGAAGAAATTGAAGAGGGAGGCGTAAAAATTTTAAAAAGATTTAAAGGTATTATTGTCCCACAAGGCTGGGGATCCAGAGGTTCTGAAGGAAAAATAAAAACTATAAAATATTGCCGAGAGAATAATATTCCATATTTCGGCCTTTGTTATGGGATGCAAATGGCAGTAATTGAATTTGCTCGCGATGTCTGTGGCTTAAAAGGCGCTAATTCCGCCGAAGTTGATCCGAAGACTCCGCATCCGGTTATCCATATTATGCCCGGCCAAGCGGAATTAATAAAAGAAAAGGGCTATGGCGGTACAATCAGATTGGGCGGCTGGCCGTGTAAAATTGTTCCTGGAACGCGCTTGGCTGCCGCTTACGCTAAGATGAAAAAAGGCAAAGGCGTTATTATTGAAAGACATCGCCATCGATATGAGTTTAATAATGAATATAGAGATATTTTTGAAAAAAACGGCTTAACAATCGCCGGCACTTCCCCTGACGGAAAAATAGTAGAGGCAATTGAAATTACTAAGCATCCTTTTTTTGTCGGCACCCAGTTTCATCCAGAATACATTTCCAGGCCGCTTGATCCGCATCCTTTGTTTGTAGAATTTATCAGAGTTTGCAATAATAGAAAATAAATAAATCAAAAAAGAGTCCCGAAAATTCGGGACTCTTTTTATTTGAAGTAATTTTTATTTTTGTTCCAAAACACTAACAATTTTTGCGTCTTTTAATTTGTTGTTGAATTTTTTCAATTTTTTGCTGGTAAACTTAACAATTCCAACGGCGGTAGCAAATAAAGTATCATCATTGCCCCTTTTTACGTTTTTGCCAGGATGATATTTTGTGCCCCTTTGTCTGATAATAATTGCTCCAGCTTTGGCGTATTGACCGTCAGTTATTTTTACGCCGAGTCTCTTACTTCTAGAATCTCGGCCAAGAGTAGTTGAGCCACCCGCTTTCTTATGTGCCATATGCTTAAATTGACTTGCCTGCCCGGCAGGCAGGAATATAAAATAATTAAATAAAAAAAATGTATATTTATACAATTTTTCCAGTGTTTTAAATATAGCAAAGAGAGAGGCATATGTCAAGTTATTGTTAGGTTTTGTCTTAATGTGTTATAATAGGGATATGAAGTTTTTAGTTTTGAATTTAAGAAAAACGCAATATAAATAAATTTATGATTCGCGATAATCTTAGTTTATACGGGGGAAGGGTCGCTCTCAATTTAGCTAAAGATATAGCCTATTTTCCTCTTTGGTGGTATTCGGAAGGCCTTAAACAATTGTTATTAAAATTAAGAGATTTTTTAGTCAATAAAGAAAGAGCTTTGGCTCTTTTTGTTTGGATAAAAAATATTTTTCGGCCGATGTATAGCCAGTATGACTGGCCAGGAATTATCATAAGTTTTTTTGTAAGAATTTTCCAAATAATATTTAGAGGAGCGCTTATGATTTTTTGGCTTGTCTTTTCTTTGGTGATTTTAGCTTTTTGGTTATTTTTACCCGTGTTAGCGATTTATGAAATAATTTTTCAGATAGCGGCGTAGGACGAGTTTGCGCGGGTTTAAATTTTTACCAATCCTTTAATTCAAATTATTCCTACGAACTTAACATTTCACGCCATAATTCGAATGCTTCAAATAAATATTTGAGGTATTTGAATAATTTTCACTATATATTTAAAGTCATCAAAGCATTTGAATTAAAAGTTCACTAAAAGGTTTAAAAATTTACGAACGTCTTGAACTTATGGAGGAGAAACAAAAAATTCAATTCATAGTTTGCCCGGCTTGCGGCGGTTTGGGTGAAACCAGAACTAGCCTCAGCTGCCCGGCTTGCAATGGCTCCGGCACGGGCGGCTTTTTCAATGGTAAATTTTTATATTGGGGGTTAAAGCTGGGCAAAGCGATAATAAAATTAAGAAGTTTGGAAAAGAGCGCGAAATTATTTATCAATTTAACCGCTTACATTATTTCTTTGGCGGGGTTAATTTCTCTGGCCTTTTGGGTCTGGTCAGCGCAATCGGGAATGACGACGGCAGGAGATTATTTAGGACTTTTCAGTTTTTGGCGAGTTAAACATTGGCTGATATTGATTTTTTGGATAAGCGTTTTAGCGGATATGTTTATCATCTATAGAATGAGCGTAGAAGCAGCTAGTCGCCAGAAAATAAAAAGAGCAAAATTTGATGAAAGAAAACAAAATCTTATTTTACCCAATAATTGGTCGGAATTAAAAAAGTATAAAGAAAAATTGGATGTTTCCTCGGCTTTTAGTCAGGAAGCTATCGGGGTTGCCGAAAAAGCTTTTTCTCTTGCCAGTAAATTCGGGCATGAGCAGGTAGATGTTGTGCATTTATTCTTTTCTTTATTGCAGGATAAAGAAGCGGCCGCTCTTTTTATCCGTTTAAATGTCGACGGCGGGAAATTAGTGGAAAAAATAAAAAATCAATTAATGAGATTGCCGGTAAGCGAAGAGAAGCAAAGTCCGGCGATTAGCGGAGAACTAAAAGAGGTTTTCATAGAGTCTTATATAGAAGCTTATGATTACGGGCAGAAAAAAGTGAAGCCTTTAAATTTTATTTTGCCCTCTTTCAAAAAAGATAAAAATTTGGCAGAAGTGCTTTATGAACTTGAGATTGATGAAGATAAAATAAAAAATATCGCGCAATGGTTCCGTGTGAACGATAAGCTAATTGAGAATTATAGAATTTATAAGAAAATGGCCAGATTTAAGCCGGCCGGCAATATGGATAGAGCTTATACGGCGGTTGCCACTCCGGTTCTTGACCATTTTTCTCATGATCTTACCTTATCTGCTAAATGGGGCAGAGTTAATGTTTGTGTTGGTCGAGAAAAAGAAACAGAAGCCATTTTTCAAATTTTAGAAAGCGGTAAAACCGGAATCATCCTTGTCGGACCGGTAGGCGCCGGTAAAAGAACAATTATTGAAGGCATTGCTCAGTTAATGGTTGAAGAAGATGTGCCGAAATTTTTGAAAGACAAAAGATTGCTTGAACTTGATGTGGCAAGATTGGTAAGCGGCGCTACGCCCGCGCAAGCGCAAGAGAGACTTTTGGTTATAATTGATGAAATCAGACGGGCGGGAAATATTGTCTTGAGCATAGAAAATATAGAAAATTTAGTTGGGATTACCGGTGGCGGCGAAGAAAGCTTGGAATTGTCAGAGGTTCTGT
>Ga0265297_10004403_pt1 | contig 23116 bp, 25 predicted proteins | sample Munlanlwell13791_FD_192502 | JGI IMG/M metagenome (GOLD analysis project Ga0265297, IMG submission 192502) | Leachate microbial communities from a municipal landfill in Southern Ontario, Canada - Leachate well 137-91 | ecosystem: Engineered > Solid waste > Landfill > Unclassified | place... | reverse complement strand
AGAAAAGACATATTTCAGAAAAACGAGCCAGGGGAAATGGGAAACGGTACCAATTGGAATCAGTATAAGCGTATTGGCAGATGTGGAAAAATAAATCCCCAGACCGCGTCTGGTGCGCAACTTGCACCGCTTCATAAAGAACGTCACAAGATATTCAGAAAAGGGAAACCTCGCGCCCGCGGAGGGAAGGACCCATTGGCACAGCCAATGGGAGGTGTTTCCCTTCTGAATAGCTTGTGGGAGAGATTCACTTAACTTCCGGTTATCCAAACGTCAAGGGTCAAACAACGTAAAATAACAAGCATCTATTATTCAGCTATATAGGCCAAGCTAGCATTTGACCCTTGATTTGGCCCTCACGTATTCATTGAGTTTCCGGCGAGCATAACATCAAGGGTCAAACAAGGAAAAGAGTCAAGTGGCAGAATGTTAGCTATTTGCAATTAAATAAATTTTGACCCTTGCTTTGAATAGGAGCAGGAACAGATCCAATCTATCTGCGTCTGGATTTTGCGCACCAGACCGCTTCTGGGGACTTTTCTTTCATTTTTTTGGACTATTTTGCGATAATGATACCTGAGCCTTTTCATATATTTGTAAATCAAATATTTAAAACAGTGTAGAGATGAAAAGGATTCTGACTTTGCTGCATTGCATTTTGATTCTGGGGTGCGTGACTTTTTTGGGGTGTGTGATTTTTTTTCAAGGATGTCAAAAGGGAAATAAAACCTCGCTCCGGCAATATACCGTTGTGGTTGAAGCAGGACCCAAAGGGAGTGTTTATATGAACGGGCGCCATTTCCTTTTTCTGGGCAAAACAAAGACGGTAAAAGTTAATGAAGGAGTATCTCTGTATTTTGAGTTTGTTCCCAACTGGGGCTGTGATGTAGACAGCTTGTGGATAGACGGTCGGGTGGAATTTGTTTCCCCCAACCAACCTTATTATCCGCTGCCTAAGATATCGTCAGATCATACGCTTAAGGTGACTTTCAGAGAAAATGTGTACGGATTGTTAACTTCACAAAAACCCTGGGTCAGGGATTCGGTTTATATAAAAGATTCAAACGGGAAGTGGGCTTATCAGGCCACCGATCACTCTGAGTCTTTCAAATTTTCACGTCCGGGAAAAAGATATCAGGTTACTACGGCCCTGGGTATTGTGAGTGAAGGTTTCTGGTCTATGAACGGAAATGATGTAAGCGGCAAAATTGGAATTATTTCGGATGAGAATCCGGCGGTGATCACCCTGGAAGGTCCTATCAGTTATATTATTGGGACCTCCTGGAAGGTGCTGGAAATAACTGATAACAAGATGAAGGTGATCCTGACCTCCCATGACGCACCAGGGAACGCTGACACACCGGTGAATGCCTGGAATTACCAGTTTGTGTTCTCACATCCGTAATGAAATTACAGAATCCATTGAATGAATATATTTTGTACCTTTCGCCAACGTCCCCGTTATGCTCCTTTTAATTTATCATTTAATAAAGCAGTATTATGGATTGTTTTCTTTGTGACTGGGGAGCCTTTGATTTCGGCTCCTGTGACTTTGGCGCTTTAGGTGCTCCCGAACTGGGCTGGATTTTCATCTGTTTTGCCATTATGTTCACTACACAGTGGATTGTTGCCGGATTGATGATTGTTGCCGGATGGACCCTCTTCACTAAGGCCGGAAAACCCGGCTGGGCGCTTCTCGTTCCTGTTTACAATCTCCTTGTGTTGCTCCAGATCATAGGGAAATCCTGGTGGTGGCTGTTGCTTCTGTGCATTCCGTTTGTTAACCTCATCTTCTACATTTGGGGCACAAACCTGCTTGCAAAAAGCTTTGGTAAGAAAGCGGATTTCACCATTGGTCTTTTGCTTCTGCCTATTGTTTTTTATCCCATCCTGGCTTTTAGCAAGACAGAATATATGGGGCCTGCCGGTGCATCTGGCAGGTAATATCTTCCCATATTTCGGGGCTTAAACCGATAGGATCCTGTGCGGCAGCTGTCCGGCAGGCGGGATCCGGCAGAAATTTTGCCGGGACTGTCAGCCTGCGGTATAAACGCTGGTTGGTCCCGGGCGAGCTGAGAGGACCTTTTTCCTGAAGGTAAGGCCCGAGTTTTATATAATGGAACCATTCTGTTGAAAACCCTTCGGGGAGGGAGCTCCGGCCGGAGTACCAGCCCGTTTTCACAGGGGCGACAAGTTGAGTGCCGAGATACCGGGCCAACCCGGCTACCTCGTCCGGAGAAGCGTCTCCGCCCATAAAACAAATGCAGGTGATTTCTTTGCCGTAACGGGTCAGCCAGTCTGCCAGCACTGCGGTAGTGAGTGGCTCGCCGGTATCTTCCCAAAGGTAAGGACTGTGACAACCCGGGCACCGGTGGGGACAGTTAGAAATATTGACGGCCAAAGTCACCTCGTCCGGGATCTCCTGAAAAACTATATCAAAGCCGGTGTATTTAAGCATATTCCGTTACTTTGTTATAGACGCGCCTGGCGGCTTCCTGCTGCCGTCCTTTGGAGAAATTGCTTATACGTTTCATGTATCCTATAACACGGGTAAGGTAATCGACGTTAGTGCTGTGACAGGCCGGACATTCTCCGAGATACCTTTTATCTATATGGCCGCAATCGTTGCATACGGTATTGGGGATATTGTAGGTAAAGTAATTACAGCCCTCTTGTGCCGCAACTCTCAGTAATTGCCGGTATTGCCCAGGGGACAGGTGTTCGGCAAGATTTATATGAAGAGCCGAGCCTCCGGTAAGGTGCTCAATGTATTTTTTCCCGTGCAGACGGAATTTGTCCAAAATATTCAGCGATTCGTCTTCTACTGCAAAAAAGTAGCTGTTATAACAGTCCCGCGGAACTACGTATCCGTCCTCCCGGTCCCATTTGGCGTGTTTAATGCCCACGTTTTCTGCCGGAATCATTTCACAGTTGAACATGACCGAAGGAGTCCGGTATTTTTTGTTATGTTGTTCTATGAGGCCCAATACTTCTTGGACAAAAGAACTGTAAGCAGGATTGTCGTTAATGGGTATGTGAAGGAACTCGGCTGCTTCTACCAGCCCGTTGACCCCGATGGTCAGGTACTGGCGGTTGATGTTAATGTATCCGGCATCGAAAAGCGGCAGCATTTTTTTTGCCTGCAGTTCTTTTAGGTTTTCATTGTAAGCCAATTGCACTTTATGCGTCAGGTCTACTACATCTTTAAGAAAGACCATATACGGGATTCCCCGGGTTACGGCATGCTGAATACACCGGTTGAGGTTAATAGTCAGGACGCTCTTGGACCCGGTGGAAACACCACCGGCCCCGAGTGTATAGCTAAACCCGTTGTCCTGTATCTCATTGCGAAGACGGCAGCAGCTGCTCAGGGAGTCTGCGCTGTCGCTCATATAGGTAAAGAACGAATGGCCCCGGGCGTACATTTGAGCAGTGAAATCACCGTACTCGCTGTCGGCTGCATCTCCGTTTTTTGTAAGAAGGGCCATGGTTTCTACGGGAAAAGTGAGTACGGAGCGCGTTCTTTCTTTATTAAACCATTGCATGAATCGTTTTTGAAGCCAGCTCAATGAGTCCCAGTCCGGAGCGCTTCCGTCCGGAAACACAAAGTGCTCAAAAAGGCTTTGGAAATAGTATTTGTCGTAGTAAGAGATATTCCAGAAAACGGCCTGAAAATTCCGTGCGCCGGTTGGCTGATTTATTGAATAAACAATTTGTTCAAAGCAATCGGTAATAACTTTGTCTATACTTCGTTGCCGGGCCGAAAGATCGACAATTTGGTCCGCATGCAGGTAGTAATCACGTCCGTATTCACCGCTAATAAAATAATTCAGGTACATAAGGAATTCCGGGGTGGCGCAGGCTCCGCTTAACATACTCGATACAATGAAGACCATATTGATGAAGCCCCCGCAAAATGATTTGAGATTGCCGGGAGGGGTGGAGTTGCCTCCAATGGTTCTGGTACCGCCAATTAGCCAGGGATACATGGTAATGCTGGCGCAGTAATTGGCCATGCATGTCTCGTCATTTTTATATATGAAATGATGAGTAAGGAGATCGAGGTATTTATCTGCGGTTTCCTGCCCGTACATATCTTTTAGCCGGTCTGTAAGCAAACGGCGGTTCAGACGAATAAATCCGGGTTTTGGGAGTTCGCCTATGAGCGTGGCTATGTTTTTGTTTTCCACGTTGGCATTTGAGTCGTATTTGCTGCCCGATGCGGGATTTTCTGCCTGAAAATAGTCCACCAGGTACCTGACTTTGTCTCTTATTTCACGATCCTCATAGTGTTGCTGGCGGTAAAGGATGAATGCTTTGGCGACTTTATAATATTTTTCCGCCATCAGGGCATTTTCTACCTGATTCTGGATCTCTTCCACGGAGATTCCGTTGCGGATGTGTACTCGTGATAATACCCGTGTGAGTATATCTGCGGTGGCAAAACTGTCTACCGAGAGGAACGCCTTGGAAATAGCGTTTTTAATTTTATCAATTGAAAACGATTCTCGGGTGCCGTCACGTTTTATAATGTATGTACTATCGGAATTCATTTTAAAGACAAATTTTCTGAAACGGTTTGGCCAATAAGCGCAAGGTTCCTGATAACCATTATGTTGGCCTGTTCAAAAGCGGTTTCTTTCGAGGTCACGGTGCCCGCAGATCCTGTGATAATAGCTCCTGCATGCCCCATCCTTTTTCCTTCGGGAGCCGACCTGCCGGCTATAAAGGCAAAGACAGGTTTGGAAATGTGTGCTTTGGCATAAGATGCCGCGCGTTCTTCCATGTCTCCGCCTATTTCTCCAATCATAACAATTGCGTGAGTATTGGGGTCTTGCTCAAATTGCTCCAGCCAGTAAATAAAATCCGAGCCAATAATAGGATCACCGCCTATTCCTACAGCGGTAGATATGCCCAGACCGTTCCTGCATACCTGATCGGCTGCTTCATAAAGCAATGTGCCGCTCCGGGATATCATTCCCACGTGGCCTTTACTAAAGATCTGTGTAGGCATAATCCCCAGCTTCCCTGTCCCCGGAACGATAATGCCCGGGCAGTTTGGCCCAATGAGCAATGTGTTAAAGGTATTGGCAATCCGTTTTACTTTTAACATGGCATGAACGGGAATTCCTTCTGTAATGCAAACGACGGTTTTAATACCGGCAAATACCGATTCGAGTATGGCATCCCCGGCATATACGGCCGGCACAAAGACAAGCGCCGTATTAGCCCGATCCTCTTCTACTGCCTGGCTAACAGTGTTATAAACCGGAATATTCCCGTCAAATTTTTCTCCGCCTTTACCGGGAGATACTCCGGCTACTATGTTAGTGCCCGAAAGGATACATTGCCGGGTATGAAAGCTGCCTTCCCTGCCCGTGATCCCCTGTACGACTACCCGAGTAGATTCATTGATTCCTGCTGACATGATCTCTGTCTGTGTATTCAGTTATTTACTAATGTGTTAATAATGTCTCTGGCTTGTTCAACGTCTGTGACCAGATGAAAGTTCTTCCGGGATGCTTTAAGGGTTTTTAAACCTTCTTCTACATTCGATCCGGAAAGGCGAATGATTACCGGCAGGGAGATGTGATGCCGGGTTGTCGCGTCAATTATACCGTCGGCAACTTTGTCGCAGCGAACAATACCTCCGAATATGTTCACAAATATGGCTTTCAGCGATCCGTCCCTGGAGAGGATTTCAAAACCTCGGCTTATGGTTTCGGGCGTAGCCACTCCTCCCACATCAAGAAAATTCGCAGGAGCGCCGCCTGCCTGTTTGATAAAATCCATAGTGGCCATGGCCAATCCTGCCCCGTTCACCATGCAACCTATGTTCCCGTCCAGTTTAATAAAATTCAGGTCGTAAAATCTTGCTTCTACTTCGTCTTCGTTGAGTTCGGACAAATCCCTGGAGCGCAGGATCTCTTTTTGCCGGATAAGGGCGTTATCGTCTATGTCTATTTTTATATCCAGTGGGATAAGCGATCCGGCATTGGTCAAAACCAACGGATTTACTTCCAATAGAGTACACTCTTTGGTTACAAAAATCCGGTATAATTTGCCCAGAAGATTAAATATCTCGGCCGTTTTAGGCCAAAGATCCAGAAAAGCGGCCACTGTCCGGGCATGAAAAGGAAGAAAACCCGTAAAGGGATTGATAAGTATTTTTTTTACCGATTCGGGATGTGTGGCGGAAAGATTTTCTATTTCCATGCCGCCCTGTTTAGAAATAATAAGTGCAATGGTGGCCGTATTACGGTCTATAACAAAAGAGAGATAGAATTCCTTTTCGTAATCCACGGCTTTCTCCACCAGTATTTTACGTACTTTCAATCCGTTTTTTCCGCTTTGATGCGTTGTAAGTACAGATCCGAACATTTGACGACTGTATTGCCGGACCTCCTCTGCCGACCGGCATTTTTTTACACCGCCGGATTTTCCCCTGCCTCCTGTCAGCACCTGTGCTTTTAACATAACGGGATAGCCAATATTCATGGATACCATCCAAGCTTCTTCCGGAAAATAAGCAACCCTGCTTTCCGGAATTTCAACGCCCTCATTTTGTAATAATTCTTTTCCCTGGTATTCGTGCAGTTTCATACCTCGTATTATTAATAATATAACAAACGCTTTATGGGGCAAGAGGGAAACGTTCTCTTCGCCTTTCACCCGAAAGCTACGAAACACCCTCTGCAGGCAGGTCTTCTGGCTTGTCCGTTTGATGCAACCTTCCCGCCTGCACTGCAGACAGTGGTGTGATTTGCTCAAACATGTAAAGGACTCACAGCTACGGGGATAGCTCTCGTTTTACACGGGATTCCCTTTTAATCCGACGCCCCGGAATACCGGGACAGGAACCGGCAGATTTCGTTGAACAAAGAAACAAAAATTAAATGTTATTTCTATAGATGAAATATTATTATCTTTGATTTTCCGCAATGGGGCCATTTTAACCTGCAGTAAAGCAGATAAATATTATGAAGAATAAATTTATCAGTAAACTGGTTCTTTTTGGATGCTGCTTTCTTCTGTTTAATAATTGTTCCAGGGAAACCCAGGAGACCCCGAATAGCCTGAGACCTTACAATCTCTCCGATCTGGTTTTCAACATCTCCTCGTCTTCCGGTTCATATGGGTTTGCCTTTTATTCAACAGCAGACTGGCATGTTGTTGTTTCTGCTCAATTGGAGAACGATGACCCGTTGCAGGCCCCGTCGGTGACACCCCAATCGGGCAACGGATCCTCATGGCTGCAAACGGTTTATTTTACTGTTCCGCAAAATGATTCGGGAAGTAACAGGCTTTTTTACCTGAACATTGTGTCGGGAGAGAAGTCCCTGACGGTTGTTATTCATCAGCTTTCCGGTCGGGGTACCATAAACGTGGATACCGACGGGTTTGTCTTTCCTTCCCTGGGCGGCTCGGCAACGGTAAAAGTCTCGTCAAACATAGACTGGCATACCATGGCGGAAGACGGCTGGTATTCTGTTTCTCCTTTTTCCGGGAAGGGCAACCAAGATACGTACGTAACCCTGTCTGTCCCACAAAACAGTACGGCCTACAGAACTTCATCGGTCCTGTTTGTTGCAGACAGCGCAGGAACAAGAGTAGTTCTCTCACAACATGCTTTCAGCATTATGCCTCCTAATGAAACAAATCTTCCGCGTGAAGGCGATCAAACCATAGAATTTCAATTTCTCAGCACACTTCCCTGGGATGTGACTTGTGATAAGCCTTGGTGTATCCCCGGGAAGGTATCGGGAGCTGCGTCAGATGCAATACTTGTGAATAAATTATATATTCAGGAAAACTCCGGAGGGACCCGGACGGCTGTTGTCAGCCTGGTTAATTCTGCTAACGAAAAATTATCCTTTCCCATTACCCAAGCCGGAAATATGGCTTTTTTACACGGAACTCAATGGTCCGGGACCGCCACCCTGTCTGTCGGCATTATTACAAAAACCGGATCAATGACCATGACCATAGAAGATGAAACCAATATTACCGTCAGAGGATATCCGGGTCAGATTACATACCTGGACGACCGGACTGTCAAGTTTCGGGTAACAATAGGTTCCATCACTTACGAGGGGATAACCGGCAAGAATATTACAGCTGTGTTCCAGGGGACTTTTTCGGCAGATTATTCAAGGATCACCGGAACGCTTACGGGACAGGGAACTGTCCTTGGAATGACCCTCGATGTGTCCGGGACCTGGTTGGTTTCCAGGTAGATAAGAATTTGTTGTCGGGATTTCAAATAATTTGCTTTACTTTGTAGGCTGGTGGTTTTTGAATACACCAGGAAAATTAATAATACATTAATTAACTAATCACTGAATTATGGCAGTTAACATTACTGAAAAAGTTAAGCAAATCATCGTGGATAAATTGGGTGCAGATGAGAATGAAGTTACCCCCACTGCTAACTTTACAAATGACCTGGGTGCGGATTCTTTGGATACCGTAGAATTGATTATGGAATTTGAAGAAGCATTTGGAATTAATATTCCCGATGAAGCAGCCGAAAAAATTTCAACTGTAGGCGACGCCATTAAATACATTGAAGAAAACGTAAAAGCCGAATAATTTCACAGTTGACAACAATGGAGTTGAAGCGGGTAGTTATTACCGGAATAGGGACAATCAATCCTATAGGAAACAACATACCGGAATATTTCGACAATCTGGTCGCCGGCAAATCCGGCGCCGATTGGATCACCCGGTTTGACGCCTCTTTGTTTAAAACGCGCTTTGCGTGTGAAATTAAAGGTTACAGCCCGGAAAAATTCGGACTGGATAAAAAAGAATCCCGGAGAAATGATCTGTTTACCCAATACGCCCTTGTCGCGTCTGACGAAGCCATCAGGGACAGTCATCTGGACCTCGATGCGCTGGACAAAGATCGTGCGGGCGTTATTGTTGGATCCGGGATTGGAGGGGTGGAAACCCTTTTTAAAGAAATCAAGGACTATTGTGATGGCGGTTATGAGCCTCGCTTTAGTCCTTTTTTAGTGCCAATGATGATTCCGGACATTGCTGCCGGAATGATCTCAATTAAATATGGTTTTCGCGGGCCTAACTATGCTACTGTTTCTGCCTGTTCCACTTCGAATCATGCAATGAGCGATGCTTTTGCCATGATCCGGCTGGGAAAGGCCGATGTCATGATTACCGGAGGTTCGGAAGCTCCCATAACCATTCCAAGTATTGGCGGGTTTAATTCTGCCAAGGCCATATCTACCAACAACGAAGAATACAAAACCGCTTCCCGTCCTTTTGACCGGACGCGTGACGGATTTGTTATGGGGGAAGGGTCCGGTATCCTCATCTTCGAAGAATATAACCATGCAAAAGCGCGCGGTGCCAAAATTTATGCCGAGGTAGGCGGCGCCGGGCTTACTGGTGATGCCTACCATATTACGGCTCCTCATCCCAACGGGGACGGAGCACGCCGGGTTATGGCACTGGCCATTGAGGAAGCCGGGCTGCAACCCCGGGATGTGGACTACGTTAATACTCACGGAACCTCTACTCCGCTGGGCGATATTGTGGAGGTTAAGGCTATTAAGAATTTATTTGGAGATCATGCATATAAAATGAATATCAGTTCCACCAAATCCATGACCGGACACGCCCTGGGAGCAACGGGTGCCATTGAGATCCTGGCTTGCGTGTGTGCGCTGGAGCGTCAGGTAATTCCTCCTACAATCAATTTCAAAGAGGAGGACCCCGAAATTGACTATAAATTGAACTTTACTTTTAATGAAGCTCAGTACAGGCCGGTAAAAGTAGCCCTCTCCAATACATTCGGCTTTGGAGGTCACAACTCGAGCCTTCTTATTAAAAAAATCTGACCAATGCGTCTCCGCGTAGCGGAAAATAATTCCAAAGACAAGGACCTGAGCAGGGCTCTTTATATGTCTTTAGGTTTTCGTCCCAAAAATATTGATTTATATAAAAAGGCATTCAGACACCGGTCGGCCGCGAAAGAGACGGAGGATTCCAATGAACGTCTGGAATTCCTTGGTGATGCGGTCCTGGGACTCGTTGCGGGAGAAGCTGTTTATATACGTTATCCCCGGCACGATGAGGGGTATCTGACCCAGATGCGTTCGCGTATAGTCAGCCGGGAATCACTCAACAAGATTGCAGAAAGCACCGGGCTTTGCGACTGGATTGAAGTCAGGGGCAAGGATGCTGTTTCGCGCAATATTGGCGGAAATATGTTCGAAGCTCTTGTTGGGGCAATCTATCTGGATATTGGGTTTCGCAGGTGCCGTGAAGTGCTCAGGAATCATTTGCTGGAGCAGGTAGACTGGGGCGAACTCGAATGTACCGAGACCGATTATAAATCCCGGATGGTGGAACGATGCCAAAAAAAGGGGCGGCCGCTGAGTTTCAGGGTCGAGATGGGTTCGTCACAATCCGGGGAGCCATCTCTTTTCATTGCCGAGGCCCTCGTAGACGGACATGTCCTGGGACGCGGCGAAGGGCATACAAAAAAAGACGCGGAACAGGAAGCTTCGCGTCAGGCATGGCTCAGAGAATTTAACAGGGGAGTTACAAGGTAAGGGACTTTCTCTTTTGTCGTTGTAATTTTGCTTCGTATTCCTCCCAGGCCACAGAACCGCCTTTCAGGCTATAGACGACACTATATCCGTTATCAAAAAGCAATTGAGCTACCGTATTGGTTTTTCCTACACGACAATAGATGAATAATGTATCGGAAAAGCACATCTGGTCCTTCACGTCGGGGATAAAATCGAACGAGGCCGGTTCAATGTTAACAGCGCCGGGAATGTGTTTGTACATATAGTCTTCCGGTGTACGTAAATCAATAATCTGAGCATTGGGTGTGGCGTTGATCCCGGCCAGAAAATCGGCCGGTGAAAGATTAACAAGTTGTTGAGCCTTAGAGGGTATAGCGAAAGCGCATAAAAGAACAGTCAGAAAAAACAGACCGTATATCTTGTATCTCATTTAATAAATATTTTAATGATTAAATGTACAATAAATCTGTCATATGCTTGCACAACATAGTGGGACTTCGTAAGTGTGTTTTACTTCGTCCATGACAAAAATGCTTTGAAGAGATGCGTGACTGTTTACAGAGCCCAGGCGTTCCATGATAAACGTACGGTAAGCCGCCATATTGGGTACAATAATTTTTAATAAATAGTCAAACTCTCCGGATGTGTTATAACATTCAATGACTTCGGGCATTGAATTTATTGCATTGGTAAATTCCTGTGCTATTTGATTATTGATCTGTTTTAATTTTACCTGACAAAAAACGGTAAACCCGTAATGCATTTTTTCTGCATCTAAGATGGCGACATAGCACTTAATGTAGCCTTCGTTCTGAAGCCTTTTAATCCGCTCGAACACAGGTGTGGTACTGAGATTAACCCTGTCTGCCAGTTCTTTGGTGGTTAAGTTTGCATTGGATTGTAAAATGCGCAGGATGTGAAGATCTGTCTGATCCAGTTTATTCATAGAAAAATTTTCTTTGAAGTAGTTTATATATAAATGTTGTTATATAAAAATTCTAATATAATTGTAAATATAGGAAAGTATTCCAAATAAGTTATAAAATATTTAACAATTATTCTAATAGTATAGCTTTGTAATAGAAAATATTTCTTAACAATTCTTAAATACATATAACAATGGGAACAAAAAAACTACATTTTGAAACGCTTCAATTACATGTTGGACAAGAACACGCCGATCCGGCAACCGATGCACGCGCGGTTCCAATTTATCAGACTACTTCTTATGTGTTTCACAATTCGGCGCACGCGGCGGCACGTTTTGGCTTACGAGATCCGGGGAATATATATGGAAGGCTGACCAATTCTACTCAGAGCGTACTGGAAGAACGGGTTGCTGCACTTGAAGGAGGTGTTGCAGGGCTTGCCGTAGCTTCGGGTGCGGCAGCGGTAACCTATGCGATCCTGAATATTGCAAAGGCTGGTGACCATATCGTATCTGCCAAAACGATATATGGCGGTACGTTTAATCTATTCGTACACACGTTGCCGGATTACGGCGTTCATACTACTTTTATAGATCCGAACGATCCGCAGAACTTTGAGAGAGCAATACGACCTGAAACAAAGGCGATATTTATTGAAACACTGGGGAATCCGAACTCAAATATCATAGATATTGAAGCGACCTCTGCGGTGGCTCATAAGCACGGAATACCTCTTATTATTGACAACACTTTTGGGACGCCCTATCTCATCCGTCCCATTGAATACGGTGCCGATATTGTTGTGCACAGCGCCACAAAATTTATAGGCGGTCACGGGACTTCTCTCGGCGGAATTATTGTTGATTCGGGAAATTTTGACTGGACGGCTTCCGGAAAATTTCCCCAGCTTTCAGAACCGGATCCGAGTTATCACGGGGCGCGCTTTGTCGATGCCGCGGGGAAAGCCGCCTACATTACCAGAATTCGCGCCGTCCTTTTGCGTGATACGGGTGCGGCCATTAGCCCTTTTAATGCATTTATTTTACTTCAGGGTCTTGAAACATTGTCGTTACGGGTTGAGCGTCATGTTTCCAATGCTTTGAAAGTGGTGGAATATTTAAGCCGACACCCCAAGGTAATCAAAGTGTATCACCCTGCATTACCGGATCACCCCGACCATGAATTGTATAAGAGCTATTTCACAAACGGAGCCGGTTCTATTTTCACCTTTGACGTCAAAGGCGGCGAAAAAGAAGCTCAGACGTTTATCGATCATTTGGAAATATTCTCTCTGCTGGCTAATGTGGCCGACGTGAAAAGTCTTGTCATCCATCCGGCCAGTACGACTCACAGCCAGCTTAGTGCCGAAGATTTGGAAGATCAGGGAATTCATAATAATACCATACGTTTGAGTATTGGAACAGAACATATAGACGATATCCTTGATGACCTGGAACAGGCATTTCAATTCGTCTGATATGTAATTCGAAGTTTTCGACTGTATTATACGAAAATATCGAGGTTTATATACCTTATCGCAGGCGCTTCGGAAGAAAGCTCTTCATGACTATCTGATGGACGGTGGATTTCCTGAATTTGACTCGATCATCAGGACTGATATTACTCACAGATTCCGTATTATTAGGCATGTGGAAGTTTTAAGAAGGCTTGCAGACGAGGAAATGGAGAGGAATGGGCATATTATACAACTTATTCCTGTAACTGAATGGTTGGTAATAATCTCATAGGCATTTTTGCACGCTTTGCACTCTTTTTGCACGCTCACTGCACGCTTTGCACTCTTTTTGCACTCTATTCAAATTCATAATAAGTGCCAACGCTTGCCCCAAATTGTCTGAATATTTTATACTTTTCGACTAATTCAACCAATTCATAAGCGGCTGTTCTTTTGGAAATGGAATTTAGGGTTTGATATTCGCTGTTGGTAATTTTCCCCTTTTCTTTTACATACAACACGGCTTTTATTTGCCTTTCATTCAGTCCTTTGTCGCGCAAATCTTTTTCGTTAATCACATCTTTACGAAAAACCACCCAAAAGCCCGATGTTGCGTAATAATATAATGGTTGCGGCAATCCGGCTTTGGCACACTGTTCATTCATTTTACGTATGCCACGCCCCCACGCCTCAATGTAGCCAATTCGGAAAAAGGCGTTGGAAATGTCCGGGTTGTGAGGTACGGAAGAATGTTTTTGCTGTAATGTGTCAATCGTCCAATTTTCAGGAAGTTGCCCGTAATTCCAGATCATGATTTTATCTTTATAAACGCTGATTTGGATGGGTGTGCAGCCTGTGTAATCCTTGTGAGCAATGGCGTTATGAATTGCCTCGCGGATTGCCTCTTTCGGATATTCGTATGTTTCTACGCGGTAAATATCTTCATAACTAATCATCGCCTTAATGTACTTTGTAAAAAGCAATTCCATTGTTTTTTCGACCTGTTCAAAAAGGGTACCGTGGATTTCGTCCTGAAACAGTAAATCGCTGTCGGTTTCAAAGTAGCCGATTTTAACATACGCGCCTGTTACAAACTTTTCGGGGTCGGGGTGGAATAGCAAGAGCGCGGCTCGTTTTAAGTAGCCGTTCTCTGTCAATTTCAGGTTGTTAACCAAGAGTTCGTTGCTGTCAGTCAGTACATCATCATCAAGGCGTTTGCTTTTAATGCCTTTTTTTCGGAAAAAATCAAAAGTTTCGGATTTCAAATCGGCCACCGTAACATTGGGATATGGTACGCTGTCCCAATGTCTGCCCTGCTTACCTAACAAAAATTTATCCAACGCCGCGCCTTTGAGTTCCTGTTTGGTGCTGCCGCTTCGGATATGATATTCGCCTTTGTAATTTACAGGGTTGAGCTGCGGACTGACAACGATTTCTATATAATCGCCCTGTTCTGTCGAGTGCAAATTAACTTCGGCAACAATACCCAAAATGGTTGTGATCTTATTCGGCAGGTCTTCCATCAACTTTTTAGAATTTTTTACGCCTACCACATTGCCATTGTCGTCTTTGCCAATGTACAAAGTGCCACCTTGCGCATTGGCAAAACCACAAATCCATTTCAGGTATTCGTCCCGCCAACTGCTTTTGTACTCTATGTTTTGAGATTCAGGCATAATATTATTCCTCTATTTTTCGTTTAAAAATTTCCTGTTTGTTATTTTAAAATCCAAATTTCTTTCTATGTACTGCAATATTTCCCAAATCAGGGTATAAATCTTCTGCAAAAGGCAGGAAAATTTGTTTACCTGCAAATTGAGCAAGATTAAAAACCGACTTTTGATTTTCAACGAAATTTCTGTTAATTAAAATCGTGTAATCATCAGAAATTGAAATTAATCCTCTGTCAAATGCACGGTGTAAGTTAGGGCAGAGGGCTATTCCATTTGTAAGCGTATCGTCGTAACCCTTCGAAAACGGAACGATGTGGCAAGCATCAACCATTGAAACATTGGCGACGGCGGCAATACGCAAGCCCGAAATAGCGCAGGTATGGTTGTATATCTTTGGAACTTCTCGCTTGAAAAGTCCGCCACGAATAAAAATTTCTTCCTGAAAAGCGTTTTCATCAACCTGATTTTTCAGTTCAATGATTTTCTGCTTATAAGTTTCTGAATTGTCGTGCAAAAGTTGTTCAGACGGTAATTCGTCATTGCCGTCAGTTCTAAAATTGGACTTTGTATCAGGAAAATATTTATTCAACATAGCGAATTTCAGAATATCACGATTTTCTGGGACTAACAATATGTTTGCCAATTCATTATCAATCAAAGCGTATTGTATGGCAATTGTAAGATTTCCGAAACTGCGCATTGAACTTTTGGACTGTATCCATTTTTCGCAACCCGCATTTGCAATAAGTTTCCAAAACGGTTCGGAACTCATATGGTAAAACGGCAAAGCAAAAATTGGGGAATGATTTGTAACAACGAGTTTCGCCCAATTCGCTTTGAATGAAGCAACTAATTCAGGCAAAACACAAATCGGGTTGTTCGTAAAGATACCGTTTTCAAACAAGCGAATGATACTCAACAGCAAAATCGGCTTATGTGGTGCCCCGCCGTTTTTCATATCACGCTTTAAGTGAGTGAAACAATGAATGTAATATGCAATATTCTTGTCTAATGTCATAATCTACAGATTATTAATTCGCACTTATAGAGTTTATTCCAGTATCAATCTCGATAATCCTGCTTGAGGAATACTTCACAACTCCTTTTTTAACAGATATGTAAGGTGTCTTTGTGTAACAATCAATGCTTTATCTGCCAATTCTTTTTCGTCTTCTATCGCTTCAATAATCCTGTCGGCAATCCAAAGGGTTAAAAATTCATTCGGATTAACTTTAAAGATTTTGGCAAGTGCAATAACTTGTTCGCGTTTGGCACGACGTTCGCCACGCTCAATTTTACTGTACATAGGCGTATCAATTTCCAATGCTGCGGCAAATTGGCGTTGTAGCATTTGTTTTTCTTCTCTTAACTGTCTAATTCTATTACCAAACAACATAGCGTTACATATAAAATTTATTTGTCAATTAAATAATTACATTTATTCTGACTTTTGCTTTTTAGAATTGTCAGAAAAACGGTATAAAAATACAAATAATTATTGGAACGAATTGAATTCCGGAAAGAATGTAGAAGATGGCGGCGGTTCGATGAAGCAAGTAGATGCCGCACGCTAAAACATGACAAAAAAGAGCCCCAACTTACGTTGAGGCTCTTAAGTGACCTCGGAGGGGCTCGAACCCTCGACCCATTGATTAAGAGTCAATTGCTCTACCAACTGAGCTACGAAGTCTTGATTGGGGGTGCAAAGGTATAAAATTTTTTCTTACTCCAACAGTACAGCGTAGGTAATTCGCACATAAGGCGGCCTGGAAGACAGATTCCCGTTCAGAACAACATTTTTATAAGAATAGTTGTCAACATAGTAATTTGTGGTTGTTCCGGAGGAGTATGAATAATAATAGTAGCTGCTGGACGAAGAGCTTTCCGACTTAATGGTGGACATAATCCAGAGATTGTCTTTTTGAGTACAAGGCTCTGTCTGTTTAAGCATTGCCTGGAGATGAGAGGTGATTTCAAAACTGTATTCCCATTTGGTGCGATTTAAAGTACCCCCGGGATTGTCGTTGTAAATATCTCCCAGTACCGTATAATACGTTAGCGTATCATTTACTGCTTTTTTGCACGGGTACAGGCTGGCGGGCGCCAGATCTGCCAGGGTGTAATCTTCGTTTTGAGGTGCTTCTATGGGTAATACAAGCTCGGCTCTGGAAATAAGTATCCGGTTACGGGGTACGGGAGGATTCTGCGCCAGTCCCCAATCTTCTATTTCCTTTATTAGTGCAGGCATATCCAGGCAGGGTTTTACTCCCGAGAGCCCTTCGTAGTAAATATATTTGGAAGGCTGGTCCGAGATCAGGGCTTCTGACTGGTGTTTGGCGGTATTATAAGATATCCCGTAGGTGGTATTCATATAATAAGTCAACAGGCTGTCTGCGTCACCTACTTTGTATTTCAGATACATGTATGCACTTGAAAGGTCCATGTAGTTGATCCTTCCGCCGTTTTCCACTCCCGGCATCGTTTCGGTTGTGAAATACAGTCCTTTGTAGCGTCTGGTAAAAGCCGCACTGCTGTCCCTTTCGGAAGAGTCGGCCTGCAACAGCTCATAGGCAAATGAATCGGTAAATTCTATTCTGAGGGTGTCCCGCCCCAGGAAAAGGGTCCCCGATTTGCTTACGGGAATGGGATCGTAACACGATTCATTGAAAGAAGAACTGTACACTTCCAGATTATCTAAATCTTTGGTGATCTTATATACAAAAACATTCTGCGGAATGTATCGCTCGTCCTGGTCAAATACCATAAATTCACTCATGGGAATATCCATAAATAGACTCTGTACGACCGGATCCTGTCCGTAATCCTCTTCGAGTGAATAAGGTGCATATTGTACCAAACCACCCACCACGGTGGTTCCGAACCATGGAGAATGAATGGCTCCAAAACCAACGTAGGAAGGCGAGGCCATATACATACTGTCAGCCAGGCAAGTGATCATGGGTGCCTGGAATTCCCGTGTGTTTATGCTCAGAATCTGGTTTGTGGGAATAAAATCCTGTCCCATCCGGTTATCTACAGGTACACAAGCGGAGAGGAAAAGAAAAGTTATAGATCCTGAAAGAAGTAAGCGACTGGCCCTGACTGTCATGTGGTTTCCAAGATTAGATCGTAGAATTGGTTGTAATCTGCTATGTATGTGCTTTCAGGGTCTTGTGGATTAACGTACGGAAGAACGGGGATGTTGTGATTCCTGGCAAATTCGGCAAGCTCGGGACTCACGGCCGGATGAGCCAGAACCACTCCGTTGGCGTATTGTATGCCCAGTTTAGCCAGGCTGACGGCATCGGGTTTTTCAAGAACTTCCGTGTCTTTGGCTTTTACACCGGGCATAAGGACCTTTGAGCGCATTTGTTCATTAAAAGTTTCGGCAGTAAGGTCATTGTAAAGTGATAATACTACCTTGGCATTGGTAAACAAGGGATCGTCGCGGTAAGCTTTTTTCAGGTACAATGGCAGAAGATGACTTAACCATCCGTGACAGTGTACGATGTCTGGCTTCCACCGGAGCTTCTTTACCGTTTCAAGTACGCCTCTCGCAAAAAATATGCCCCGCTCGTCATTATCAGGAAAAAATGTATCGTCCTGGTCTCTGTAAATGAATTTTCTGTGGAAATAATCTTCGTTATCTATGAAATAGACCTGCATCCGGGCTGTGGAAATGGAGGCCACCTTAATGATGAGTGGCCGGTCAATCTCTCTTATGATAATATTCATCCCTGAAAGACGGATCACTTCGTGCAGTTGATTCCTGCGTTCGTTAATGCATCCGTACCTGGGCATAAATGAGCGGATCTCCCCGCCGGATTCCTGGATAGCCTGAGGAAGATAGCGACTGACAAATGCCATTTCCGACTGAGGCAGAAAAGGGTATATTTCTGAACTCACAAAAAGGATTCGTTTGGCCTCGGTCATTTTATGCTATATCCGTTAATTTCATACAAAGGTAGCAAAAATTCTTAATACTTTATTTATCTTTGAAATCCGGTATATGGCACAACAAGATAAAAATATTATAAATCAGCAACTTGTTCATTCCTACCTGTCCTCGGTTATAAGCATATCGCTGGTGTTGCTTCTTATGGGTATAACAGGTCTGTTAGCGATAAATGCAAAGTCCGTATCTGACTATTTCAAGGAACACATTCATGTGGCGGTAGTTTTAAAACAAGACGTGAAAGATGCAGATTCAACGTTACTTATGAGACAGGTAATGGCGGCGGGTCACGTCAGGGACGCAGTCCGCGGTATTTCTTACATATCCCGCGAACAGGGTGCCGGAGAGATGGCCGAACTGTTAGGAACTGATTTTCTGGATGTCTTTGACTATAATCCGTTACCCGCTTCCATTGAATTGAAACTGAAGGCAGATTATGTGCAGACCGACAGCATTGCCGTTATGCAGACCAGCCTCATGAAATTCCCTTTTGTGCAGGAAGTCTCCTATGAGGCGCCTCTGGTAAGTGCTATTAATAACAACCTCAGACGAATAGGAATTGTGCTGGCAGCTGTGATTGCGGTACTTCTGTTCATTTCATTTGTTCTTATACATAATACCATAAGACTTTCCGTATATTCCCGTCGTTTTACCATCTACACCATGAGGCTCGTAGGTGCTACCAGGAGTTTTATAAGGAAACCTTTTATGATTCAGGCTTTCATACAGGGCCTGATTTCCTCGCTTATAGCCATACTACTGTTAATGGGGCTGCTTTACCTGGTCCAGAAAGAATTTTCCGGAATTTTGATGCTTGTATCGCCTCACTTATTTCTTGCCGTGCTGGCCTGTATTGTAATTACAGGCATTATGCTGTGCCGGATTTCCACTTTCTTTGTGGTTAATAAAGTGGTCAGGCTTGACACATCGGCTTTCTATTATTGATCAATCAACTATATAATACTATGAAAAAAAATAATCCATATACAGACAACAAAGAGGATAGTTTTGCTCTTCCGCGTAAGAACGTCTTCCTTTTGATTATTGGACTTGGTATTGTGGCTCTGGGTTTTATACTTCTCTCCGGGGGCAGATCTGCAGATCCTGACGTTTTTAACGGCCAGGCCCTTTTCAGTTTCAGACGTATGGTGTTGTCTCCCATTTTAATTTGCGGGGGATTTATTTTTGAAGTCATTGCCATAATGCGGGTGATCAAAAAATAACATACAGATGACCGGGTTTGAAGCGTTTTTATTAGGGCTGCTGCAGGGACTGACCGAATTTCTTCCAGTAAGCAGCAGTGGACATTTATTGATAGCCAAAGAATTCTTTGGTATTGAAACCCAGGATGCCACTTTCGAGATTGTAGTGCATGCCGCTACGGTTCTCAGCACTATTGTGGTGTTCCGTAAATCACTCTGGAACATGGTCTCGGATTCTGTCCGTTTTCGCAGAACGCCCCATTCGCTGTTGGCGTTGAGGATACTTGTATCCATGATCCCTGTTCTGGTGGTGGGTCTTTTTTTCAAAGATAAAGTGGAAGCTCTTTTCTCAGGCGGAATCACATTTGTGGGATTCATGCTCATTCTGACCTCATTACTTCTTATTCTGGCCCAATGGATAACTACCCGTCGGAATGACAAGGCACATCCTATTGGTTATCGCGATGCTTTCGTTATTGGCATTGCCCAGGCATGCGCTGTTGTGCCGGGACTTTCCCGTTCCGGAGCCACCATTGCTACCGGGCTTTGCATGGGCAACTACAAAGATAAAGTGGCTCCCTTTTCTTTTATGATGGTTCTGGTGCCTGTTCTGGGAGAAGCTTTCCTTGAGATCCTCGATGGCGGCTTTTCGCCCGCTGTGTCCGGATTGTCTTTGACTTCGCTGCTTATAGGTTTTACTACTGCTTTTGTTGCAGGCCTTTTTGCCTGCCGGTTCATGATCGCTATTGTACGCAGGGTTAAATTTACCTGGTTCGCGTTATATTGTTTGCTTGCAGGGGCAGCCTGCCTGATAGTTCCGCTTTTTAAATGAGCAGGTATTATTTTTTATCGGATGTGCACCTGGGACTTCAGGTAGGTGATCCGCAGGGGAGGGAACGTCGTCTGGTCGCTTTTCTGGACAGCCTGGGACCCGGAACGGGGGGCGTTTTTCTGTTGGGAGATCTTTTTGATTTCTGGTATGAATACAAATATGTCATACCCCGCGGCTATACACGGGTTCTGGGAGCGCTGGCCCGTCTGACAGACAGAGGAATCCCCGTTCATTTTTTTGCAGGGAACCATGACTGCTGGACGTTCGGGTTCCTGGAAAATGAGATTGGTCTGATCGTACACCGGGATGAGTTGTACATAGAACTGGACGGGAAACATTTTCTCCTGGCACACGGAGATCTTATGGGACGCGTAAAACCGGGTTACCGTGTACTTCAGAAAATTTTCCGTGCCCGTTTTCCCAATCTGTTGTTTCGCGCCATACATCCCAGGTGGGCTTTTTCCATTGCCAGCGAATGGTCCCGGCATAACAGACTTTCAAAAGGCATACGTTACGAATATAAAGGAGAAGAAGAACCGTCGTTCCGGTATGCTGCACAATATCCATATCCGGTGGATTATTGCATTATCGGGCATATTCATTCACCGGCCAGGTGCCGCCTGCCCAAAGGGGGAGAGCTTATTGTCCTGGGAGATTGGGTGTCAGTTGGCTCTTCGGGTTCCGTAAGGGCTGATGTTGGGATCTTTGGGGGCGCCGAAGAGGGAAAAGTAGAGGTAATAGAAGCGCCCGTCGTGGTACATCTGGACTAATTCTTCCAACACTTTGTCTTCGCCGTATTTATCGTAAGGCTTCCTCATGTCGGCTCCAAAAAGTCTGGCTACACCCTGCCAGAACGAAGCCGTCAGGCCTCCCCTGTAATCTTTAACAATGTAGAAAGTTGTCTGCCCGAGTTCCCGATCGATAAGCCTAAGCAGAATGCGTCCCTGGTTAAAGGTGAGCTTTCGGAGCGGTGCCTCGAATTCTGCAAAAAGTTCCTTTTCCACTTGCTGCAGGTACTTTTCCCTTTGTTTACGGGTAAAATGTGTCGAGGCCAGAATACTGTCAGTCCGGTCTATCCGGGCTTTTGCCTGTAATGCGTAGGGATACGCCTTGGCAAAATTGTGCACGGTCCGGTAGTACTCCCGCCATGCCTTGTCGTTTTTGTTCTTTTTAGGACGATTGTATACGTAAACAGGTTTCAGATTACCAACATACAGCGTATCTCCGTTCTCAATGATATACCCCATCACTGGTTTTTCCTTTCTTTCGGGTTGCTGTCCGGAAAGGGGCAACGCGGCGAAAGACACAGATAATAATACTATCAGGAGTATAGTCTTTTTCATGTTACCTCTATGCAGAAGCAAAAAACGTTCCGGTTTTCCCGTCGCTCATAATGCAGGTCGTGGCTGATTTTTTTTACAAGATGGATCCCCAGGCCTCCGATGGGACGTTCCTCTACGGGGAGGTCAATATTTGCATTCTCCTTTTCCAACGGGTTAAAAGGGATGCCGCCGTCGTTCAGGATGGCCGAGAACGTGTTGCCCAATAAGGTCATATCTACAAGTATCGTATCCGGAGGATCGCCCGGTTTGTACCCGTAAAGAACAATGTTACTGAACATTTCGTCCAGGGCGAGCTTGATCTTATACTGCATGGGAAGAGGCACGCCGTGGCTGTCCAGGAAGGCTTCTGCCGAGTCAAGAAGCCGGTCCAGTTCCGATAGCTTGTTTTCCAGTTGCAGGGTCATAGAAGGTCAAAAATCGTAAATCAAAGGTTAGGTTCTTCTGATGATGAGGACGGTAATGTCGTCGCTTTGTTCTTCCCCTTCGGTAAAACGGGCCACATCCTCTGTAATGGCTTTGCAGATGTCACGCGAGGACATATCATTGCCGGTAACAGTGGTCTTTAACAGGTCCTGAAGGGTGTTGAACCCGTATTCTTCCAATCTGGCGTTCAGTGCTTCGGTTATGCCGTCTGTATACAAAACGATGGTGTCGTTTTTTATAAAGGGTATGGTTTGGGATTTGAATTCACGTCCATCGCAAACACCCAGCACAATGTTATTCGTAAGTGGGAAAACTTCGTGTTTTCCACCGGAACTGATCAGAATGGGCGGATTATGTCCCGCGTTTACGTAATTGAGCGTGCTGGATTCCAGGTCAATAATGCCGTAAAAGACCGTTACAAACATGGAGTTCACGCTCTCCGTGCAAAGCAGGTGGTTTACATAGTTCATGCACTCAACCGGACTCATTCCTTTGAGTCCGGTTGCGCGAATGAGGGTTCGGCTTACCGCCATAAAAATGGCGGCGGGGATACCTTTTCCGGATACGTCGCCTATCACAAAACCCAGCCGGTGATCGTCTATGAGGAAAAAATCATAAAAATCGCCGCCGATCTGTTTGGCAGCATCCATAGATCCGTATATGTCGGCCCAATTCAGGTCCGGAATGTGTTTGGGCAGAATGGCCCGCTGGATTTCCCGGGCCACCATCAGATCGTGTTCAATGGAA
>Ga0265297_10004402_pt1 | contig 23117 bp, 26 predicted proteins | sample Munlanlwell13791_FD_192502 | JGI IMG/M metagenome (GOLD analysis project Ga0265297, IMG submission 192502) | Leachate microbial communities from a municipal landfill in Southern Ontario, Canada - Leachate well 137-91 | ecosystem: Engineered > Solid waste > Landfill > Unclassified | place... | reverse complement strand
TGGCATGCTCCAGTGTCTCCAGGACCACTATACCGCAACCTTCGGCTATCACGAACCCGTCGCGCTCCCTGTCAAAAGGGCGCGATGCCTTTGCAGGCTCATCATTCCTGGATGAGAGCGCCTTTAAAGCGCAAAATCCTCCCACCCCGGTCGGGACGATACAACTTTCGGTGCCTCCGGAGATCATACAATCGGCGTCGCCTCGTTCGAGGATCCTGAATGCGTCCCCAATGGCATGCGAACCGGTAGCGCAGGCAGTCGCAACGCAAGAATTTGGCCCTTTCAGGCCGAAACTGATGGCGATCTGACCGGCGGCTTCGTTGACGATAAGCATCGGGATAAGAAAAGGCGACAGCCTTTTAGGGCCTTTTTTCAGGAAGACATTATGCTCCTGCTCGATTATGTCAAGCCCCCCTATGCCGGAACCGACCAATACGCCTATACGGGTCAAATCTTCCTTTTTAAGGTCCAGCCCGGCCTGGTTTATCGCCTGCCTGCTGCTGGCAACCGCAAACTGCACAAACCTGTCCATGCGCTTGGTGTCTTTTAAGGATATCCCGTAAGACACCGGATCAAATACCTTGACTTCCCCGGCAATGCGCGACTCAAAAGCGCTCGCGTCAAAAGTAGTAAGCGGCCCTATGCCGCTCTTGCCTTCTTTCAATGCATGCCAGAAAACGGGTATTTCGTTGCCGACAGGCGAAATAACTCCTAACCCTGTCACTACTACTCTGTTTCTTCTCATAAACACCGACCTTTAAAAATTACCCCGCCAACTACATAGGCGGGGTATTTAAAACCAATGCTATATTAATGGCTTATTTATTACCTGCTTTTTCTTCGATATATTTGACCGCATCGCCGACTGTCGTGATCTTTTCCGCGTCTTCATCGGGTATTTCGATACCGAATTCTTCTTCCAAAGCCATTACAAGCTCAACGGTATCCAGGGAGTCGGCACCAAGGTCATCGACAAATGACGCTTCGGAGGTAACCTCCTCAGGCTTTACACCAAGCTGCTCTGCGATTATAGATTTAACTTTGTCCTGAACTGCCATTCTTTTTTCCTCCTTTAAAATTAATGCTGCCTCTGGCGCATTGCGTTAATTTTACGCCGAGCCCTGCGAGGCGAAATTAATGCTGCTTCTTGATTTTAGCATACCTCTGCTGTTTATGCCAAAATCACACCGCTAAACCATTACCATACCACCGTCAACTACGATAGTCTGGCCAGTAATATAACCCGCTTCTTCGCTTGCCAGGAACAGGCACGCATTTGCGACATCCTGCGGAACCCCGAGCCTGCTTAAAGGTATCTGCGCCAACATCATCTGCCTTCTTTCCTCAGACAGTTTAGCTGTCATATCTGTCTGGATGAATCCGGGAGCTACGGCATTGATGTTGATATTACGACTGGCGAATTCTTTCGCTGAAGTCTTGGTGAGCGCGATTATCCCAGCCTTAGAGGCTGAATAATTTGCCTGCCCTGCGTTTCCGATGATGCCGATGATAGAAGCGATATTTACTATCTTACCCTGCCGCTGTTTCATCATTACCCTGGATACAGCCTTGATGCAATTAAAAGTCCCTTTCAGGTTCACATCTATGACTGCATCCCAGTCCGCATCGCCCATCCGAAGCATGAGATTGTCCCGGGTGATGCCGGCATTGTTAACTAATATATCAACCTTTCCAAATTTGTCAAGAATTTTATTTAGCGCTTCTTCAACCGCCTTGAAATCAACAACATTCAACTCTAATGCCAGGGATTTCCTGCCTTGCGATTCTATCTCGAGGCTGGTTTCTGCGGCCTTCTGTGCATTGATGTCGCTGATCACTACGTCCGCTCCTTCCCGGCAAAAGGCCAGCGCGATCTCACGGCCGATGCCCTGCGCGCTTCCCGTAACCAGGACCACTTTATCCTTAAATCTCATCTTAACTCCCTCTGACGTTAAAGTTAAGGACGTCTTCCTTTTTCTCGATATTTGTCACGCCGACAGAAGGATCGATGCTGCGCATCAAACCTTTCAATACCTTGCCAGGCCCGAACTCAAGGAATCTTTCGGCCCCCGCGGAACGCATAAATCTCACGGAATCTTCCCATCTCACCGGGGAATACATCTGAAAAACCAGATTATCCTTTATTTCCTGCGGCGTCCGCTCCTCTTTTGCGGTATAATTGCTGATAACGGGCGCGCAGGGCTCTTTAAACCGGACGCGGTTAAGCTCTTCCTTCAGCTCACTTGCCGCCTCTCTCATCAATGAAGAATGAAACCCTCCGCTTACCTCAAGAGGTATCGCCCGTTTCGCGCCAAGCTCTACGCACAACTCCATGGCCTTTTTGACCGCTTCGCTTTTCCCGGTGATGACAGTCTGGACAGGAGAATTCATATTCGCTATCTCTGCCTTAGACTGCCGGCAGGCCTGCTTTATTTTATCCAGCGGCAGATCAAGTATCGCCGCCATTGCCCCGGGGTTCTTTTGCGCTGCCTTATCCATTATCTCTCCCCGCTTCCTGACCAGGCCTAATCCTTCCTCAAAAGAAAATACCCCGGCAGCGATCAGGGCGGTGTATTCCCCCAGGCTTAAGCCCGCAAGAAACGCAGGCGTAATCCCGGACTTTGGCTTCAGGGCTTCAAAGGCGGCTATGCTTACCGTCAAAATCGCCGGCTGTGAAACGCTGGTAGTCTTAAGCAGCTCCTGAGGCCCTTCGAAACAACGCCTTTTTAAATCGAATCCCAAGACCTCTTCGGCCTTTTCAAATATTATCCTGCTTTCGGGGAAAGACTCATAGAGGTCCTTTCCCATTCCTATATACTGGCTGCCCTGACCGGTGAAAAGATAAGCTGTCATTTGATCGGATGTATCATTCACCATTTGATCACGCAGGCTCCCCACACAAGCCCGGCGCCGAAGGCATCCAAAAGCACTATATCGCCTTTTTTTACCCTACCCTCCTTCACCGCTTCGCAGAGCGCCGTTGCGGTAGAGGCAGAAGACATATTCCCGTATTTTTCAATATTCAGATAGATCTTTTCCTTAGGCAGGCCCAGCTTCTTTGCCATCGCCATAATAATGCGGATATTCGCCTGATGAGGTATCACTAAATCAATATCCTTGCATTCTAAGGCCGCTTTTTTAAGTGCTACCTGGGCAGCCTCAGCCATTATAGTCACCGCCAGCTTGAACAATTCGTTACCCTGCATCTTGATGTAATGGAGCCGTTCGTCGATCGTGTTATAGCTGGCCGGCTTCCTTGAGCCTCCGGCGGGGATAAAGAGCAGATCGCTCCTTGCGCCGTCGCTTCCCAGATAGCTCGAGAGAATTCCGCCGGACTTGGATTCCGCCAGGACCGCGGCACCCGCTCCGTCTCCGAAAAGGACGCACGTATTCCTGTCTTTCCAGTCGGTGACCGAAGAGAGCACTTCCGAACCGATTATCAGGGCGTTCTTGTAATTGCCGCGGGCGATAAACTGCTGCCCCACTGTTAGGGCGTAAACAAAACCCGCGCAGGCAGCCGAAACATCGAAACATATAGCCTTGTCCGCTCCTATTTCTTTTTGGACAAGGCAGGCCACAGAAGGAAAAGGCATATCGGGAGTGATCGTGGCGCAGATGATCAGGTCAAGGTCCAGCGGTTTTATGCCTGCATCTTTTAACGCCTCAAGTGATGCCTTGACCGCCAGATCGCTGGCAGCTTCTCCTTTGGCAGCGAGCCTGCGTTCTTTTATGCCCGTGCGCGTGGTGATCCATTCGTCGGAAGTATCAACCATCTTCTCTAAATCGAGATTGGTCAACACCTTCTTCGGCAGATATTCTCCAACTCCTATTATGCCAACTTTTTTCATAATCGGACTTGCTCCTTGCTCAAGTTTTAAGCCTTGAGAAATTTCAGGGTTTATTTATTAAGGGATGGGTTAATCGCCTCTAAGATTTTTTGGTTGATCTTGCGTTCTACTTCCGTGCCGGCAACGTGAATAGCGTTCTTGATCGCCTTGATGTTGGAGCGGCCGTGCCCGATGATCACGGCGCCGTTGACGCCCAATAACGGCGCCCCTCCGTATTCCGAATAATCAAGCTCTTTCTTGAATTTTGAGAAACTTTTCTTAAGCAGCAGGATACCCAGTTTGCCCAAAAGGTTACTCTTTAAAAGGTGGCGTTTCAGGAAAACCTGGATCGCCTCGGCAGTGCCTTCCGTAACCTTTAACGCTACGTTCCCCACAAACCCGTCACAGATGATTATATCGCATTTTCCGGAGAAAAGGGCCTTCCCCTCGACATTCCCTATAAAGTTAAGCGGGCTTTTCGCGAGGAGCTCGTAGGTCTCCTTTACGAAATCGGTCCCCTTACTCTCTTCTTCACCCACGTTCAGAAGACCGACGCTGGGATTTGGCTTATTCAGTATATTCTGGCAGTAAACCGTGGCCATAAACCCGTATTGCAGCAAATGCAGTGGCTTGGCATCGATATTAGCCCCCACGTCAATGATCAATGAGTTCCCTTTCAGGGTGGGAGTGACTATCGCTATGCCGGGGCGTTCAATGCTCGGCAGCAGCCCCAGGCCCAGGGTTGCCGCGCAGACTACGGCGCCGGTATTGCCCGCGCTGAAAAAAGCCTCGCCCTTCCCCTCTTTGACCATATTGAGCCCGACTACGATGGAAGAATTCCGTTTTCTGCGCACGCTTGTAGCCGGAGATTCATGCATCTCGATCACTTCCTGAGCGGGCTGTACAGAAATCTTCCCCCCTGAATATTTTGTCTTATCAAGGTGCTCCCTGATCTTGGCTTCGTCGCCTACAAGCACTATCTCAGTGCCGTATTCCAAAGCGGCCGTGACCGCCCCTTCAACGACTACTCCGGGGGCATAATCTCCGCCCATCGCATCAACTATTATTTTCATAATCCAAAGACCTCGCTTATCGCAAAAATTATGCGGCTTTTTTCTTCTTCTTCTCTTTTGTCTTGACCTCTATAACCTGCCTGCCTTCATAATAGCCGCAGACCCGGCAGACCTTATGCGGGGCTTTCGGGCTTTTACATTGAGGACAAGGCGCGAGGCTAACCCCTGATAACTTCCAGTGTGTGCGCCTCTTCCTGCCGCGCGTCTTAGAATGCCTTCTTTTTGGTAGAGCCACTTCATACTCCTTTCGTTACTTAAGACTACAATCACATTTTTTTTCGTTTAGGTTTGTTCCGCATACGGGACATATCCCTTTACAGTCTTCTTTGCATAAAGCCCTGATAGGATAGTCCAATATTATCTCTTCCCTGATATCGGGATTCAGGTCTATGGTCTCGCCAGGCCTACTTATCATATAGCTTAATTGCAGGCCCTTGTCCAGATTAATCCGGAATTCTCCTAGGCAACGGCTGCAGACCAGGCGCATTACGCCTTTCAGAGTTATCTCTGCCGTCACGGCTGTAGTGATCTTTGACAGGCTCGCGTGGATCGTAAGCGGAGAATCGAATTTAATAAAATCTGTTTCCAGGTCCAGGCTTTTCGCCGGCAATGACTCGTCTAAAGTCAACCCTTCGGCAGGTATCTGATTGACGTTGATCTTCATGTTGGGTGCCGTAACGCGCTAAAAAACAGGCGCTTTGTTAAGCCTTGCGGATCTTGTTCCTTAGCGCTTTTTCCACAAAATCCGGGACAAAACAATCCAGTCTAGCCCCCAGAGAAACGGCTTCTTTCAGGAGCTTTGACGATATATAGCTGTAAGATTCCTGCGGCATCAAGAAAACCGTTTCAATATCGGAATTCAGCTTCCTGTTGGTCAAGGCCATCTGGAATTCATATTCAAAATCGGAGATCATACGCAGGCCGCGGATAAGCACCTTTGCCTTTGTCTTTGCCGCGTAATCAACTACCAGCCCGTCGAAATCTACCACCGTAATACCGTCTATGGAGACGGTCGCTTTTTTAAGCATCTGAACCCGCTCCTTGACGCTAAAAAGAGGCTTCTTATGGTAATTATGAGCGACTGCGACTATCAATTCCGGGAAGATCTCCCTGGCCCTTTTTATGATATCGATATGCCCGTAAGTAACGGGGTCAAAGCTTCCCGGGTAAATGGCTTTCTGGCACATGCTCGTAGAATGACAGCATGGTATCCCCATGCCGTATTTGCTTGCATAAAATTAAAACTCCCTGCCTGTCAGGGAGGTTGTCTTTTTTAAAATGCTGCACGATCACAAAACCATTGGGGGCTAATATATCACAAGCACCTACGGTTTGCAAGGTTTTTTTTGCCAATGACTCCTCCTCGGAAGCAAGGCCCTGCGCGCCGCTGCCCGGGCCGGCAGCCCTCCTTTTATAATAAGGCGGATCCACGAATATGAGGTCGAACTTTTGGCGGTTTTTCTTCAAAAATTCGATGGCCCTGCCTGCCTCTAAAGGAAAAAGCTCGCAATCCGCGAACTTCAGGGCTTCAATATTACGCCTGATCGCCTGGACACAGTTGCGGTCATGCTCAACAAAGACAAGCCGGCCGCACCCCCTTGAACGCGCCTCAAAGCCTACCGCGCCTGAGCCGGCGAACAGCTCCAGGAAGGTCAGGCCCTCAATATCTCCGATCACGTCAAACAGGGCCTTTCTTATCCTGTTCTGCGTCGGCCTGATCCCTTGCGGCATGGCTATCGCCATGCCCCTGTATTTACCCGTAATAATGCGCATAAATTTATCCCACAACCACCAATTTCTCGTACTCCGGGAACCGCTGGAGCAATTTTTCCTTCAATGCCAGATTTTGGCTGGTTTCCAGGAACCTGTCCTCTTTTACCAGCTTGATCGCCTCTTCCCTGCATTTTTTAAGCAGCTGCATCTGCGTCACGGGATTGGCTATCTTTAATTCAGTCAGGCCGTGCTGCCGCTTCCCAAAGAATTCTCCCGGGCCCCTGATCTTCAGGTCTTCCTCGGCGATACGGAACCCGTCGCTATACCTGATCATAGCCCCTATCCTCGCCCCTGCCTCCTCTGTCTGTGCCTCCGACACCAGGACGCAAAAAGACTGCGCGCTTCCCCTGCCTACACGGCCGCGCAGCTGATGCAGCTGCGCCAGCCCGAAACGCTCCGCGTGCTCTATTATCATGCAGCTGGCAGAAGGCACATCTATCCCTACCTCAAGGACGGTAGTCGCGATCAAGACATCGATCTGTCTATCCCTGAACTTCCCCATGGTTTCTTCCTGCTCTTTCTCCGGCATGCTGCCGTAGATCAACCCCAGCCTGAAGCCGCGGAATTCATTGTCGCTGAGTCTCGCGTGCATTTTCTTCGCTCCGGCGATATCCAGCGCGTAAGATTCTTCTATTACCGGATAAATGATATAAACCTGTCTTCCCTGCGCCAATTCCCGCTTGGCGATATCATACGCCTTCCTTTTCTCGTCCTTTGAGAAATTTACGGTTTTGACCGGCAGCCTCCCCGGAGGCAACTCGTTTATGGTAGATACGTCGAGGTCACCGTAGAGGGTAATCGCCAGCGTCCGGGGTATCGGGGTCGCGGTCATGATAAGAACATCGGGATTCGGCCCCTTTCCCGGCAATAAAGCGCGCTGGCCTACTCCGAATTTATGCTGCTCGTCAATGACCGTAAGCCCGAGGTTTTTGAATCCCACTGTTTCTACCAGCAGGGCATGCGTGCCGATGACCAAATCTATTTCACCGCTTTTTATTTCCTTATAGACCCTGTTTTTCTCCTTTTTGTCTGCGCTGCTTGTAAGTAATGCGACCTTTATCTGTTTTTGCTGACAACTGAGAACTGACAACTGAGAACTGACTTTATCAAAATGCTGCCTGGCTAATATTTCTGTAGGGACCATAAAGGCCGCCTGATAGCCTCCCTGGATGGCCCAGAGAGAAGCGATCACCGCGACTACCGTCTTGCCGGAACCCACATCTCCCTGCAATAACCTCTGCATTGGCAAAGGCGAAGCCATATCCGATTTTATCTCGGACAAGACATGCCGCTGCGCCTCAGTCAATTCAAAAGGCAGAAGGTTCATGAAATCTTCAGCCAGCGCCCCTTCTGTTTTATGCGCGATGCCCAGCTTGTCCTTCCTCTCCATCTTTCTTAAAGCCAGCGGCACCTGAAACAGCAGGAATTCTTCGAAAGATAACCTCTCATACGCCTCTATGCGGCTGTGCGAATCTTCGGGAAAATGTATATTGATCAGGCTCTTGGCGAGGTTCAATAAATTATTCCTCATCCTGATGTCGTAAGGAAGAAAATCTTTTAAAGAAGGCAGGCATTCATCGAGGGCCGACTTTACTATTTTCCTGAAATAACGCTGGGTCGTATTTTCAGGCAGGGAATAAACCGGTACCAGCCTGTTGATATCAAGGCCCCCCTCTCGTGAAGGCTCGACGATCTCGAATTCCGGGGAATTCATCTGCAATTTTGAACCGTAATGCCCGACTTTGCCGGATAATATAAGGTCGGTACCGACCTTGAAATAATCTTTAAGGTAAGGCTGGTTGAACCAAACGCAGGTGACCTTGCCGGTCTTATCCGCCACAACTGCCTCGGTTATGGCAAAACCCCTCCTTTTAAAGGAACGGCGCTCGCCTCTGGCCAGCACCTGCGCCCTTATCGTCTGCGCAGGACCTTCTTCAAGCTGCGAAATTGATACCAAATTGGTGCGGTCTTCATAGCGCCGGGGGAAATAATAAAGCAGGTCTTCCACAGTCTCAATGCCGATTTTTTTCAAAGACCGGGCTTTTTTAGGGCCGATGCCTTTCAAAAACTGAATAGGCGCGTTTAAGGCTTTTTCCATTGAGGAGTTTTTTAAAGGTATTTTTTTACGGGACTATTATACTATAACCGCTTTAATTCATCAATTATGGCGGTCACTTCTTTTCTGTTCCTGGCGCGGCAACACTTCTGCCTCAGCCGCCTTGCGCTATGCATGCCTTTTGTGTACCAGGCAAAAAACTTCCGGAAAACCGCTGCCGCTTTTTTCTCCCCGTAAAAATCAACGCAGGCATTAAAATGCGCGGACATCACCCTGGTTATTTCTTCCAGTGCCGGCCTTTCAAACGAGGCCCCGCCCTTTAACGCTTCCGCGATCTCCTGGAAGATCCAGGGATTACCTAAGGCGCCCCTGGCAATAGCCAGCCCGTCGCAACCCGTCTCATCGAGCATGCGCCGCGCCAAAGCGCCGGAAAAAACATCGCCGCTTGCGATCACCGGGATGCCCAAAGCGCTTTTGATATCCCTGATTATCCCGTAATCCACTCTTCCGCTATAACCCTGCTGTTTGGTGCGGCCATGGATAAAGAGCCCGTTGATCCCGGCTTCCTCTGCCGCGAGTGCGACCTCCCGCGCATTCATGGAATCTTTATCCCAGCCCGCGCGGATTTTCAGCGTCACCGGGACGCTTGTGCCTTTTACTAATATCCGAAGCAGCCTGTGCAGTTCTTTCGGCTGGCGCATCAGGCTGGCGCCTTCCCCCCTCGTCGTCACTTTCCTTGCCGGGCAGGCGGCATTAAAATCCAGAATATCAAATTCATATTGTTTTAAGATATTCAGGGCCTTTTCTATATATTGTTCCTCAAACCCGAGCAGCTGGATACCCAGCGGCCTGTCGCGTTTATCCGAAAGTAGCATCCTCCGGGTCTTTTTGCTTTTATAACTCATGGAACGGACATTTATCATCTCAACGAATGCCAGTTCACAACCGAAGCCGCGGTTGAGCATCCGAAACGGCAGATCGGTGATCCCCGCCATAGGCGCAAGTATCAGGGGCGAAGATAATTTAAGAGATCCTATCTTTAGCATTACGGGTTAGAGTGATTGATTCGGCAAGATTGCTTGAGGGTCAGTATTTTAACGAAACGCCGGTGAGCACAAAGTAGGTATTGATGCCGTTATTGGGCTTATCTATCCCGGCATTGGAGACATGCCGGTAACGGAATTCCGCGACCAGCGACATATCCTTTTTAAAATAATAATGCATACCCACGCCGGCTGTTTCAGAAAAATTGAATTTTGTGGATTGCTCCTGCGTGCGCTGTGTCATATAGATCAGCCCTAAGCCGCCTTTTATGTAGGGCTGGAACTTGGAAGTCTCCGGCAAAAAACCGAGCTTTAACATAAACGAACTGCCTATTTCCACATTTGAGGCCGGGCTGGCAACATATGAGATCTGCGGCTCTAATTGGAACTCAACCAGCGAAGAAGGGTTAAAACCGAATTTTTTTGTGAGTTTCTTCAGGTTAAAATCAAAATCAACGGTAAAAGGAATTAAATAATAATCCGGCTTCTTATCAAAGACAGTCTTGGAATCCAGCTTATTCCAGCCGAAACCGGAAAGAAATTCGATGGCCTTAAGGGTCTTTTCCTGTTCCTTCAGGACCTCCTCCTGCTTGTTTTCGTATTCCTGCTCCGATGCCTTTACGCCTTCATCGGCAAACGAATAATCGCACAGAAGGAATAATGCTAACAATATTAGGACAAACAACTTAAGATTAAATTTAACCATTGCAACAATTATATTATGGAATAAACAAATGTCAATATATTTTTCCCCGGCAGCTTAACTTGTTTTTATCTTGTCTATGACTGAATCCATATCCTTCTTTTTCATGAAAGCGCTTGTAGATAAGGTGAGGTGGTGGCGCGAGAAAAAATCTGCCGCGGGGTATTTTTTATCCGGAACCACGCCTTTTAAATAATCGTAATCCGTAACAGGCCTACCATATATATAGGACGCGCCCAGGCCGGATTTAGTCAGTTCGCGCAGGACACGCTCCTTTTTTTTCTGGTCTTCAAATAATAATGTGAGGAACGGATAGGCCGCATCTGAACCAGCGGGCGCGGCAACGGGCTTAATGCCTGTCTCCCCGCTAAGACAACTGATATAATACCGGGCCTTTTCTCTCTGCGACCCGATCTCACTGTCCAGACGGGCAAATACCCGCGAGCCGATAGATTTCCTGATAGACGAAACCCTGTGCGTAGGAAAATCTTTTCCCCCATACTCAAGGTCAGCCCTTGTTTTATTCCCTAAAGAGTTCCAGAAAATCTGCGGCAGGCGGAAAACAAACCAGAACAGCTGCGGACGGTAAAAAAACCAATAACCGAACAACTCAAATATTTTCATTGATTCCGAAAATAAATCTCTTTTTGAGAGGCTTCTGATCTTATCATCCAATAACCCCGATAGGTCCTTTCTGCCCGTAACAACTACCCCTCCTTCATAAATCGTCAGGCCCTTACCCCGGCAGAGGCTGAAAAAAGAAACGTCCCCGAGCGCGCCGACCTTCTTGCCTGCGTATGTTGCGCCAAGGCTCTGCGCGCAATCTTCGATTATAAAAATCTCTTTTCCCACGCATATATTCCGGATCGGATCAAAATCAAGCGGTATCCCGGCCAGGTGCGCGGCAATTACGGCCAGTATGTCGTTGTTTTGCCGGCAGAGCCGCGCTAATTCTTCCGCATTAAAATTAAAATCATTTTTATTTATATCGCAGACCTCGACCCGCAGGCCTGCGCGGGTTATTGCCAAAGGCACCAGCGGGCATATGAACGAAGGAATGATGACGGTTTTCTTTGAGGAAGCCTCTTTCAGCGCCTCGAGAATAAAATACAATGCGGCGGTGCCTGAATAGGTAACATGGGCGTAATCTAACCCCAGGTAATCTTTGAAATTCTCTTCAAGTGAGCCAGCGGCATTTCTGCCTCCGGGCAAGGGGAAAAAATCTTTCAAATATAAAGGAAAGCCTGCTGTGGGAGGGATCTCTCGGAATATGCTCATATTAATAAACAAGAAGTTAAGTTTCTTGTTCCCGCTTCCGGCACTGAAAATTTTCGCCGTGCGCTACGGTTTACTTCGTCGCTTCAGCTTAGCGTCATCTACAAAGACTTCTTCCGCTCCTCGTAAATCCTTGCGCACTTTTGCCAAAAATTTTCTAAGGTGCCTCCAGCGGGAACAAGAAACTAAAAATGCGTTATTTCCATATTTCTCTTAACTAAATTTTCATTTTATGATAGAATGAAACTTCAATCAAGGGATATTAATGCTTAATAAAAGGCTTACCTTTAAAATAATACTGTTCCTCATCGCATCTGACCTGCTTGAAACCGCGGCTCAATACTGTTTTAAAAGGACCGCTATGTCGGGCAGCGACTTTTTTATAACGAATTTCTCCGATGCCCTTTTCTTCTTAAAAACGTGCCTTCTCTCTCCCTTTATCTGGCTTGCCTTCGTTATGATATTCCTTACCTTTATCATATGGTCAACTATACTTTCCAAGATCGACTTAAGCGTTGCCGTGCCTGTGGCAAGCTTCAGCTACATACTCGTCCCCCTTACCTCAATATTTTTCCTGCATGAAAAAGTGACGATGCTCGACTGGACCGGCATATTGTTCATATTGACCGGGGTCATCTTTGTCTGCACGAGCACGGAAAAAGGAGCAACGGGATAAAGATGAAGCTGAACATAATCGCCGTCATCTCTCTAATCGTTCTTACCAGCATTTTCGATACGATCAATCAGCTGTTCTTGAAATCTTCTATAAACTCGCTCAATTGGAAGGTGGACAGTGTAAAGAAAATATTCGCCCTGATCGCAAGATTACTGGTCACGCCCAGGGTCTGGATGGGGTTCTTTTTCTGCTGCCTTTCCCTGTCAGTCTGGCTTTTTGTCCTCTCAAAGGCTGACTTAAATTTCGCCTTTTCAGCAGACAGTATGCATTACATCTTCATCGCGTTCAGTTCCAGTTTAATATTGAAAGAAAAGGTCGGAGCCAGGCGCTGGGTGGGAACGATCTTTATAGTGATGGGGATAACTTTACTTACGATCAGCAAAAAAGGTTAATTCTTTCTCCGCTTTAAATAATTTTCCACCATATCCGCGGCATCTACCCCGGAAACGAAACAACCGTGAAAACCTCCTCCCGGCTTTGTCCAGGCCCCCGCAAGGAATAACCCTTTGATTTTCGTCTTCTGGCTCAGCCTGTTCGCGCAAGACTGGGCTACTGTCTGCGCGAAGCCGTAGATGGCGCCTTCCGGAACAAGGGAAAACCGGGATATGGTCAGAGGTGTCGCCGCTTCCATTATTTCAATGTGTCCGGAGAGCCCGGGGAGGTATTTTTCCGCGCGTAAGACCAATCTCTGTGCCATCTCCTGTTTTTTGCTTGCGTATTGCTCTTTGCTTAAACTGCTCCAGTTCGAGTAAGAATCAAATGTTATTATCAAAAGCGTGCCTTTACCGGGAGGCGCAAGCGACGGGTCTATCTGCGAATGGTCCGTAAGCAATAACACGCTTTTTTCATAATTCCCGGATATGCAATATTGAAAATTCTCTTCATGGTCATAAGCCGCATTTACCGAAATAATATGCCGGGCCATCCCCAGGTCCTTCGTCGGCACGTCCAGCCCTAAATATACCTGAAAGGCTGAGATTGATTTTTGTAATGGCGGCAATTCCTTCTGATAGCGGCGCTTCAGGGATTCATCATCCGCAAGGCCTAAAAGGGTATCTATGGCATTGGCGTTAGACACAACAGCCTTTGCGCGGTATTCCTCACCTTTCTCGGTAATTACTCCGCAGGCCGCGCCTTTTGCGGTAAGTATTTTTTTGACCTTAACATTGAACCTGGCTTCCGAACCGCACTCGTTTATTTTCTTAACCATGGCCTTAAAGAGATTAAGGAAACCGCCTTTTACGTAGGCAGTGCGGTTACAAAAATAGCCGCGGAATACCAACAGAAAATAAAGGGCTGAAAGCTCTTTAGGAGCAACCCCGATAAAGCGCCATATATCTGCGAGAATCGATTTTAACTTCTTATCTTTGATGTGCCTTGATATAATTTGATCTGTGCTGGATATAGAAGCCATGATCACGCTGCGGGAAAAAAACGGGGATAACGCCAGCTTTAGCCATTCTGGCAGGGCGGATTCCTGGAATCTATCGAACTCCTTATAGAAACGGTCAAATCCCAGGAACAGCCCGCGTATGCCTTTTGCTTCTGAAGGAAAACTCTTTTCCAGATAAGCAATCAATTTGTCACGGCTGAAATCGGCAAGGAAATCATGCCCGGGGTAGACTATCCTGGCAAAATCCGGCAACTCGATGAATTCAATTTCCTTATCAAGGCTTGATTCCTTCAGGAATTCCCTTACCTCCCCTCCTTCGGACAAGGCGTCAACGCAATGCAGGGAAGATTCAAAAGTGAAACCGCGCCTGGTAAAGGCGGTTGCAAGCCCTCCGGGGATGGGCTGTTTTTCTAAAAGCAGCACCTTCCTGCCTTCGAGAGACAGTTTTAACGCGCAGAAAATCCCTCCGACCCCCGCGCCGATAATAATACAGTCATATTCCATGAGATCAAAGCTTATTGAAGAAATTAGCTACTTCCTGTGCTACTTTATCTTTTTCTTTGTCTATAGTCACCATATGATAGCTGTCTTCAAGGACGACCAGCGACTTGTCCGATGAACCCATACCGTCAAATACGAGGCGGGCGTTTTTGAGGCTCGTCATATCGTCTTCCTTGGAATGGATTATCAGGATGGGCGTTTTTACTTCCGGAAGTTCCTTCCTTACTATCCTAGAAAAGAGACGGTGCTGATAAAGGCAGCTCATCGGGAAAAACGGGCTCCCGAATAATAAAACCTTATTGCTGAATTTATTCGCGTCGGCCCCCTTGTAAAACCTGGCAATGCTCTCTCTTAATTCCTCGTCTTTGAGGCCGTAAGGCCAGCCTTCGCGGATATGGATATTATTCCTTAAGAAAGGAATGTGCCATATAAGGCTCATCAGCGCCTTGCCCTTATGTAAGGCCCAGCCGTCGTAGAATATTGTCGGCGCAAGGCATGCTATACCGGAAACCTCCGCTGCAAACTCATAGGCAAGGTGTATGCTCATAAGGGCGCCCATCGAAATACCTCCGACAAAGACCTTTGAATGGGAGTTTTTAAGTTTTTTAAAATCTGCGGCGCACGCCTCCCATATCTCCTGCCAGGAAACCTTCTTCAGATCATTTAAGGTGGAACAATGCCGCGGTAACGTGCTGCACAATACCGTAAATCCCGCCTTGTTCAACTGCTTACCCAGGTATCGCATCTCCGAAGGGGTGCCGGTTATTCCGTGTATAAGCAAAACAGCCTTGCCGCTGGAACCTTCAAGCAGGAAATTATAATTTTTCGAATTAATGTTTTCCATAAGGGAAGTATTATATCACAAAATTAAAAATTCACCGGAGATTTTACAAAAATTTATTTCACCGCGCAATTTTCGCCATAAGATAAGCGTGTATGTCCTCTCCCGAAGCGCACCGGCCCATCCGAATTCTGATTGTCGCGATTTTCACTTTCTGATATACTACACCCTATGGATAAACCGGCATCTTCATTAGACTTCTCCATAATCAGCTCGATAAACAACATTCCTAAGGACGACTGGGACAGGCTGTTCCCAAAAGACCTTATTGAGAGCTGGGGCTACCAGAAGACACTGGAAGAGGCAGGCCTGCGAGAATTCACCATAAGGTACCTCCTGGCCAAGCGGGAAGGCGCTCTGGTTGCGATCATCCCCTTTTTCCTTATGGACTTTTCCTTCGATACCCTTGTAAAAGGCAGGCTGCGTCAATCAGTCCTGGCCATGCAAAAGCGGTTCAAGCGCTTCCTGAAAATGAAGCTGATCTTCCTGGGTTCTCCTACGAGCGAAGAATTTTCCTTCGGGGCCTCTGACAAGGAGGACCTTTCCGCGCTGCTTGATGGCTCAATAAAGAAGATCGCTGAGTTCGCCAGGGAAGAGAAGGCGGCGGGATTCCTGTTCAATAATATTTCGCAGAACGACGCGAGGCTGACGCCCTACCTTAAAAAAAGGGGCTTTATAGAAATGGAGACCCTCCCTACCACTTCGATAGAGATCAAGGCCTCTACTGTGGAAGATTATATCCAGAACCTCAGTAAAAACTGCAGGAAGGACCTGAAACGTAAATTAAGAAGGTCTTCTGAGTTTGCAAACCTGACTACGGAATTGCGGGAGGACATAGGGCCGATAGGAGAAAGAATATACGAATTATACCTGAATAATTTCAAGGGCGCGGACGTGCGTTTTGAAACGCTGACACGGGAATTCTTTGAAAATATCTGCGCAAATATGCCCGGGGTCGCAAAATACTTCGTCACTTATGAAGGCGGGAAAATCGTTGCCTTTAACCTGTGCCTGGCAAAAGGAAACGTGTGCATAGATAAATTCGTCGGTTTTGATGACGAGGTAGCGCGCAAATACCACTTATACTTTACAACCTTTTATCACAATATTGACTGGTGCATAAAGAACGGTTATCGTTTTTATGTGACGGGAACAACCGATTACTACCCAAAGCTAAGGCTGGGGGCAAGGTTAGTGCCTCTTTATATCTACGCTAAATCCTCAAACCCTCTCCTGCATTCACTCATGCGGTCTCTCGCCGGATTTATCGCGCCAAAAAAAATGGATTCTTTCACGCAAGGAACACAGGATTAATGAACGGCAGGTTTTGTAGATAAGAATTTCTTTAAGGCGAGCGAGGCGTTATTGCCTCCGAACGCGGAGGCGTCGTTTAAGGCAACCTCAACCTTTTTCCTTCTTGAAACATTAGGGACGCAGTCAATGTCGCATTCCGGATCAGGCGTCCTGTAATTGATCGTCGGAGGAATGACATCAGATTTGACGCTCAAACAACAGGCGATCGCCTCGATAGCGGAGGCAGCCCCCATTGTATGGCCCAGCATGGATTTTATGGAGCTGACCGGGATTTTACCGGCATATTCCCCGAATACCTTCTTGATCGCGGCGCATTCTACCTTATCGTTAAGAGGCGTTCCTGTGCCGTGGGCGCTGATATAGTCGACGTCTTCTTTATTTAACCGGCTCTGCGAGAGCGCCTTCTCAATGGATTTAGCGATACCTTCCGTATCAGGCGCCGTCATATGATGCGCATCGCAGCTTAAACCATAACCCAATATTTCCGCGTAGATATTTGCTTTGCGTTTTAAAGCGCGCTCCAAAGGTTCCAGGACCAGGACCCCAGCGCCTTCGCCGACCATCATCCCTTTTCTGTTCCTGTCAAACGGCTGGCATTCTTCCGGGGCTACGGCATAAAGGCGGTTAAACCCCATAAATGCGATCCTGGAAAAGGCATCCACCCCTCCCGCCAGCATGATCTCTGCCTCGCCGGCTTTAAGAAGGTCGTAGGCATACCCGATGGAATAATTCCCCGCGGCGCATGCGGTCGGAATAACGTAATTCGGCCCGAGCAATTCAAGCTCAATCCCCACGTTTGATGAAAGCACGTTAGCCGGATAACGCGAGACTAACTTCGGGTCTATTGCCGCGTCCCCTCTCCTGACCCAGGCCTCATTCAGTATTTCAAGCACTCCCGATTCACCCATGGTCGTGCCGATGATCACGCCGGTCTTTTCTTTATCCGCATCCGATAAGTCTGACCCGGAGTCCTTCAGGGCGAGCTTGGCGCAAGAAATGGCCAGGCATGACGCGCGCCCCAGCGACGCTACTTTCCTTCTGTTAATGAACGATTCTGGCTTAAAATCCTTCACCTCTCCTCCGCGGTGAGTGGGATACCCGGAAGTGTCGATAGAGGTGATCTCGCTGATCCCGGATTTCCCCGCGATAAGGGCATCCCAGAAGGCATCCTTACCGATGCCGATGGACGAGATTACTCCGAGCCCCGTGACAACTATCCGTTTCTGCATATTTATATTAAATGCTATGCCACTCCGTTAATGGAAAGGTCAAAACACTGTTTTCTGGAAAGGTTGACCGTTATTCGAAAATAATGAAAACCGCCGTCACAAACAAAAACCATCCTCTTATCCCAATCAACTATATGGCTGGCAGGAATAAAAAAGTTAATGAATACGTTTTTCTCTCCGTTCTTATCTATGAATCCCGCATATTGCCTTTTGTACCGGCTTAATGCATTCAGGATCTTCGGAACACATTCGCGGTAATACGCATTGTCGGGCTCATGATGTTTAAGGAAGTCTTTTACCAGGCCCTCAGCCAAAACGATATCTTTTTTCTCGGGGGTCCAGGCGCTGGCGTTTTTTACCGGGACAAACCAGCGAAATCCTTCGGGAAAAATCGCTCCTTCAAAATCATCGGCCTTTATCATGATCGCCGGTTTCTTTTCCTGTGCCGGGCAAAGAGGCGGCAACAAGATACTCATTATGCCCGCAACAAATAACCCGAGAATATATTTATTCCAGCGCATCGATCCTGCGAGTCCCGTCATTTCCTTATCCTTCTTTAGCGCTCAGGGCCAGTTCGCCTTCCGCGATCTTCCTGTCCCCTACCATCCCCTCAACGCTCACGATAGCGGCCGCGGAAAGCATCTTTAAAGGCTCAACCTTGATCTTCAGCTGGTCTCCCGGGAAAACCGGGGAAAGGAACCGCACCTTGACATTACCTAAGTAATAAGCCATTTTCTTGTCCTTTATGACTTCTTTGCTCTGCGAGAAAAGCACGATTGCCGCCTGTGCCATGGCCTCGATGATCAATACTCCCGGCATGATCGGCCGACCGGGAAAATGCCCGGAGAAAAACTGTTCATTAATACTGACGTTTTTCACAGCCACTACCTTTTTGCCGGGCTCCAATTCCTCTACCCTGTCTATCATCAGAAAAGGGAAACGCTGCGGCAATATGGCTTGTAATTCGTCAATATTAAGCATTTACATCCGCCTTTTCTCCCAGGTATTCTTTTGCCACCCTGACCGTATCATTGAGGGTCGCCAGCTGGGTCAGCTTCTCCTCCGGGATAGAAATCTTATATTTCTTCTCAATGGCCGCCATGATCTCTAAGGCCATCATCGAATCTACCCCCAGGTCCTGAAAGAACTTGGCCTCGGGTAAAATTTCAGCCGGCTCCTTTTCGATGATCTCGGCGATTATGTCCTTGATCTCTTCTTCGATGTTCTGCATTTTTTTCTCTCCGTTCTATTAAAGTAGCGAGAGCCCTCCGTCAAGGATTATGGTCTGCCCGGTTATGTAGCCCGAATGTTCGCTGAGCAGAAATTTCACGGAATCCGCCACTTCGTCTGTTGTGCCAAACCTCGACAATGGTATTTTTTCCTTCAGCTTGAGTTTAAAATCGCCGCTTAACCCGGAAACCATGTCCGTCTCGATAAATCCGGGCGCGACCGCGTTGACCCTTATATTATATGGACCCACCTCCCTTGCCAGGGCCTTTGTGAAACCGATTATGCCTGCTTTGGAAGCAGAATAATTAGCCTGCCTGGGCAGGCCGACAATCCCGCTGACAGAAGAAATATTCACTATATTGCCTTTCTTCTGTTTCAAAAAAGTGACTATCGCGCTCCTGGTAACGTTAAAAACACCGTTTAAGTTGGTATCTATTACTTCCTGCCAATCTTCCTTTGTCATCATCATAAGGGCCTTGTCCCTGGTAATGCCGGCATTATTTATCAGGATGTCCAGCCTGCCGAATTCCGCCTTGGCCCTCTCGATCAGCTCTTTCGCTTTTTCAATATCGCGAACGTCCATTTGCAGGGCAACGGCCCTTGTGCCGGCAGCCTTTGCCTCTTCGGCCAGCTCTTGTGCCTCTTTTGAGCTCTTTAAATAAGTAAAGACGATATTCGCGCCTTCCCGGGCAAGCATCGAAATAATAGACCTTCCGATGCCCCGAGTGCCTCCCGTTACTATGGCGCAATTATCTTTAAAAAGCATGGCGTTCCCTCAAGCTTACGCCTTGAATCTGGATATGACCAGGCTCGCATTACACCCGCTTGGCCCGAAGGCGTTTATTAATACGTTATTGACTGCTGTCCCGCGGGCGTCATTCACGACATAATTAAGATCGCAGGCAGGGTCTTTTTCAATATAATTGATTGTCGGGGGAACGATATTGTCCTGTATCGAGCCGCAGGCAGAAGCTATCTGCAGGGCCCCTGAGGCGCTGAAACATTCTCCCGTCATTGATTTAATGGAGCTTACCAGCGGCTCTGACTTTCGCGCCCCGAAAATGTCCTTTATGGCGCCGGACTCGATAGCATCCGCCTCAACCGTAGAATTCGCCGCGGATGATATATAATCTATCCCGCCGGCATCCAGCCCGGCTGACTCAAGGGCAGAGCCCATAGCGGCCCTAAGGCCGCGGCCTTTGGGATTATATTTATTTATTCTGTAACCGTCGAAGCCGCGCCCGTACCCTGAAACCTCGGCGTAGATATGGGCGCCGCGGCCGAGAGCTGATTCCAGGTCTTCAATTATCACAACGCATCCAGCCTCGCCCAAAATAATGCCGTTACGCCTCTTGTCAAAGGGGCAGCAGATCTCCGGCGAGCCATCCTTTGTGCCTGCCAGGAAACCCGTCTTATAAAAACCTAAAAACGTCTGGACGCATAATTCCTCAACGCCGGCGGCCAGGACCATCTTCACCCTGCCTTCTCTCAGAAAATCCACGGCATATTTGACCGCGTCAAGCGAAGCTGAGAATCCCGTAGAAATAGTAGCGTTAAGGCCCTTTATGTTGAATTTAATGGAAACCTGGCTTGCAGGGGAATTAATGACCGTGTTCGGAAAAAGGGCGGGGTTCACATACTGAGGCCCTTCTTTGAGGGCGTCTTTATCGAATTCGCTTATGCTGTAAACGCTGCCCAAGGTGCTCCCGACAGCGACACCTATCGAATGGGTATTGTCTTCGCTGATCACCACTCCGGCATCATCAAGCGCGAGTTTCGCCGCCGAATTGACCAGTTTCGTGCTGCGGTCAAGAGTCCGCAATCCCTTGGAACCTAGAAACTGCTGCGGCTGGAAATCCCTGATCTCTGCGGCAGTCTTGGCCTTGTAGCCTGCCGTATCAAACAGGGAAATCGGCTTCACTCCGGAGATGCCTTTTGAGATCGCGCTGAAAAATTCTGATTTTCCTGTGCCATTGGAAGAGATCACACCCAGGCCTGTTATTACTGTCCTATTTTTTTTCATTTATGCGGTTCGGATCATAATAGGCTATGAAGTCAGAGAAATGCCTTTTTTTAATGCCTCTTCAAAAAGCTCCACGGCAAGGTCAATTTCTCCTTCCGTGATGTATAAGGAAGGCGCCAAGGTAAAGACATTCTTGTAATAACCTCCCACGTCAAGGATCAATCCTCTTTTCTTGCCTTGCGCCGAGAGGTTGCCGCCCAGGCCGATATTGGCGATCGCGTCTGTAAGCTCTTTATTGGGCGTAAAACCATCCTTCTGGCACATCTCTATCCTTAGTGCCAGGCCCAGCCCGTCCACGTCGCCCATCTGAGGATATCTTTTTCTCATTTCTCTAAGCCGTTTAAGGAAATATTGCCCTTTTTTCGGGACCGAAACGGCGAAATCGGATTCTTCTATCAACTTCATGGCCTCCAGGCCGACGGCTGTCCCTAACGGGTTAGCGGAAAACGTTGAATGAGTGGAGCCGGGAGGAAAGGCCTCGGGAGAGATCAGTTTTTCCTTTGCCCAGATGCCGGAGAGCGGATTTAAACCGTTGGTCAAGGCCTTGCCAAAGACGATAATGTCCGGCACGACGCTGAAATGTTCTATCGCCCATAATTTACCGGTCCTGTAAAATCCCATCTGGACCTCATCGTCAACCAGCAGTATGTTATACCTCTCCAGGATATCTTTTAAGCCCGAGAAATAATCCTCGGGAGGGATTATGTAACCGCCTGTCCCCTGTACCGCCTCGACGTAAAAAGCCGCGAACTCGCATTTCTCCGTCTTTTTATTAAATACGGAATGGTATTCGGTTTCAAAGAGCTTTTCGAATTGTTTAAGGCAGAACAGATCGCAATACTCCCTTTTCTTCTCATATAAACAGCGGAAACAATAAGGATAAGGAATGAAAAAAGCGCGGTCGGAAAAATGCCCATATTTTTCCCGGTACCTGTAACTGGAAGTGATGGCTGACGCGCCCAGCGTGCGGCCGTGATAGCTCCCCATAAAGGCGAACATTAGGCTTCTGCCCGTATGGCTGCGGATAACCTTTAACGAATCCTCAATCGCCTGCGAACCGCCGACGTTAAAGTGGACCCTCCCCTGCGCCTCAAAAGTCGCCTCAACCCGCCGGGAGATCTTTGTCGCCAGCATGATCTTTTCTTCATGAAGATACTGACAGGCCAGCTGGGGCAGTTTATTCAGCTGCCCGATGAGCGCGTCGTTCAAACGCTGGTTTTTGTATCCGAAATTGGCCGCGGAATACCACATCTGCAAATCCAGATATTCAACGTTTTCCCTGTCGTATAAGAATATGCCTTCCGAGCGGTTGAAAATATTGAGCTTCTCCGCATAATGGACCGTATCGCCCCACGAACAATATCTTTCCTCAAGGCTAAGCAGGTCCTGTTTCTTTGATCTCTGTTTTTTCTTATAAACCCTTTGGTTTTGCTCCATTTTTAATCTCCGTTGAAATAATTGTAAACTTGCCTCAGATCTTTAAACGGTATGCAGTCTTTCTTTATCTTCCTGAAATGCTCCAACAGGCTGTCCTTGCCGAAAACAATATCAGCCTCTTTTGCCGCGCAAACGTCCGAAAGCCCGTCACCTATATAAATTATTTTATCCCGAAAATTATTTTTAGACAAGCTACTTTTTTTACAATTGCCGCAACGCAGGCATGACGGCAGGGCATGGGGAAACGATGGGATTATCCTGTCTTTTCGGAATCTTAAGGAGTTTGAATAAACAGTCAGCCCGGTTATATCGTTGTTCTTAAGGATATTCTTAATAATAAAAGAAAAATTATCGCTTAGTATCACCGGCTTTATCTTTCTTTCCTTCAGCGCAGCCAATACCTTCTTGAAATAGGGGTCGATTTTTACCATCGAAAGATAGCGCAGCAATCCTTTTTTGGTTATCCTCACGGATTTAAGCTGCCCCTTAAGGCATTCCCTCGAGCCTATCCTGCCCGCCTTCCACGACTTTTCGTAGGCCTCCCAGTCCCTGTTTTCCGAGAACCGCTCGATTATGTCGTCAAGGATGTCTATCGCGGTGATAGTATTATCGAAATCAAAAAACACGGAATAACCAGAAAATTTAATATCGTGCATTATTATAAATTAGAAAACTCAACAGGACTCTTCTTTTCTATTCTTCCTTCTTAACGCCTTAACCATC